>ERZ808274.177-NODE-177-length-36831-cov-3.546362_pt1 | contig 36831 bp, 27 predicted proteins | sample MGYA00521277_ERZ808274 | MGnify/ENA primary metagenome ERZ808274 (study PRJEB31516, sample SAMN03275597) | gut metagenome | biome: mammalia-associated habitat; material: feces | host: Papio cynocephalus | place: Kenya | collected 2012-07-28 ... | reverse complement strand
AAGTGGAAACGTAAGCTGAAATGCAAGGTCAAGCTGACAGAAGTTTCTGATCATAGCATCCTGCAATATGAAATTCTTGACGAAAATGGAAAGACTCTCGATTGAGAGTCTTTTTTTCTTTTTTTTCGTAAAAATTCGGCATTTAATGTTTTTGGCCTTATCTTTCCGAGCCATATTTCATTAAATGCTGATATTTTGGTATATTTGTAGGATGCTAACACTAATTCTATTGGTCGCATGAAAAGATTTTTTCTATTGGCACTTTGTGCTTTCTGGTCTTTGGAGATTCTTGCTTCAGAGGTGAAAGTTGTTTTCTATTCACCAGATATCGTTCGTGTAACTAAAGGCGGAGAAAGCCCACAGTCAAGTTATGCCATAATAATGGCACCGCAGGAGACGGATGTCAAAGTTAAATCGTCTTCTGGCAGAACTACTTATGACTCTGGGGTTTTGCGCGTAGTGGTGGATGAGAAGACTGGAGCTGTATCGTATTATACATCCAAAGGGAAATTGCTTGTTAAGGAAGGCGGGTATTCATTCATTGAGAGGCTTGAGGGGGTTGATAAAGGCTCGTCCGTTGTTAAGCAGGAGTTCGCTTTGGGTTCTGATGAGCCTGTGTACGGGCTTGGGATCCTTCAAGATGGAAAACTTTCCCTGCGTGGAAAGCATATTAGAATGATACAAGGCAATACTGAGGATTTCATCCCTGTTGTACAATCTGTTAAGGGATACGGTGTTATCTGGGACAATCCTTCTCCTACGGTTTTTGACTCGAATAGTGAAGGAATGAGTTTTGAGTCAGAGGTTGGAAAGTGCATTGACTACTATTTCATATATGGTGGCAATGCCGACAAGGTGATTGCTGGTATCCGTCAGCTTACGGGCAAAGTCCCTATGCTTCCATTGTGGAGTTATGGATTTATGCAGAGCCGCGAGCGCTATAAGAGTTCTTCTGAACTTCTCGGTGTGCTTGATTCTTATCGTGATGCTGGTATTCCTATTGACTGCATGGTTCAGGACTGGCAGTATTGGGGAAGCAATTATCTTTGGAATGCGATGGAATTCTTGAATGAGAATTTTGCTGATGCCCAGAAAATGATAGATAGGGTGCATGATTCCAACGCACACCTTATGATTTCCATCTGGTCGTCTTTTGGCCCTGAAACGAAGCAGTACAGGGAGATGAAGCCAAAGGGCCTTCTGCTGCCTTTCCAGACATGGCCGCAGAGTGGTCTGTCTTTTTGGCCTCCTCGCATGGACTACCCTTCGCATGTCGAGCCTTATGATGTATTCAGCAGCGAAGCCAGGGATATTTATTGGAAGCACCTTCTCAGACTTGACAAAATGGGTATTGACGCGTGGTGGATGGATTCTACAGAGCCTGATCATCTGAGTTACAAGGAGTCGGATCTGGAACTTCCTACAGCGGCTGGCTCTTTCAGGAGTGTTCGCAACGCATATCCTCTTCTTGGTGTGGAGGGCGTTTACGAACATCAGCGTGCACATACTTCAGATAGACGTGTCTGCATCCTTACACGTTCGGCATACACAGGGCAGCAAAGAACCGGTGCTAATGTATGGAGTGGTGATGTTCAGTCTACATGGGAGTCTTTCAGGCATCAGGTGCCGGCCGGACTTGGATTTGCGCTTACCGGAAACCCTAACTTTAATACCGACCTCGGTGGTTTTTTTGCCAACCCTTATAATGATAGGGGAGTATTCGGCAGTGCAGTGCACAATCCAAAGTTCCAGGAATTGTATGTTAGATGGATGCAGTATGGTATCTTCTCTCCTATGATGCGTTCACATGGTACAGAAGTCCCTCGTGAAATCACCCTTTACGGAAAGCCTGGCGATGTGGTTTATGATGCCCTTGTCGGTGCTGTCAAGATGCGTTATTCGCTTCTCCCATATATTTATTCGACTGCATGGAAAGTAAGCAGTCATGATGGAACTTTCCAGCGTGCTTTGGTCATGGACTTCCCGAATGATCGCAACGTGTATGATATTGCTGACGAATTTATGTTTGGTGATGCCTTCCTTGTGGCTCCAGTTGTGAATGCTCAGTATACTGATGAGGTTCGGGAGTACAGCTCGGAGACTGTTGATTTTACAGAGAATGGTAAGTCCAGACACATTTATCTGCCTTCCGGTACTTCATGGTACGACTATTATACTGGGAAGATATATAAAGGAGGACGTGATATTGAATTCTGTACGTCTTTTGACAGAATTCCTGTTTTTGTAAAGGCTGGAAGCATAGTCCCGATAGGACCTGATGTGCAATATTCCAATGAAAAGCCTTGGGACAGGCTTGAAATCCGTGTTTTTGCAGGGAAGAAAGGTGAGTTTGTACTATATGAGGATGAGGGAGACAACTACAATTATGAGAAAGGTCTTTATTCTACCATACGGTTCACTCTTGACGGGACGAAACTTACCATAGGGGAGCAGAACGGAGCGTTCGACGGTATGATAAAAGAAAGGAAGTTTGATATCGTCTACTATAACGGTGAGACGGTGTCGCGTAGGACGGTTGAGTATTCTGGCGAAGAATTGGTCGTTAGTTTGAAATAATTTAATAATTTAAAAATGAATAAGTTAGTTTCTATTGTAATGGGCGTAAGCGCCTTGACTGCCGTAGCTTGTTCTTCTCCGAAGGATGAAGGTAACAAGATTTACAGTTTGAAGAACAACTCCGGAATGGAGGTTGATATCACTAATTATGGAGGCCGTATCACTTCTATTTTTATTACGGACAAGGATGGCGTTAGACGTGACGTTGTACTTGGCTTTGACAAGGTGGAGGATTATTATCTGGAAAATCATCAGAGTGACTTCGGCGCCGCTATTGGCCGTTATGCCAATCGTATCAATCAGGGCAAGTTCTCTATTGACGGTGTTGAATATGTGCTTCCGCAGAATAACTTCGGACACTGTCTTCATGGTGGTCCTACCGGCTGGCAGTATCAGCCATATAAGGTAGTGGAAGTTAATTCCAATAGCATCAAGCTTGAAATGGATTCTCCTGATGGGGACAATAATTTCCCAGGAGCTGTGACAGCATTCGTCACTTACACTCTTACTGATGACAATGCTCTGAAGATCTCCTATGAGGCTACTACTACGGCTCCAACAGTGATCAATATGACCAACCACTCATATTTTAATCTCTCTGGCGATCCTACTCATGACATCTGTGATGAGTATCTGTATGTGAATGCTTCCAACTTTACCCCTATTGACAATACTTGCATGACTACTGGAGAAATCATTCCTGTAGCTGGTACACCTATGGATTTTACCACCATGCACAAGATTGGCGATATGATCAACGATACTGATTATGAGCAGATTGTCAATGGCAACGGATATGATCATAACTGGGTTCTTGATACTGACGGTGATATGGATAAACTGGCCGCAAAGCTTTACTGCGAGCAGACTGGCATTTCTCTTGAGGTGTATACTGACGAGCCTGGTATTCAGGTATATACAGGTAATTTCCTCGATGGTTCTGTGGCAGGAAAGGGCGGTATTACATACAACAAACGTGCTGCTATCTGCCTTGAAACCCAGCACTATCCTGATACACCTAACAAACCTCAGTGGCCATCCGCAGTGCTTCGTCCTGGCGAAACATATAGGAGCAATTGCACTTTCGCTTTCTCTGTAACTAAATAATATTATTAATATCCAATGAGTATTTTAGATCAGATTTCGGCTTCGGGATTCAAGACAGTGGATCTTATCATTGTTCTTGCTTACCTTGCCATCCTTATCTTCCTTGGCATCTTCCTTGGTAGAAACAAGAAAGGCCAAGAGAAGAGCGCCAATGATTACTTCCTTGCAGGTAACTCCCTGACATGGTGGGCTGTTGGTGCTTCTCTTATTGCCGCCAACATTTCGGCAGAACAGTTTATCGGAATGTCGGGAACCAGTTACGCCGATGGTATTGCTACCGCAGCTTATGAACTCATGGCTGCAGTTACCCTTATCGTAATCGGTAAATTTCTTCTTCCAGTCATGCTCAAACGCAAGATTTTCACCATTCCGCAGTTCCTTCGTGAGCGTTACAATGATGGTGTAGGTCTTGCATTCTCTATTCTTTGGCTTTTCCTCTATGTGTTCGTGAACCTTACCTCTGTAGCATGGCTTGGCGCTCTTGCTATCGAGCAGATTCTTGGACTTCAGGGAGCATCTCTTGTATGTGGCAACTTTACCATCTCTATGAGGATGGTGATTATCATTTCCCTGTACCTTATCGCTGGTATCTATTCTATCTATGGAGGTCTTTCTTCCGTGGCATGGACCGATGTGCTTCAGGTCGTGTTCCTTATCGGTGGTGGCTTGGTAACTGCATTCTTTGCACTTACAGCTGTGGGCGGAGGTGAAGGTGCTCTTGCCGGTTTGAGCAATATCTTTACTGATCTTACTTCTGGTGAGCATCTTAACGACAGCCATCTTCATCTTGTGGTGCAGCAGAGTCATGGTGCTGAGGCATTTGCCAATGTTCCTGGTATCGCAGCAGTGGTAGGTGCCGTATGGCTCACCAATCTCGGTTACTGGGGATTCAATCAGTACATCATCCAGAAAGGTCTTGCAGCCAAGAGCATTGATGAGGCTCAGAAGGGTCTTGTATTTGCTGGATTCCTCAAAATCCTCATTCCTTTTATCGTTTGTCTCCCTGGTATCTGCGCATATTACATTTCTCTCCATCCGGAGATTATGGCCGGCCTTAAGGGCTCGATAAATGTTGCTGATGATGCATATCCGTGGCTTGTCCGCAACTTTACTCCTACCGGAGTCAAGGGACTTACTTTCGCTGCACTTGCCGCTGCCATCATTTCTTCTCTTGCATCTATGTTTAACAGTACTTCTACCCTCTTTACGATGGATATCTACAAGAAGTACATCAATAAGGATGCATCCGATAAGAAACTTGTGAATGTGGGCCGTATCACTTCTTTATGTGCTCTTGTAGTGGCTGCTATTGCTGTTAAGCCTCTTCTTGGTGGCCTTGATCAGGCGTTCCAGTATATTCAGGAGTATTCAGGATTTATCTATCCAGGAATTGTGATTGTATTCGGCCTTGGACTTCTTTGGAGACGTGCTTCCAGCAAGGCTGCCGTATGGACTGCTATTCTAACGATTCCTCTTGGAGTGCTCTTCAAGATTTTCCTTGGCGGTGTTCCTTTCCAGCTTCGTGCAGGTTACGTGTTTATAATCCTTGTCACCTTCTTCGTGATTATGTCACTTTTGGACAAGAAGTATGTGTCTTGTGAACTTCCTGAACAGAAGGATTGCAAGTCCATGATCAAGTGGGCCAAGATTCTTGGTGGCGTAGGTGCGTTCTTCTTCCTCGCTGCCGCTGTGGTAGTAATATGGGGTGCTTGCCTTCCGGAAACGGCTACTCCTGAGAATAATGCCATCGCCTATCTCAACGACATTGGCTTCCAGGCATTCTTCTTCTTCGGCGTCCTTGTCGGCGTACAGGGACTCTGGCTCTATAGCAATGCTACCGTGAAAAAGACTGATCCTAAGGGACTTCCTGTGGATCTTAGTCTCTTCCATACCACAAAATCTTATGGAATTGGCGCTATAGCCATCTGCGTTATTGTTGCTTTCATGTATGTTATTCTTTGGTAATTATGCTCGAAGAACTTAAAAAGAAAGTATGCCAGGCCAATCTTGACCTTGTCAAGCATGGCCTGGTGATATTCACCTGGGGTAATGTTTCTGCTATTGACCGTGAAAGTGGTCTTGTAGTGATAAAGCCTTCCGGAGTGAGTTATGATAATATGAAGCCTGAAGATATGGTGGTCGTGAACCTTGACGGCAAGGTTGTGGAGGGTGATCTTAGACCTTCTTCTGATACGCCCACACATCTCGTGCTCTATAAAGCATTTCCTGAAATAGGCGGTGTGGTTCATACGCATTCCACTTATGCTACAGCATGGGCGCAGGCCGGAATTGATATTCCTAATATCGGTACCACACATGCTGATTATTTCCATGATGCCATACCTTGCACAGCTGATATGACCGAAGCTGAGGTTAAGGGAGAGTATGAGCTTGAGACTGGAAATGTGATTGTCAAGAGGTTTGAGGGCCTGAATCCAGTGCATACTCCTGCCGTGCTTGTCAAGAATCACGGTCCTTTTGCCTGGGGAAAGGATGCTTTCGAGGCCGTTCATAATGCCGTAGTGCTTGAGCAAGTAGCCAAGATGGCTTCAATATCATTCGCTATCAATCCTTCTCTTACGATGAACCCTTTGCTTGTAGAGAAGCATTTTTCAAGAAAGCACGGTCCTAATGCCTATTACGGACAGAAAAAGAAATAGTTATGACAGACGCAAAAAATCTTATCGCATCGGGAAATGCGGTACTTGGAATTGAACTTGGTTCTACACGTATCAAGTCCGTCCTGATTGACCATGAGAACAGACCTTTGGCGCAGGGGAGTTTCGAGTGGGAGAATCAGTTTGAGAATGGCCTTTGGACTTATAGTATCGATATGATATGGGATGGCCTTCAGGGTTCGTATGCGGACCTTCGTGCCAACGTCAGATCCAAATATGGAATTGAGCTTGAGAACCTTGCAGCTATTGGGGTTAGTGCCATGATGCATGGATATATGCCTTTTGACAAGGATCAAAACATACTTGTTCCTTTCCGCACGTGGAGAAATACCAATACTGGTAAGGCTGCTGCTGAACTGTCTTCCCTTTTTAATTTCAATATTCCGCTACGGTGGAGTATTTCACACCTTTATCAGGCGATCCTTGATGGTGAACCTCATGTGGGAAAGATTGATTTTCTTACCACATTAGCGGGGTACATTCATTGGCAGCTTACCGGAAAAAAAGTTCTTGGCATAGGTGATGCTTCTGGTATGATTCCGGTTGATTCGTCTACGAAGGACTATTCTGATGAGATGGTGAATAAGTTTGATGCTCTTGTAGCACCTTACGGGTTCCCATGGAAACTCAGGGATATTCTTCCGAAGAGCCTGCTTGCCGGAGAGGATGCAGGACGCCTTACTGATGAGGGTGCCTTGAAACTTGACCCATCCGGGCATTTGAAGCCTGGCATTCCTCTATGTCCTCCAGAAGGTGATGCGGGAACTGGAATGGTAGCTACGAATGCTGTACGTCAGCGCACTGGAAATGTTTCTGCTGGTACTTCTTCTTTCTCAATGATTGTTCTTGAAAAGGAACTTTCAAAACCATACGAGATGATTGATATGGTGACCACTCCAGACGGAAGTCCGGTTGCTATGGTGCACTGTAACAACTGTACTTCGGAACTCAACGCTTGGGTCAATCTCTTTAAGGAGTATCAGGAACTGCTTGGGGTGCCTGTGGATATGAATCAGGTATTCGGGAAGCTGTACAATCATGCTTTGGATGGTGATGCCGATTGTGGCGGACTTGTGGCATATAATTATGTATCAGGTGAGCCTGTGACGGGATTTGCGGAAGGTCGTCCTTTGTTTGTCCGTTCTGCTACGGATAAGTTCAATCTTGCAAACTTCTTCCGTGCACAGCTTTTCGCTTCCGTGGGAGTCTTGAAAATAGGTAATGATATTCTCTTTAATGAAGAGAAGGTGAGTGTGGATAGGATTACCGCTCATGGAGGACTTTTCAAGACTCCTGGAGTAGGACAGAGAGTTCTTGCAGCTGCACTGAATTCTCCTATCTCTGTTATGGAGACTGCCGGAGAGGGCGGAGCATGGGGAATCGCGCTTCTTGCTCGGTACATGGTCTTTAATCCGGATAAGCTCAGCCTTGAGGACTATCTTGATAAATATGTCTTCGTGGGTGATGGTGGCGTGGAAATCGCGCCTTCTGTAGCTGCGGCGGAGGGATTTAATCGCTACATCGAGAACTACAAGAGTTGTTTCGGTGTAGAGAAGGCCGCTGTAGAATATAAGAAATAGTCATGGAGCAGATCTGGGATCCGCTTCGGAAAAAGAATGTCACTGCCACACCTGAAGAACAGGTGCGGCAGTGGTTTATTCTGCAGTTGCGACAAGCCTTCCATGTTCCTGTAGCCATGATGAATAGTGAGGTTGGTTTCCTTTTCGGAGGCAAGCGATATCGGGCGGATATCATTGTGTATGATCGTGCAGGTGCTCCGCTAGTTGTTGTAGAGTGCAAGAGGCCCGACGTTGCCATTGACGAAGAGGTCGCGCGTCAGGCAATGCAGTACAATTCTGTGCTTAAGGTGAAATATTTAATGCTCACAAACGGAAAAATGACCTATATTTACACTTTGAAAGGCGGAGTTTTCGCGCTATGTGACCATATACCGTCTTATGAGGAAATGATATGTCAGCAATAATGTCGCAGTTTCTTGATAAACCGATTTTCAGAATAATCGGGGAAGTCGCTGCAAAGAAAAAGGTAAAGGCCTATGTTATAGGCGGCTATGTCCGTGATTGCTTTCTTGGAAGAGAGTGTAATGACATCGATGTGGTAGTGGAGGGAAGCGGTATTGACTTCGCGCGTGCAGTAGGGGAGGTTACAGGAAAGTATGTCTCCTATTTTAAAAATTTCGGTACTGCCATGATGCACTACGGCGGTGACGAAATAGAGTTCGTAGGGGCAAGGAAAGAGTCTTATAGGCGTGAGTCGAGAAAGCCTATTGTGGAGGACGGAACATTGGAGGATGACCAGTTTAGACGTGATTTTACCATCAATGCCATGGCATTCTCTCTTCAGAAAGAAGATTTTGGAGCTCTCGTTGATCCATTTGGCGGCATCAAGGATCTTTCTCAAGGAATAATTCGCACTCCGCTCGATCCAGATACGACATATTCCGATGATCCGCTCAGAATGCTCCGCGCTATTCGCTTTGCGGCGAAACTTTCGACCGCTGATAGGAGGTTCAAAATTGTGAATGAATCGATGGAGTCGATGCGACGCATGGCTGATAGGCTCAATATACTTTCTAAGGAGAGAATTGCTGACGAACTTTGTAAAATGCTTGTTTGTGACCATCCTTCCATTGCATTCCGGCTTATGGATGAGGCCTCACTCCTGCATTACATTCTTCCGGAGCTCGAGGCTCTGAAGGGTGTGGAGACTGTAGACGGCCGTGGACACAAGGATAATTTTGAGCATACCTTGTCAGTTCTGGAGAACATCCGTAAGGATGAGGTGACACCTCAGGAAGGAAGGGATCATCTGTTGTGGCTTAGGTGGGCTGCCCTTCTTCATGATATCGGGAAACCGGCAAGCAAGAGGTTCGATCCACAGGCCGGCTGGACGTTTCATGGCCATGATGTTATCGGAGCCAGGATGGTGCCGAAAATCTTCAATCGTTATCATCTTTCGCAAGATGAGATGAAGTATGTGAGCAAGCTTGTTCGGCTTCATCTTAGACCCATTGCCCTCGTTGATGATGGCGTGACAGATTCTGCAGTCAGGCGTCTTCTTTTTGATGCGGGGGATGATATCGATGACTTGATGATGTTGTGCAATGCTGACATTACCTCCAAAAACGAATCTAAAGTGGCCCGTATCAAGTCCAATTTCCTTCTTGTAAAGCAGAAACTTGTGGAGGTGGAGGAGAAGGACGCCATACGGAATTTTAAGAATCCTATTGATGGGGAATATGTAATGAAGGTATATGGTATTGAGCCATGCCGTGAGATTGGACTCTTAAAAGATATGGTCAAAGAGGCAATACTTGATGGTGTCATAGGCAATAATTTCGAGGAGGCGGACGCTTATATGAGAAAGTGTGCTCCTCAGTTTGGACTCCATGAGGTCTGATTGCTCTGATTATTTGGAATATCTGTCTACTGTTCGACGATATTCTCCGAGAACATGCAGTATTTATGCTGGTGTCCTTGATGATTTCAGTACTTTTTCGTGTTCCTCTGAGGATGCTGATGTGGTGTCCTGTATGGACGTTCAGACTATCCGCTCGTATGAGGTATTCCTTATGGAAGAGAGGGGAATGAACCCGAGAACCGTCAATCTTCATCTGAGTGTGCTGAGCGGTTTCTGCCGTTTCCTCATGAAAAGGGGAGTCATGGCGTCTAATCCGGTTCATCTCGTGAAGAAGCCAGCTGTGCAGAAACGCCTCCCGGAATTCTTCCGTGAAGATGCAATGAAGGAATATTTCAGTTCTACTTCCGGAGTGATGGAATTCGGCTCTATGGATGCCAAGCGTAGACGTATGATTGTCAGCCTTCTTTATAATACAGGAATCCGACTTTCTGAACTCTTGTCATTGAAACGGAACTCCATGGACTTTCATAGGCGTGTATTACGGGTGGTCGGTAAAGGTGACAAAACGAGAGAAATTCCACTCCTTCCATCGTTATGTGATGAAATTTTACTATATTTACAATCACAAGATTCTTTGAAATGTGCTGATACATCTGACGGCTCTCCTCTTGTTCAGACAAGCAGTGGGAGAGCATTGTATCCGATGTTTGTGGAAAGGGTTATCCGTAAGGAACTAGGTGATGTCGGTGGTGGTATAGGTGGAAGAAAGTCTCCGCATGTATTAAGGCATACGATTGCTACCGAGTTGCTTGACCATGGAACTGACCTCAATTCCATAAAAGAGATGCTTGGGCACTCTTCGTTAGCTGCAACTCAAGTGTATACGCACAATTCAATAGAACGCTTGAAAAAGGTATACACTAATGCTCATCCAAGAGCCAAAAACGGAGGTAAAAATGGAGATTAAAATCAAAGCTCTTAAGTTCGACGCAGACGAGAAGCTCGTTAGTTTTGTCGAGAAGAAAGTGGCGCGTCTTTCCAAATTCTTCGATGGCGTGGCGCAGGAAGCTGAGGTTTCTCTTGAGGACATTAAGGAAGGCAAGAGAGCCAAAATCCAAATCGGCATTCCTGGAGACACCCTTATTATTGAGCGCGTGGCTGACACTTTCGAAAATGCTGTTACGGGTTGCGTGGATGCTATGAAGGAAAAGCTCACACGTGCCAAAGAAAAGAAATACGAGAAATAATATTTTCGGGCTGTCTCTTTGGGGCAGCCCGATTTTGTAACAATTATTTATATGCACATATCACGTTTGCTTTTGTTGCCTTTTCTCGCTCTGCCATTGACGGTAGGCGCACAAGAACCGGAGAAGGTTGCACTTGAGATTAATTCTACTCAAGTTACCGGAAAGATTGATCCTCTTCTTTATGGTCAACTTTTCGAGCACATCTATTTTTCTGCCAATAACGGACTTTGGCAGGAGCTGATTTTTGAACGCTCTTTTGAGACGGAGCATTTTCCTGGTATCCATCCGAGAGATGGCTATTTTGATGGTTGGTTTGTTGACGATGAAGACGTCCTGCATTCGCCTACCAGGTATGAGCAGCCGATAAGTCTGACATCGGTTGATAGTGATAGTTATGATATAGATATGGATGTGAAGTGGAGGTCCTATAAGCTTCCTGGGAGAATGTGGAGTGGCGGTCTGATGGATCTTCGGTTTGCATTCAAGAATCAGGCTTCAGGCGAGCCATATCTCTTGAGAATAACCGATCCTAAGTATGAGGCCAAGCGCCTTGAACTTTCACAGACTCAGGCACAGATCGACGCTAACAACAGGGCTAAAGCTCTTGAAAAGGTGCAGAAACAGGTGTCGGATGCCAACTTTTCGGTCGCTATAAAGCAGGAGAAGCAGGTTCCTGGCTTTGGTGGTGCGCTTCGCAGTATTGTCGCAGTGGAGCCGCTTAAGACAGTGCTTGCCAAGCCTGGACAGATAGAGGAGAATGAGGAATGGCATAAACTCAAAATCAGCTGCCGCGGCAAGAACGTCACTGTGAAATGGGACGGAAAGAAGGTGCTCTCATACCGTACTCCCGAAAGTGTAAAATCCAATGATATCGTGCTGTGGGAGAATTATACTGAGGCATATTACAAGAATATAACTGTCAAGTCCCCAGATGGGAAGACCGTATATTTCAGTGGTATTCCCAATGATGTAAAAACTCCATTGGTGGCACCTCAGTGGAATGCTTTTGGCGCAGGAGATTTCTCTTTGGTAAAGGGAGATGCTGTGAATATGAACTACTCACAGAAAATTACTTCTAGTGCTGATTTCTCCGGTGTGTCTCAAGGACCTCAGGCTGTACGCGCCGGCGATGTCTTCAAGGGCTATATCTATGCCAAGGGAGATGGAGTGCTTCAGGTGGGTCTCATGAAGAACGGAAAATGGATTGCAAGCAGTGAGCTTGGACGTCAAGGTAGAGATTGGAAGAAGCATGAATTTACATTCACAGCTGGCGATTACCAGGGAGATGCTGATTTTGCTATTGCGGTTCGTGGCGGCTCTGTTCAAGTGGATGAGGTTAGTCTTACTACCCAAAAGGGTCTTGATCTCGGTGGGTTCCGGCCAGATATCTTCAATGCTGTAAAGGAACTTCATCCGACATGTTTGCGTTGGCCTGGTGGCGGATATGCTGCCCAGTATGATTGGAAATGGGGTATTGGCCCTCAGGAGAAACGTCAGAGATGGGATCATTGGATGTGGATGGACTACGACCAGAATGCTTTCGGTACCGATGAATTTATCCGTTTCTGTAGGGAAATTAATAGTGAACCAGTGATTGTGGTGAGTGTAGGTTTTGAGCGCCCAGCATCCGAGTACGAGTCTCTCATTCAGAATGCGTGCGACTGGGTGGCTTATTGCAACGAGCCCGCTACTGGGAAATGGGGTAGCCTTCGTGCCGCTAATGGTCATCCAGAGCCTTATAATGTGAAGTATTGGGAGATTGACAATGAGATGTGGGAGATGGGTATAGAGAGATATGAGAAGTGTGTCCGTGATTTCTCTGTAGCCATGAGGAAGGTCGATCCTACCATCAAGATTATCGCTTGTGGCGGATTCCGTGGTGAAGACGAGGGATTCCTCAATAGATCAGGAAGATATTTCGACTATATGAGCCTTCATCATTACGAGCAGGCAGGTGGATATGCAACTGGTCCGGATAGACTTGAAAAACAGTATCTTGAGTATGCCGATATGATAGCCAAGTGCCCTAATCCGAACATCAAACTGTTTATCTCTGAGTGGAACCTCAACACTATTGATTGGAGAACTGGTTTGTTCGCAGGCAAGTTCCTAAATATGTGTGAGAATACTGATGTTGTAGCGATGGGAGCAGCTGCCTTGTTTATTCGTCGTACTGATGCTCCTGACTGGAACAATGCTTTTATCAATTTCGACTATAAGGATCTTTTCGTGGCTCCTAACTATCAGGTTACTGACCTTTGGTACGATCATTTCTCTACCGACAGGCTAGGATTCAAGGGTGATGTAAAAGATTTGAGCGTGAGTGTCACAAGATCAGAAAATGCTGCAGAGGTAATCGTGAAGATTGTCAATCCATCAGACAAGCCGTATCATCTGGAGTTTGATGGCGACTGGAAAGGTGTGACAGACTTGTCATACGAATATTTCGCTCCTGGAAGCCTCACTGTGGCCAACAGTATGGAGAACAAAAATGCCGTGGCGAAGAAGTTAGGCTCTCCTGTTAAGAACGGAAAATCCGTGATTCTTGACATTGATGCCTGCTCTGCCGGTGTGCTTGTTATCGGACTGGAATAAATCCGGCCTGACAATTCAGAATTTTCGAGATGAGCTCTACAAAGAGCTCATCTTGCGTTACGGGGCTACCCCCTTTGCTGAAATAGTCATAATCGCACAGAAGTGATATTATTGATATGCACTTCTGTGTGTTGTATAACCTTGCTGCATTCTCGTATTCCTTATAGAAATATGGGTTTACGCCCGTAAGGACTTTAGCTTTGCTTTCAGAGTCGACTCTTCCAGAAGAGAGAAGAATGCCATATTTAAGGATTCTCTGGAAATTGGTGAATAGCATGGCTACTGCTGCTGGCATGGAGAATTTGGCTGCGGAACTTATCCTTGCTGCAATTTCAAGTGCTCTTGTGCTCTTTCCGTAGTTGAGTGCCTTGTTAAGCTCAAATATGCTGAATTGTCGTGATATTCCGACGTTTTTCTCAATGTCGCCTATGCTAATGGCGGTGGTGCCTTCAGGCAGGCTCTTGGTGAGTTTGTCCGTTTCTGATGCTATCTTTACGAGGTCTGTCCCAGAATATTCTCCAAGCAATGCAGCTGCGTCCGGGCTTATGTCAAGGCCGAGGCTTCTAAAGTGGGTCATAATCCACCCTTGAATCTCATAATCCCTCATGCCTGGCGAGTCTACGACTATGCCGTTTTTGATGAATGCTTTGTAAAGCGCAGTTCTTTTGTCAAGTTTTGCTCCGTGCATTAGTACAACAAGAACTGTGGAGTCAAGTGGGGCCTCACAGTATACAGATAGTCCTTCCAAACCTTTCATGGCTTGTGCTTCCTTGAGCACGACAAGTTGCCTGTCGGACATCATGGGGTATCGCCTTGCGCATGATATGACTTGTTCGGCCGAGGTCTCTGTGCCGTAGAGTATGGTTTCGTTGAAATCTTTGTCGTCTTGGGAAATGCAGTTGCTTATGATAGCCTGACATATCTTGTCCGGATAGTAACTTTCTTCTCCCATCAGCAGGTAAAGAGGCTTAAATACTCCCCTGGTAGCATCATTGACTATCCTTTCGCACAATTGTTCTGTATTTTCCGTGTTTTTCGCCATAACTCTGCTAAATTACTCAAAAATATTGTAAATTTGTCATCTGTGGAAATTAATAACGGATACAATCTTTTAAAATATGCATAAGTTTAATTCATTCGCAGCAGGCGTATGTCTGCTCTTGGGCGGTTCTCTGCTTCATGCGCAGGATGCTACCGTTCGCATTCACGATGCCGGTACCGGAGAGGTCATTCCGGCTGAAATCTACGGACAGTTCTCTGAACATCTCGGACGATGCATCTATGGCGGCCTTTGGGTTGGCAAAGATTCAAATGTGCCAAATGTTGAGGGGTATAGGAAAGATGTGTTTGATGCTCTCAAAGCTCTTAAAGTGCCTGTAATGCGCTGGCCGGGCGGATGCTTTGCCGATGATTACCATTGGATGGATGGTATTGGTCCGCAGAAAGACAGGGCTTATATATCCAATAACAACTGGGGCGGGACCCTTGAGGACAACAGTTTTGGTACACACGAATTTCTCAACCTCTGCGAAATGCTTGGAATAGAGCCGTATATCAGCGGTAATGTCGGCAGTGGAAGTGTGGAAGAGATGTCAGACTGGGTAGAGTATATGACTTCTGATGCCAAGAGCACCATGGCTGATCTTCGTAGGGAAAACGGGCGTGAGAAGCCGTGGAAAGTTAAATACTTTGGAATAGGAAATGAAGCGTGGGGATGTGGTGGTAATATGACTCCGGAGTATTATTCTGACCTTTTCAGACGTTATGGCACTTATCTTCGTGATTTCAGCGGTAACAGACTTTATAAGATTGCTAGTGGAGCCTCTGATTATGACTACAATTGGACAGAGGTGCTTATGAATAAGCTTACCGGTAAGGGCATGCGTGGAGTTTCTCTGCATTACTATACAGTGATTGACTGGAATGACAAGGGATCTGCCCTCAAGTTTACTGATAAGGATTATTACAATATTCTTTCAAAGTCTATTGAAATCGAGGGTGTACTCAAGAAGCATATAGATATTATGGATGAGATAGATCCTAAGAATACTGTGGACCTTCTTCTCGATGAGTGGGGAACTTGGTATAATGTAGAGCCTGGTACGAATCCTGGACATCTTTATCAGCAGAATACTATGCGTGATGCTATTGTGGCTGCCCTCAACTTTGATATCTTCCACAAGTACACAAGGAGGCTTAAGATGGCCAATATCGCGCAGGTGGTGAATGTCCTTCAAGCAATGATTCTTACCAATGATACTCAGATGGTTCTCACTCCTACATATCATGTATTTGAGATGTATAATGTTCATCAGAATGCCGAGTATCTGTCTTCCGATATTATTACTTCTAAGCAGACTTGTGATAGGGCCATTGCTGTCCCAGAGGTGGATGTTACCGCTTCACGTAAGGATGGTAATATGAATATCTCTCTTGTCAATACTGACCTTAAGAAGTCAAAGAAAGTGCTTGTAAGCTTCGATGATGCTAAAGCCATCTCAAAGGTCGTTTCAGCAAGGGTACTTACCTCAAAAGATGTAAGGGACTACAATGATTTTGAAAAACCTCAGGTTGTATCACCAGTTGCATTCAAGGATTACAAGTTTACTAAAGCTGGTCTGGAAGTGACTCTTCCGCCATGTTCTGTAGTGGCTATTTCTGCGAACTAATACGTTTGTTCCATAATGACACAAAAAATCGCCTAATGGGCGATTTTTTGTGTATATTTGCGAGTTATGTCAATAATACAATGTAAAAATGTTAGCAAGTCTTTCGGTGAAAAGATAGCTATAGAGAACATTAATTTGGAGATTCCAAGTGGCGGCATTTTCGGTCTGCTCGGGCCGAATGGTGCTGGAAAGACAACTTTGATTCGTATTATCAACAGAATCACAATCCCCAATTCTGGTGAAGTGCTTTTTAATGGTGAACCTATCAGACAGTCAGATGTCGAAAAAATAGGGTATATGCCTGAAGAGCGCGGGCTTTATCGCAAAATGAAGGTTGGAGAGCAAGCGATGTACCTTGCCCGCCTAAAGGGAATGAGTTCTTCTGATGCAAAGAACGCACTGAAGGAATGGTTTATTAGATTTGGTATTGAGAATTGGTGGGATAAGAAGGTGGAGGAACTATCCAAGGGAATGGCTCAAAAACTTCAGTTCATTACTACTGTGGTGCACAAGCCGTCTTTAATGATATTAGATGAGCCTTTTTCCGGATTTGATCCGGTAAATGCCGAACTCATCCGTAAAGAGATTCTGCGACTTAGGGATGAAGGTGCTACTATTATCCTGTCTACACATAATATGGAGTCTGTGGAGGAACTATGCGACAATATCGCGCTGATCAACAAGTCTCATCTTGTGATTACAGGTGGCGTTGACGAGATCCGGCGCAAGTATGGCAATGATAATGTGGAACTTGTGTATACAGACGAGCAGGGAAGGCATACAGAGATACTTCCGCGTGAATCCGATGGTACATCTACGCTCAAGTCTTTTATTGACAAGGGGGTGGAAATTAATTCTTATAAGGAACTGATGCCAAGGATGAATGATATTTTCATAAAACTTGTAACAGGTAAGGAGGAATAATATGAATTTTCGTACTGTAGGTATAGTAATCGGACGCGAGTATGCTACGCGGGTGAAGAAGAAGAGTTTTCTTCTCATTACCTTCCTTTCCCCTATACTTTTTGCTGCCCTTTGTATATTGCCAAGCTTGATAATGCTTGGCGCTAAAGAGGAGGGGAAGAAAGTGGCCGTGGCGGATGCGTCAGGCATTGTGTTCAGTAATCTTCAGAGTAGTGAAGCTGTAACATATTCTATAGTTGATGGCGCTGAGCCTGATTCTTTGAAGTCCAATCTTTCTGCTCTTGGATTTGATGCTGTCCTTTTTGTATCTCCAATAGATTCTGCTTCTAAAAGTGTTTCTGCTGAGATTTACTCATTGAAGCCGTTGGGGATGGATCTGACGTCCAATATCAATGACAAACTTGACAAGTCTGTGGAGGATTACAGGATTTCATCTTATGGGATACCCGGTCTTGATAAGATTATGGAGGATGTCAAGGCGGATGTCAAACTTCGTTCATATACTTTGGGAGATGATGGTGAAGAGAAGGTATCCGAGGCAGGTGTCTATATGATGGTGTCTATGGTTTTGGGCATAATCATATATATGTTTATAATGATGTTTGGTGGCATGGTTATGTCATCAGTAATAGAGGAGAAGTCCAGCAGGGTAGTTGAAGTGCTGATCAGTAGTGTAAAGGCTACGGAGCTCATGTTTGGAAAGATTATTGGAATCGCGCTTGTGGCTTTGACCCAGTTCATGCTCTGGATTGTGCTGACGGTTGGTATAATAGGAGTGGTCAGTGCCGTGGCCGGTCCTGCATTCCTTTCAGGGGTGGATACTACTGAAATGGTGGGTCTTAGTGGAATGGATGCGGAGCAGATTTCGGCTATGGCCGAGCCTTCAGAGTTCTCTGTGATTGTAGATACACTTTCTAATATGCATCTCGGAGAGATTTTGGTCTCATTTATCATCTATTTCATATTGGGCTATATGCTCTATGCTTCCATGTTTGCGGCTATAGGTTCTGCAGTGGAAAACGAGGGCGATTCTTCACAGCTGCAGCTTCCTGTCACTATTCCAGTGCTGATAGGCTTCTTTATAGCTCTGTATGCATTTAAGGCACCTGATAGTGCCTTGGTATTCTGGGGCTCCATGATTCCGTTTACGTCCCCTATTGTTATGTTGGCCCGTCTTCCGTTTGGAGTGCCGATGTGGGAACTTGTGCTTTCAATTGTGCTGCTTGCCGGAACATTTGTGGCATGCGCTTGGCTATCGGCAAAGATCTATAAGGTGGGCATATTGATGTTTGGAAAGAAAACAACATGGAAAGATCTTTGGAAATGGATAAAGCAAAAATAAGTGTACTGATAAGCGTGGTTGTCTTATGCTCATGTGGCGGCAATCACGGATATACTTGGGAAAAGTATGAGATTGACGGTCATAGGACCGGTGTTACAGCTCCTAATGCCGATAATGTGCCTCAGGCTCTTGGTGTAGTTGATGGAGATAAGTATGTCTCTCCGAACGGTCATGTGTTTGAGCGTGGCAGTGCCACATATTCTGTGGCTGCTGATATGATTGATGTCCAGCCAAGTATGGCAGAACTTAAGACAGTAATTGGCCATGCATCCAAGGATATGATTCGTCGTGGTCCGAACTGCGAACTCTCAAACCTTATTGTAGACAGGCTCAGGGTGGATGTGGAGAAGTATACCGGGAAGAAAGTGGATGTGGCAATTGTTAATTCTGGCGGAATAAGGGTTGACCTCCCTGCTGGTGACATTATTTTGGATGATATTGTCTCTATGCTTCCGTTTAAGAATTATATATGTTATGTTGCTTTGAAAGGCAGTGACCTCCAGGCTTTGTTCGAGTCTATGGCCAATAATTCGGTACAGCCTTTTTCTGGAGCGAAACTTGTCGTCGATGGGCATAGGATAGATACTCTTCTTGTGGGAGGGAAGCCTATTGATCCCAATAGAATATATGGCGTGGGAACAATTGACTTCCTGCTTGACGGTGGTGATAAGCTGAATGTCGGCAAGAATGCGAAGGAACTTATAATTACAGATCACCTGATAGTGGACTCGATTCTACCATATATAAAGAGTTTCGAACAGCAGGGAAAGCCTATAGAGTATTTCACGGATGATCGACTTGTAATCAAGGGAGGAAATAAAGATGAATAGAAGATGGGGTATGATAGTGGCCGCGTTTGTATGTCTTATGGCGGCTTCATGCGAGAGAACTCCACGACTTGTCATTATTCATACCAACGATACTCATAGTCACTTCGAGCCGTTGCGCTCTGGTGAAAATGCAGGAAAAGGTGGTGTGATAGAAAGGGCAGCGCTTATAGATTCTCTTCGAATGGTATATGGAACTGACAAGGTTCTCCTACTGGATGCCGGTGATTTTAGTCAAGGAACTTCGTATTTTTCCGAGCTTGGCGGCCAACTTGAGCCGAAAATCCTCAACGATATGGCATACGATTGCGTGACACTGGGCAATCATGAATTCGATAATGGTATAGAGGCTCTTGAACAGAGACTCTCTATGTTGGAGAACACAAAGGTAGTGTCTGCAAACATAGATCTGTCGCAGTTCAGTATCTCAAATATTGTCAAGCCTTACACTATTGTCGAGAGGGGAGGACTGAAAATCGGGATTATTGGTCTGGAGTCAAACCTTTCGACCAATGTTAGTGCTACGATTTCTTCCAGAATCCCTCAATTGGATAACGTAGAGACTATTAACAAGTATTCTGATATACTCTATTCCGAGGAGAAATGTGATATCATTATTCTTCTTTCTCATCTTGGATATACAGAGGATCAGAGTGTCATCCCTCATACACGTCATGTGGATCTCGTTATAGGTGGACATTCCCATACCTTTGTGGATGATTTCATTTATGTCGAGGATATGGATGGTAAGGAAGTCCCTATCATAACAGACGGCTGTTGGGGAGAACAGGTAGGTGTAATCAGTCTTTGGTAAGGCTTTTCCTCTTGATGTTGAAAATTTTATTAGATGTGATATCGTAGCTTATATCGAAGCAGCAGCGAGTGTCGTGTCCATGGTTTTCCTTAGTGCGACTTGTAAAGCAGTTGTCATCGAAACCGAGGCTGTTGAGCTCCTTAAGACCCATATTGGGTAGTTTTTCCATTAGCAGACTTTCAAGAATTTCATAGTTTCTTGAGAGTCTGTTTATTGTTTCCTCCTTGTATCTGCGGATTGTTTGGTTCTTTCGGTTATTATACTTGTTCTTGCAGTCTGTATTGCAGAATTTTTTACCCTTTCGCCCCGTAAGTTCCGTGCCGCACTCAAGGCAGTAGCACTTAGTTTGTTTCTTGGTTCTCATTTTTTATTCGTTTTAATGTATTGCAAATATTATTTCTAAAACAGGGAAAGTCAAGAATCAGTAAAAAAGAAATAGGTGATTTTGCTTCTTTTTAGTGCTAACTCGTCAGAATATATTTAAGAAATAGAAATATCTTTTTCTTTTGTTCGTTTTATGTCATTTTGCTTTACTTTGTGCCTGGAACTTAAACGCGCGTTTGTTTACTTTAATACTATTGTAAAACTCAAACATTATGGAACAACTCAACAGAATTGAGATCAGGGGAATGATTGGAAACCTCAAACTTCAAACTTTTTCTGAAACGGTAATCGCGAGAATCACGATTGCTACCAACTACGCCTATAAAGACAAGACTGGCGCTGCCGTCATTGAGACCAGTTGGCACAATATTATGGCCCGAGAAGGGAAATATATCAAAGACCTCGAGAAACTCCAGAAGGGAGACAAGGTATATATTCAAGGTCGTTTGCGTTATCAGAAAGTGACAGGGAATGACGGAGTAGAAAGAATGTATACCGATATCGTGGCGAGTCGGCTTGTGGTCATAGATGATCCTGAGCCTATGTCCTATGAAATGTAGGAATAAATTCTTCCTTTTCCTACTTCTGTTTGCTGCTGTTTTGTCTGGATGTGCTACGAGTCGTAAACTTGCCGGTTTGAAGAAAGCACATGTAAATGCCAAATTAGGTCTGATAGATGATAACCCCGATGATATATCGGATCTTCCGGACTCACGTCTGATCACTGAACGAGATACTCTTGTGGTGAAGGATCCTGAAGGCTGTGATGTGTATATCATGAAAGCCGTAAAGGATGAGGGCAGCGGAGAGATGGTAGCTAATGAAGAACTTGTGGCAGCAGTTGTAACGGCTCGTTTTAGGAACGTGGCAGAACGCTTCGGCAAGGTGGACATCAGATTCCAGATTACTGTCCCAGCGGAGTTGCAAGATTCGAAATGGCAGGTGGTTTTCTCGCCGTGGCTTATGGCTCAGGAGGATAGTATCGATCTGGAGGACGTGATTGTGACAGGCAGGGATTTTAGACGTAGTCAGCTGAGGGGGTATCAGCAGTACCAGCGTTTTGTGGAGAGGATAGTTACGGATTCGACGAAACTGGTGGATGTTAGGAGTATGGAGATCTTTCTTGAGAGGAATTTCCCTTCCATAATGTCTTTCAGGACCGATAGTTCTTACGTTTCTGACGAGCAGTTTGAGAGTTTGCTTGGAGTGTCAGTACATGAAGTTGAGGAGCATTATAGGAAAACGCATCTGATAAAGCGCAATAAAAGGCTGATGTCTATGCAGGGAGAAATGTGGAATCGCTATGTTAGAAGACCCATTTCAGAAGATGGTGTTAGACTTGACACAGTTGTCACTAAAGACGGAGACATCGTATTTGATTATATTCAGACAATAGATGTTCCGTCTGGTTTGAAAAAAGTTGACCTTCATCTTAAGGGAAGTATCTCGGATTCTGAGTCCAAACTGTATGATATTCCAGAGACCGAGAAATTGACATTCTATATCAGTTCTTTGAGCACTCTGTCTTCGGATGAGGTCCGCTACAAGACCGAGGTGGTCATGAGAAATCTGGATGTGGTGCGTACTGGCCATATCGAATTCAAGCCTGGAAGTGTGGAGATAGATAAAAACATTTCTGACAACGCCTCTGAACTTGCCATGGTTAAGTCAACTTTACGGGAATTGCTCTCTGATAGCAGGTTTGAAATTGACTCCATACTTGTATCTGCCAATGCGTCTCCGGAAGGCAACTGGAAAATGAATAGGGATTTGTGTAATGCTCGTGCTTCCAATACTGCCCTTTACTTTGAGACTTATCTGGGTGAACTTGAGGACTCCCTCCGTGCTGAAACGGGGGTCTTGATAAGTGTTGGTGACGATTATGGGGAAAGCGGTTTTGTGGAAAAGATTGCACCAAAGAAATTTCGACTTGATTTCTTGTGCAGGAGTGGTGGGGAAAATTGGGCTGAACTTGAACGCCTGGTTATCTCTGATAGTCTTATGACGGAGAAAGATAAAAATGATTTTAAGGCACTTGTGAAGAGTGTTGAAGATGTGGATGTTCGTGAGTCCCGCATGAGATATAGTCCATATTATGACGATATAAGGAAAAGGCTTTATCCGTCGTTGCGTACAGTGGATTTTAAATTCTGTCTTCACCGGAGCGGAATGGTATCTGATACAGTGAGGACAAATGTAATTGATGCTGCCTATATGGAGGGTGTGGATGCTTTGAAAAATAGAAATTATGAGAAAGCGCTTGCTATGCTTGCACCGTATGAAGATCTCAATGCTGCTGTGGCCATGATCGCTATGGAAAGGAATCTATCTGCCCTTGAGGTGCTGCAACATCTGGAGCCAGAAGCGAGGGTTGATTATCTTTCTGCTATTGCCTACTCAAGACTGGGGGACGATAAGAGGGCTGTGGAGTGCTATTTGCACGCTTGCCGAAAAGACCGTTCTTATGTTAGTAGAGGCAATCTTGACCCTGAAATATCACGGCTAATTAGAAAATACTCACTTGATTTTGAATTGTAATTATAAAAAAATGAAAAACTTATTAAAAATTGGTACAGCGCTGCTATTTGCAGCATCGTTTATGGTATCCTGCATGAAACAGGATGCGTCAAGTCTAAAAGGTAATGATGGTATCGGAGACTGCGTCTTGACTGTGTCTATTGGAGATGAACTTACAAAGGTGGTTGGGCAGACGCCTGCTGCCGAGAAGAAAATTAATGACGTACAGGTATTTGTTTTCAATACTTCGACTGGGAAACTAGACGCCGCTGTTCATAAGGGTGGACTGTCATCTGACGGCGGTTTTACTCTTTCAGAGAAACTTAGCTGCACACGAGGGCCTCGTCAGGTGTGGGCTTTGGTGAATGCAAAAGTCAACTATGTTGACGGTCCTGATGCGGAGAGGGTTAAGACTATAAATGAACTTCAGGAAAAAACTTCTTTTCTTACTGATAACGGACCTTCTGACTTCGTTATGGCTGGAAAGGTGGATGTCAAGCTTGAGACTGATACCCAGACTGTATCGGTGGAAGTTAGAAGAGTTTGTGCGGCGGTTTTTATCAAAAATATTGAGAATGATATGATTGTGCCTGCATATCAAGTCCCTGGTGCTGTGAAGATTACAGGTGTGTACCTCTTGAATGTGCCGAACAAGCAGAATTTTACCATTCCGGATTCGGACAAAACGGCAGTAGGAAGCATATCATCAACTGTCCTTCCTCAGGAAAACTGGATTTCTCCGCTCAAGAAAACTGATGCTGCTTCAGAATTGGCTCTGACTTCGGATGTATATGATCAGATTGATCAGACTCTGGAGTTTAAATCAAAATTTTCGAAGCATAGTACGCTTTATGCGTATCCCAATGATGCCGAGACCCTTCCAAGTAGCACATGGGCGCCTGCTGTCACGACACTTGTCGTGGAGGCGGAAGTAGGAGGACAGCCGTGTATCTATCCTATTCGTCTAGGAAACCTGCACAGTAACTATAAGTATGAAGTGTCCCTTGTCATTAAACATATTGGAGGCTCTCCTGATAATCCGTGGAAGAAAATAGAGTTTTCTGACCTCACCGCTACAATCAACGTCGTTGATTGGACTACAGGAGAACCGGTTAGTCAAACAATATAGTTCCGGATTGACATGCCGTTGCTATCTGTGGCGGCATGCCGGCTTTTTGTTGTTATTCTATGAAGCCATGAAAGACAGACTATATGCTGTTTGGTTGCTATGTGTATGTGCAATTGTTGTCTCCTGTTCAGTAAAGGAGGATAGGGCCGTGTGCCCTGTATATGTGAATCTTGATTTCGATGGCGTGATTGCCGGAGGGAAATATGTAAGTTCTCTTGTGGGTGCTTTTGACGGCACATGCTATATGGAATCTATAGACTTGTTGAAATATGAGCGTACTGGATATGAGGTGGCCCGCAAAAGAGGTCCTCTAAAACTTGGCGCTGCATTTGGATTTGAAGGCTTCTCGTGGAAAGGGGATACTCTTTCTGTTCCACCCGGTGCCGAATGTAGTCCTCTGTTTGCATGGGCGGAGAAAATAATTGCAGAAGATGATTTGTATTATGCGGAGGTCATCCCGCACAAGCAATATAGTGTTATGAATATTATCGTGGTGGGACTGCTTCCTGGGGATGACTTCTCTTTCGATATAAGGGTGAAGGCCAACTGCAACGCATTCAAACTTTATGAGTTGTCCGCATTAGAGGGGGAGTATACAGTAGTGGCCGGGCATAAGAATGCTTCAGGTTATGAGGTGATTGTCCCAAGGCAGTTGCGCAATGAGATGGTTTTGGAACTTCTTGAACATTCTGCCAATCATATATATGGAAAAAGTGATTTGTTATCAACTATAGATGTTGGAAAACTCCTTGAAGCTAAGGGTTTTGATTGGAATAAACCAGACTTGGATGATATGAACGTAGTGGTGGATTTTACCAGGATGCAAGCTTCTGTGGAAGTGATAGGATGGACATCCTCAAGAATTGAAATAACTATATGATGACGTATTATGAGGAAAAGAATGCTGAATGAAAAACTTATAGGGTGGACAGTTATGTGCCTGATAGCGTTGTCGTGTAATCGTATCACGGATGCTGATATTTCAGTATGCTTGCCTGTTCCGAGTGGAGATCGCGTGTCGGTAACGATGGATATTTCTGGGGTTGGGGTTCCAGATGCCAAGTCACCTATGCTTGAGAGGAGCGAGGAAAGGTTTAGTGGAGCTGAAGTTTATGTGTATTACTCGGACAACGGACTTCTTGATTCGGTTCAGGAGATTCCATTGTCTGCTTTTGACGGGTCAAATGGGTCTGCATCTGCAGTACTGTCTTTCCCGGCCGGGAGAAATGTTAGGGTATATGTTTCTGGTTGTCTTTGGGCTGTCTCAAAAACTGATGGGTCTATATGCGGACTTGGCAGAGCCCTCGGCGCGGATTTTCCTATGAGAGAATCGGATTTCCTCTCTATGGAATATCGTTTTGACGGTAGTGATTTAAATGATATGTTTAGGTATGAGAAGATGTCCGAAGTGGCTGTATATGGAATACCATTTGCCGGAAGCGTTCAAGATGCTGAATACACCGATAAATCAATACTTAATGTCCAATGTGTGAGACTGTTTGCAAAACTTAGCCTTACTGTGGACCATTCCGCCCTTGATGGTTCAGGGGCAAATCCGGAGTATTTCAAAAACTGCCGTCTGTCCCTTCGTCAGGCAAACTGCAGAATACTGCCGTTTTCGGATAGTGGAAGCCTTGCGCTAAGTTCTGCTGATGTTGTAGAAGGTGACAATGATCCTTCTATGGTCGATGGATCCTCTGTGTCATTTGTCTTTTATGTTCCGGAGAATCTTCAGGGTACCCTGCTTCCAGACAATGCGGACCAAAGCAGGAAGACCCGTGAGAGTCTTGAAGCGCTGCTTGGACAGGAAAGAGAAAGGCTTCTGACGTATGTGGAGTTTATGGGTGAAGTTAATCCTGATGCTGGTGGCTATGGGGGGCCCGTCACTTATCGTTTTTATCTCGGTGAAGACAACTGCTCTAATTTTGACATAGTAAGGGGTCGGAGATACGATATAACACTATCTTTCAATGTTAATTCGCTTTTTGATCCTTATTGGAAAGTTACTCCTGACTTTACAGACAAAAGAAAAATCGGGATGAGTGCTTTTCCGGATTTTTCATCTTCCCTCCCAATAGGCCAGAATGTTGTTGTCCGGTGCAACAGGCCTGGCAGTATGTTCCTTTTTGTGGAGGCTGGTTCTGGGGGCAGAAGGGCTCCGGATGGTATAGTTGATGAGGGATACAGGCCAGAGAGCCTATCGGACTGTCGTGTGTCTACGAATTTCCTCTCTTCGGATGGGACTTTGATTTCCAAAGAACTCTCTGCTCTTGGTATAGCTCCGAGTTTTGACGCTTCTTCCGGAAAATTGTTGTTTGAAGTCACTGATGCATCTAAATTTAAATCGGGGGAAAGTGTAAAAATGAGCGTGACAATCCAACCTGGAGGAAAAACGTATGATTTTGTGATTTTTACGTGTGATGACATTTCCATCATTTGGAATAAATCTTTGACTGAGGGCTTTTATCCTGGTATGAAGCGGACAGCATCGATCAGTGGTTTCGTGGGCGAGGTTAGGGTCACTTGCACTGATTCGCACATGTTTAAATACAGGAACTCATCGGGTACAGGAGATCTTATAACTGGAGATTCCTCTTCTTCTCCGCTTTTGGGGAATGGTGATTTTGATGTCTATAACTATTATTTCTGTAATAATTCAGACTATGTGTTCTCGTTCATATCAAGTGATACATTCAACGACGGACCGCCCGTTAAGTCGGCGGTTAGGAATACTATGCCAGATATTCGCATCAGCGGATTGGTGTCCGATTTGCCTTCGGAGCAGATTCCGATAGGTTGGTCGGATAAGAATGCTATGTACCTTGATATTACAGGGGCTCCTTGGCTGTTACCAATCTCGGTGGAACTATATGCGCCGGGGAGTGGTGTGAAGCTCGATTATTCTGATTTTGATCCAACTGCATTCTCTCATGTGTACTCTCCGAGACTTATTTCCGATGATAATGCTTCGCGTCTTGAAGTAGATGGTGAGACTATCTATTCCGGTAGTGAGGAATCGTATGTGGGTATAGAGAAACGTCAATCTTCTGTTGGCTTCCCTGAATTCGATGTCTTCAGGAGAAGGATAGGGGATTATTTTGACACATACAAAAGTGAGAGTGTGCGTTTAAGGAATTGTAGGATAATGATGATGCCTACAGTATCATCTTATTACGGGAATGGATTCTTTCGTATATATAGATATATCAGCATATATTTGCGTCCATTTATGGTAGGAGGCTCGGAGGTATATCTGTCATCAAGATACGATGATTATACACTTTGGAAATCTGAACATCTTGATGAGCCGTATAGGGGGTTGACAGAGGCTTCGGCCAGTGGCAATGGTATAGATGGCAGTATCGGATTCAATATTCAGGATGACACCATGCTGAGATTGTGTGCTGTTCCTATGAAATCATCATCGTATTCGTATGGTGAAGGCAGTGAGAGTTTTCTGGTTTCATCTGAAAAGAAACCTGGACTTCCGGGTATTATGGGAGAATTCAAGTCATTGAGACTCTACTTCTTTGATAATGGAAGCAATTATCATTCAGCAGGGCCGCATGAAATCCGTGCTTACGTCACAAACCGTCATTCCAAGGAAACAAGATATGTGGGACTGGGAACTACAGATGTGTTTGTGCATTTTATAGTCGGTGCCGATTATGATAGATCTTCCTCTTTTTATGATGGGAGATATGGATACCTGAACATAGTTCCGAAAATCCGATCGGATATAGCGCGTACGAGTTTCGGAAGGTCTGAATATAACTCGGAGTTGTCAAAATCAGTGGAAATGTATTCTTCTGATGCTTCCGTTGATGGAGCCATGATGCTTGATAATTCATTGACAGGAGTGCCGTATAGTTATCGAATAAAGTCGGATAACGGATCGGGTATGGCCAGGGTATACGCTTATCCATATTCTTCTGTCAGTTCTACCCCTATTCGACGGTACAAAGTAGAACCGGGCGATGCCGAATCATCGGATGCTGCAGAAGCTCTGGCCAATTATTATGCTTTCTGTATCCAGTCAAGCGGTGGTGTCTGTCAGGAGTTTTCGGCAATTGCTCGTGCTATGGGGCCAAATGTTCTGAAACTGAAATTCTATAATACAAAAAATGGCCCTTCTGATAGCCGTGTCGCCTTAGATGAACTTGACTATACGGGATTCGGTGATTTGAAATATTATGATGGACGTAATGAAAGGGGGTATTATATATTCCATCTTTTGTCTGACTTAAATACCGAGTCAAGGGGATGGCTGCCTTATTATGAATGGATATGTACACGATGAAGAGATTGATAATATTTGGGGCGGAGACTGTTTTCTCGCTGTTATGCTTGTCCTGCACAAAGGATCTTAACCCGAAGCCTGAGCCTCATGTTGATGTGGATTTCTCTCTCAATGTGGAGGAATTGAGGCAGTCGCATACTTTCTTGTGGAATGTACTTGATGCTGGAGTAATGTGTGCCGAGCAGTCAATTCAGGAAATCTGGGTGACGGACTGGAATAAGTGCGAAGTGGTGTCATTTAGCGATGACCCGTCGTTCGACGGAGTTAATTTCTCCTCGTCTTCACCGGAAATTGTGAAGGTTGTGAAAACAGGAGAGGCAACGTGCCAGCTTGTCAGAGTCGGTGACTCTTCTGGTGAGGGCGTAGTAATCACAGCAAGCACAGGTGAGAATACGCATTCTTTTGTCGTCTTTTCCAAATCAGTAATTCCTCTTGAATCTGTGCATGTTAGGTATGGATATGAAGATTATTGGCTTAAGAAGGATGCCACGCAGAAATATCCATATATGGTTTATGCAGACCAGCAAGGATGCTATAAGTATAGGCTAGGGAAAAAGATGTTTGGGTATGCTGATGTGGAGGGCGTGCGGTTCTTTGATGAGAATATGGATGAGGTTACACTTGAATCGGAAACCACGCGCTTGGAAATCCTGGGTCTTGTTCCCGAGAATGCTTCTTTTAGGTATGTGGTGAATTGGTATTCCTGCAACTCAAATAAGGTGTCTTCATGGGACAATGCTTTTTGTATAATTCCAAAGGAGGTGGATCCGTGGCCTGCAGGCCACAATGAAAAGAGTGCTGGTTTTATGGGTCTCGATTGGGCAGAGATACAGGGAAGTCATACAGAGGTTTTGCTTCCAGGTTTGTTCTGCTCATTCTCTTTCCTCGTGGGGTGCGATGTCCCAGAACAGCCCAAACGGCTTTCTGAATATAGAATTGGTGAGACCGAAACATATCGCTTTTGGGGTGTCTATGAGGTTGAGGGCCTGAAAGAACTGCCGTAGAATATCCTTGTGGCTTCCATCAAGGGAAATCGTTGTGTTGTGGAGGATATGCTAAATTTGGCTAAATATAGAGGAGATTATTTTTGTTTGTCTTCCATTATTCAGTAACTTTGGGATTTGTTGATAACACTTTAGCGCAATGAAAAGATTTTGGATTCTTTTATTATCTACGGTAATGTTTGGACCAGTCGTCCAAGCTAGGGAAGTGCTGCATACGGAGAAGACTACTATTGTTCTTGATGCAGATGCAGGAAAGGAGCTTCAGATTGTCTACTATGGGGCGAGACTCTCCGAAGCGGACATCGAGAACCTGCGCTTTGCCGGTATTCGTCCGCAGCGTGCTTATCCGGCACATGGTCTCACGGGCAAGGATGAGGAAGCGTTGGCAGTTGTCTTTCCGGACGGAAATGTGACGTTGGATCTTAAGGTGGTTGGCGTGAGTCGATATTCGTGGGAAGACGGAGAAGTTGTAGAGATTACGAGCAGGGATTCGTACTATCCGTTTACAGTCAAGTCCTTTTTTAAAACATATCAAAAAGAAGATATGACAGGAACCTGGACTGAATTTGTAAATGATGGAAAAAAGCAGATGGTCCTAAAGAGATTTGATTCTGGTACGCTTCCTTTTAGGTTTTCGGATGCGTGGATTTCATATCTGTATGGTTCGTGGGGTAATGAAGGACGCGTCGTTAGTGAGCCTTTAAATAGGGGGATGAAAGTCATTAAGAATAAAGATGGGGTGCGTAATTCCCATACATTTCACTCTGAAGTGATGATTTCTCTTGATGGAGAACCTTCTGAAAGTGTAGGTAGGGTGATTGGTGCTGCTCTTTGCTATAGCGGTAACTATGAACTTCGTGTCAATACTGTCGATAGCGATTATCACAGGTTTTTCGCTGGAATTTGTCCGGACAACTCCGAATATACTCTTGCAGCAAAGGAGCATTTTGTAACCCCGGAGCTTGCGATTACTTTCTCTAATGATGGCCTTGGTGGCGTCAGCCGTAATTTCCACAGGTGGGGCCGCAACTGGAAGATTGCTCACGGGAACGTGGAGAGGAGAATCCTTCTGAATAGTTGGGAGGGAGTTTATATGGACATAAATGAAAGCGGAATGGACCAGATGATGGGTGATATTTCATCCATGGGAGGCGAATTGTTTGTTATGGATGATGGCTGGTTTGGTGATAAATATCGCAGGGTAACAGACAACTCTTCTCTTGGAGATTGGGTGGTGGACAAACAGAAACTTCCGCATGGGATAGGCTGGCTAGTCAAGACAGCCGAGAAGCACGGCATCCGTTTCGGAATCTGGATCGAGCCGGAAATGACCAACACCAAGAGTGAACTTTATGAGAGACATCCTGACTGGGTTGTAAAGGCCCCAAACCGTGATCTTGTGACAGGAAGAGGTGGTACCCAACTACTCCTCGATCTCTCCAATCCTGCTGTTCAAGATTTTGTGTTCGGTGTTGTAGATAATATCATGACTGAAAATCCTGATATTGCCTATATCAAATGGGATGCTAATATGGACATTTCGGCTCAGGGATCACAATATTTAAAGAATCAGAATCATCTTTATATCGAGTATCATAGAGGACTTGCTAGTGTATTGGATAGAGTAAGAGCCAAGTATCCGGATATTACCATTCAGGCATGTGCGAGCGGAGGAGGCCGTGCGAACTATGGAATCATGCCTTGGTTTGATGAGTTCTGGGTAAGCGATGATACAGATGCGCTTCAGCGTCTGTACCTTCAGTGGGGTACATCGTATTTTTATCCTGCTATTGCCATGGCTTCTCATATCAGCGCTGCGCCTAACCATCAGACGGGACGAAATGTTCCGATGAAGTTCAGAATTGACGTGGCTATGAGTGGACGTTTAGGAATGGAAATCCAGCCGATGAATATGACTGAGGCGGAGAAGGAGTTGTGCCGTCAGGCAATAACTGACTATAAGATGATTCGTCCTATAGTTCAATTTGGTGATTTGTATAGGCTTGATAGTCCGTATGATAACAATGGTATAACATCTTTGATGTATTGTTCGGAGAATAAGCAGAAAGCCGTGTTCTATTGGTGGAGGCCTCTTGGGTTCTGCGATGAGCATCTCCCTGTGGTGAAGATGAATGGACTTGATCCTGAACGAATGTATAAGGTGACCGAACTTCATTCCATTGATCGTTTCCCTATGCCTTGTGAAGGAAAGGTGTTCTCTGGAAGGTATCTCATGGAGAATGGGCTTGTTATACCGAGTACGCACAGCGCTAAGAATTCTGAATTCAGCAGTAGTTGGGCAAGTAGGGTCCTTTATCTTGAGGCTCAATGATGCGAAGGATTGTGACAGCGTTGCTGCCTTTTTTGGCGGCAACGCTTTGTCTCTTTTCCTGCGGACAGAAAGGAGACCTGCATGAGGTCCGTAATGGCGATTTGATATTTGTAGGTTTACCTGTGAATTATGGCTCCGGGTCTGACTCAATGTCGGAGGCCATTGGGGCGGCTACTATTGGGGATAATGAATTGAACATCATTCATGTGGCCATTCTTGAGGTTCAGGACGACTCTTTATGGGTTATTGACGCTACGATAAAGCACGGGGTGGACCGGCATCCATTGGATACTTTTCTTTGTGATTTTACTCTTAGGGACGGATCTTTGCCTCAATTGGATGTGAAACGTCTAAAAGGGTGTAAGGATGCTTCACGGTATGTTGAAAACGCCAAAGCGTTTGTTGGTGAGCCTTATGATGTGGCGTTCCTTCCTGACAACGGTGCGAAGTATTGTAGCGAACTCGTACGGGATAGTTATGTGAGCGAGGATGGCGCCTATATATTTGGACAGGAACCGATGAATTTCCTGGACTCTGAAGGGAATATGCCTTCTTATTGGACAAGATTGTTTGATAGCATCGGCATGTCAGCCCCTCAAGGCGTTTTGGGTACGAACCCACAGGCGATGTCTAAAGAGAGTGTGCTTGAGTCTGTCGAAGTCGGGGACTTTTGGCATATTCGTTAAAAATGAATACCTTTGCGGCACAAAAAATATGAATTATGTCACTACAGATATCTAATAAGACGAAACAGATGCCTGCTTCCGCGATTAGGAAACTTGTTCCTTTCGCTGATGCTGCCAAGGAGCAGGGCGTGAAAGTTTATCACCTTAATGTTGGCGCTCCGGATATTAAGTCTCCGCAGTGCGCAATAGATGAGGTGGTGAGAAGATGTGCATCTATGCATCATCTTTCTTATACGAACTCGGCTGGTCTTATGGAGTTGAGAAAAGGTCTGGTGGAGAAGTATTATAAGAAGATCGGAATTGATATTGAAGTACCTGAACTTCTTGTGGAGGTGGCTGGCAGTGAGGCTTTTGCCAGTGCAATGCAGATTGCAGCTGATAGGGGAGATGAGATAATAGTGATAGAGCCTTATTACACTAATTATCAAACTTTCGCTTTTCTGAACGGTATTACCTTGAAAGCGGTACCTACTTCTATTGACAATGATTTCCGCATTCCTGATATTTCCGAGTTCGAGAAGCTTGTTACGGATAAGACAAAAGCTGTACTTATCAGTAATCCTTGCAATCCTTCTGGAAAATTGTTTTCTAAAGAAGAGATGCTTGCCATAGGAGATTTCTGCAGAAGGCATGATTTGTTCCTTATAAGTGATGAGGTATACCGTGAATTCTGTTACACGGAAGAACCGCATTTTTCGGCTATGAATATTCCTGGATGTGAGCAGAATGTTATTCTGGTAGATTCTGTCTCCAAGAGGTATAATCTATGTGGTGCGCGTATTGGGTGTATTGTATCTCACAATAAGGATGTAATGGCAGCCGCGCTGAAGTTTGCACAGTCTAGGCTTTGTCCTCCTGTGTTCGGACAATATTCGGCAATAGGTGCTTTGGATACCCCGCAGAGCTATTTTGACGATGTCCGAGAGGAGTATATCCGCAGACGTGACTGTGCTGTAAAGATGTTAAATTCTATTCCAGGAGTCAGAGCGTCAATGCCTTATGGCGCTTTTTATACTATAGCCGAGTTGCCTGTTGATGATGCTGAGGACTTTGTAAAATGGATGCTTACTGACTTTAGGGTGGATTCGCAGACGACCATGGTTACTCCTGCCGCTTCTTTCTATAAGACACCTGGTGTCGGGAAGAGACAAGTAAGAATCGCTTATGTGCTTGAGGTCCCTGAACTCGAGAAAGCTCTTGATATCCTTGCCAAAGGGTTGTCAGCTTATTGCTCAAGGTGACGCCTGCATATTGTGTACTAAAATCCGAGAAATAGATGAAGCCATTTTTTAATACACTTGCCGAGGTGTATGAGTACTCAACGACGCATTTCCCGAAACAGATTGCGTGTGAATTCGTTGGTGGGGAGCAGAGTAATACTTATTTGCAGTTTAAGGAGAAAGCAGACAATTTGTCCCGAGTCCTTTCTAATTTCGGTATAGGTGCTACGGATAAGGTGGCGATATTGTCCGAGAATCTTCCAAACTGGAGTATAGCGTTTTTTTCCATTACTGCCTTTGGAAGAATCGCCGTGCCTATGCTGCCGGAACTGTCTCATGATGAGGTGGAGAATATCCTAAATCATTCTGATGCAAAGGCTATTTTCGTCTCTAAGAAGCAGCTTTCCAAGCTTGATGATAATACTATTGGGAGATTAAACCTTGTTATAGATATTGATGACTTTTCTTTTGTGAAGTCTGATAGTTCTACCTATACCTGTGACGGAAAGGTCGGTATTCCTATGTCTATGGATACCGCTGCTATAATCTATACGTCTGGAACTACTGGAAAGGCCAAGGGTGTTATGCTTAGTCATAGAAATTTCTGTACCAATATCATGAGTTCATGGTATAGTTATAGACTTGGCAAGAGAGATGTGATGCTGTCAATCCTGCCCATGGCCCACACTTATGAGATGAGCATCGGTATGCTCTATCCTTTTGCGGTGGGAGCGAAAGTGTCATATATTCAGAAGGCGCCTACCCCATCAGTGCTGATAGGTGCCCTGAAAAAAGTCCGGCCTACTGCAATGCTTTCTGTGCCTCTTATAATTGAGAAAATATATAAAAGTAGTGTTGTTCCTACTATAAACAAGAGCCATTTTTTGAGTTTCCTTAAAGATAAGATGCCGTGGCTGCTATACAAACTTGTAGGAATCAAACTTAGAAAGACATTTGGTGGACGTATTGGGTTCTTTGGAATTGGTGGTGCAAAGCTTGATCCTACTGTGGAGGCTTTCCTTTCTAAGGCTGGGTTCCCATATGCTATCGGATATGGACTTACGGAGACTGCTCCTCTTATTTGTGCTGCATCACCATATAAAACAAAGGTGGGAAGTACGGGGAAACCTGTTCCTGGAGTTCAGGTACGGCTTGATGATGTGAATCAAGAAACTGGCGAGGGTGAACTTGTGGTAAAAGGGCCAAATGTAATGCTCGGATACTATAAGGACTACGAGCGTACTCTTCCAGTGCTTGGCCTTGATGGATGGTTTCATACAGGTGATTTGGCTTATATGGACAAGAAAGGCCGTTATTACATAAGGGGAAGAATGGGAAATCTGATACTTGGCTCTTCTGGAGAGAATATTTATCCTGAAGAGATTGAGGCCGTGATTAATAGTATGGAGGGTGTTGGAGAATCGTTAGTTGTGCAGCGTGACGGAAAATTGGTCGCCCTTGTGCAGATGAATGACAATATCATTGACTGGAATCTGGAAGGGGAGGATAAGTTTATTGAGGATTTGGAGGCGCGCCAGAAGGCGATTGTGGATTTTGTGAATTCAAAGGTGAGCAAGTTTTCAAAGATTAGGTCTGCCGAGATCCAAAAGGAACCTTTCGTGAAAACCGCAACGCATAAAATCAAACGTTTCCTTTATGAGAAAGACAAGAAGAAGTAGGGGCGCCCTACTTCTTCCATTTTGAGTATGGACATCTGCTTAATGAAGAGTTGTAGTAGCGTTCGTCACCTGTAACTTCTTCTCCGAGCCAAGCTGGTTTGGTGAATACTTCTTCCTCCGACGATAATTCTACTTCCGCTATTGTGAGTCCTTTGTTCTCTCCAAGGAATTCGTCTACTTCAAAGGTGTGATCTTCGTAGTCTACCAGATATCTGATTTTGTCGATGACGCCTGGTTCGCAGAGTTTGAGCAGCTGTTCGGCATCTTCGAGTGGTATCTTCTTTTCCCATTCGTACCGGAGCGTTCCTGCCTTATTGTTCTTTCCTTTGACTGTTATGAATCCTTCGTCGCCTCGTATTCTTATGCGGACTGTTCTTTCTGGCGCTGAATTTAGGTATCCTTGAGTAATGCGCAGTGCCTGCTTCGCCGCTGACTTGTAGTCGCTTAATACAAGGTATTTTCTTTCTATTTCAATAGCCATTGCTGTATTTGTTAGTTGAAATCTCGATTGTGGAGACTATCATTTGAATTTTTACAAAGATATGGAGAATGTCAAATATATTCGTAAAATCTTTCCTTTCTTTTGTGTCCTCTTTTATTGCTCTTGTGCTTTAAAATCACTAATTTCGTATGGGATTGTCGTTGTTGGCGTTATTTTTCTAAGTAATGTTACGTGGTGATAAATTTTTGTTCAAGTTGTATTTTGCGTTTTCGTGGCAATAGTGCTATATTTGCATCGAATGGTTAAATTGGTTAAATTATTTGTTGCTACTGCCCTCTTGTTTCCTATGGTTCTTCATGGTCAAGAGGGCTTTTTTTTAATCAGTTTCAATTCTGAGGAGCACGATTTCGGTGTCGTCAGTGAGACTGATGGCCGGTTGTATCATTCCTTTGAGTTTATAAATTGTTCCGATGCGGTTGTCGAACTGCTCGAGCCAGTGCCGAGTTGTTCTTGTGTTACGGCCAAACTTTCCCCAAAATCTCTGAAACCCGGACAACGGGGGAGTGTTGATGTGATTTTTGACCCCTCTGGAGCTTCTTCGCTTGTCTATAGGACTGTGGATATTTACTCCAAGGACGGCACTCATCTTTCTACTTTAAGTATTACTGCTGATGTTAAGTCCTCGGATAATTCACTTGCCAGAAAGTTCCCGATTGTCCTTGGCAATGAATTGCGAGCGGATGTTGGAACCGTGCATTTCGGCTATTCTTATTGGGGAGAGACCTTGAAGAAAATCGTGGAAGTAGCTAATCTTGGGAAAGAGCGGGTTCGTCTTAGTGCCGAGTCTTCATCATCATCTCTTTCGGTAGTATGTCCAGAGTATATTGAGCCGGAAAGCAGTGTAAGCATTACTTTGATTAGCTCTATCCCGGATACTCCTGATGTTTATCAAATGAGAAATGACCACGTATATCTAT
>ERZ808274.174-NODE-174-length-37267-cov-8.917016_pt1 | contig 37267 bp, 63 predicted proteins | sample MGYA00521277_ERZ808274 | MGnify/ENA primary metagenome ERZ808274 (study PRJEB31516, sample SAMN03275597) | gut metagenome | biome: mammalia-associated habitat; material: feces | host: Papio cynocephalus | place: Kenya | collected 2012-07-28 ... | reverse complement strand
TAGATACTAAAAATGATGATGAACAGTACAATGGCGGTTATTGTACAGAATGCGGACACCCTTACAGATTTGCGGGGGCAGAGAATCACAGGGCAAGCGGTTCAGAATATTATTGGACTTGTGACAACTGTGGTAACACTATTTCTGTTGGAACGTTTTATGATAGCAGAGAGAACTAATCTCTCTGCTATTTTTTTAATTTTTTTCAAAAAAGTATTGACAAATGAACCAATAAGCGTTATAATAAATGTATCAAATGAAAGAGAGGAACAAAGAAATGATGAAAAAGGAAGAATACGAAAAAGTTATGAAAGCCGCTTACCATCTGGTTTATGATGATATTGTAACATCCGGACCGAAAATGTTTCGCGGTCACTATGATGCAAAGAATGGAAATAACAGTTTCATGTATGGTATCTGTACTGTTATGGAATACATCGCAGACAAGGCAAATCCAGAAGTCTATGACGAATTTAGTACATTGTTTGTAAAAAACATGAATGAAAGCGAAAAAGGGGCTTGACAAAAGCCCCAACACCTGATATAATAAGTATAAAGATAAAGAAAGAGAGGAAATAAAAATGAAAGAGGTTTACAATTACAGATTTGAATACAGACTTGAGGGGAAAAAAGATTTTGTTGATACTAGCGTCTGGAAACACGCAAGATACCTTGAGTCAAAAGACGCTGAGAACTGGACAGGTACAATCAAAGAATTTAAAGACCTTGTGGATTTAGTAGAAAAAGGTTTCTTTATGAATGGCAGACTTGAGAAAACACTTTTTAGGAAACCTATGATTGTATTGAATAATATTGATGATTTCTATTCTGGTGGGGATAGAATCACAGAAAAAAATTTTAAACCTATCGAGTTCCGTTGTGTATACAAAAAAGAAAATCTTACAATCAAAGAACTTGCGGATTTACTGGACGCTGACAACTTTTGTGAGTATTTGAGAGATAGAGGGATTACAAAAATCTGAGAAAAAAATTTAAAAAAACTGTTGACAAATTATAAAAGATAGTATATAATATAATTAAAGAAAAGAAAAAAAGAAAGGAATTGATGATTATGATGAATACAATTAAGGAAATGATGGAAACAAAAGGAACTATTTACTTTGATATGGATGGAACTTTAGCTAACTTCTACGGTGTAGAAAATTGGTTAGACTATCTGGAAAATGAGGATACAACACCTTATGCAATCGCAAGACCGCTTTTCAACTTTGCGGTATTTGCAAGATTGCTTCACAAATTACAGGAAAATGGTTATAGAATCGGTATTGTAAGCTGGTTGAGTAAATGCGGTTCAACCTCTTACAATACAGCAGTAACAAGTGTAAAACTTGCATGGTTAGAAAAGCATTTACCTAGTGTTGAGTGGGACGAAATCAAAATTGTAAACTATGGCACACCAAAAAGTACAGTTGTTGATTGTGACGGGTGGCTGTTTGATGATGAGGAACGCAACCGCAAAGAATGGGGCGAAAACAGTTTTGATGTAAATGATATTATTGGAACTCTCAGAAAATTTTTCTGAGAGATTCCAAAAAAGGTATTGACAAACAAACCAATAGGTGCTATAATAAATATATCAAATAAAGAAAGGAAATGATGAGTATGTATGAATTAAAAGAATGCGGTTGTGTACCGTACACACTGAACAAAGAAGAGTATGAGTGGATGATTGGACAGCTGAGAGCCAAAAGAACCTCAGAACTTAAAAAAGCAATGGGTGAATACATGGATTGTTTCGGTGTTGCGGAACTCAGAGCACTTGTAAAAAGCGTTACAAAAGAACAGTAAAGAAAAGAGAGGTAAAAGGTATGAGAAAAGTAGTGTATGAGATTATGGACGGTAAAAAGGTTGTAAAAGAAACCACAAGCTATGCAGAAGCAAAAAACAAACCGCACAGAATTAAAATGGTTGATGTAAAAGAGAGTGTTTAAACACTCTCTTTTTTTAATGACCGTACGGGCAGTCAGGCTCGGCTGCTGCCCGAAAAATTATAGCACAGGTCGCCGCACATTGTCAAGAGGAAAAATGCACAAATTTTACCGCAAATATTTATCCCATTTTGTACATTTTGCCTATTGCATTCTCTATTGGCTTGTGGTATTATAATACTTGTAAGGAAGAGAGAAACAAGAAAGCAAATAAAAAACTTATAAAAAAGTTAAAAAAGTTCTTGACAAACCTCTTCACCAGTAGTATAATAAAGGCATAGAAAAGAGAGAGAGGTAAACAAAAATGGAATTTATTAACAGACCAAACACAAACAAAATCGACAGAAGAATGGATTATTCAATCGTTATTGATACAGAAACTTGTCCAGTAGACAAGGAATTAACAGAAGTTCGTCCAGATAATATGTGGGTGTATGATTGCGGTTTCGCTGTAATCAACAAACGCACTGGCGAGGTTTTTGAAACTTGGTCATTTGTAAATGCTGATATTTTTCTTGACGAAAAACAGCTTATGAAATCCGCATACTATGCAAATAAAATTCCTATGTACTGGGAAGATATTAAAAGCGGAAAAAGAATTTTAACATCTTTCTATAATATCAGAAAACAACTTGCGGAATGCTGTGAACGTTATAACGTCAAAAAAGTATTTGCTCACAATATGCGTTTTGACTATGGCACACTAAACACAACGCAACGTTGGCTGACTAAATCAAAATACAGATACTTTTTTCCTTATGGTTTAGAAATCTGTGATACTATGAAAATGGCAAGGGACGTTGTTTGCAAAATGCCAACTTACAAGCGTTTCTGTGAAGAAAACGGTTACTTGACCGCAAGAGGACAGTTAAGAGTAACAGCTGAAATCCTTTATAGATTTATTACAAAAGATAATTCTTTTGTAGAAAAACATACTGGACTTGAGGACGTTCTGATTGAAAAAGAAATCTGCTATTATTGTTATCGACAGCACAAAAAAATGCGTACAGGCTTGTGGGAAAAATAAAGAAAAAAATTTAAAAAAACTATTGACAAATTGTAAAAAGTATGGTATTATTATTACAAGATAAAGAAAGGGGAAAAGAAAATGAGAAGTCCACCAAGAAAAAATAAAAAAGGTCTTGACAAACAAGACCGTAGGTGTTATAATAAAGACATAGAAAAGAAAAAATAAATCTCATTTAAAGAAAGGAATTGATAATTATGACAAACAAAAAAATGACAAACGCACAGGCACTCGAAATCGCAATCAACGCACTTGAGGGAAACGACAGCTACATTGAAGTTGTTGCTAAACTGGAAAAAATGCTTGTACAGGTAAACAAAAAATCCTCTGCTAACAGAAAGCCGACAGCAACACAGGTTGAAAATGAGGAACTGAAAACAGAGATTGTTTCCTATCTCACAGATACCGCCAAAAGACTTACAGTTTCCGAAATGATGAAAGAAATCAAAGGTCTTGAGGGTCTGACAAACCAGCGTGTAACATCTCTTGTAACTTCCCTGTATAAAGACGGAAAAATTGATAGAGAAGTTGAAAAACGCAAAGCGTACTTTTTCGCAAAATAATAAAAAGGGGGCTACAAGCCCCCTAACAATTAAAGAAAGGCGTAAACATGACAGACAATGAAATTATAGAACGTAACATGAAAATTCTTGACATTTCAAGAGAAGAAGCTACACAAATGTTAGAAGATGATAAAAGAATAGACAAGGGGGAAAAGTTATTTACATTGACACCAGAACAGGAAAAAGCGTCTAAAAAGGCACGACAGGCAGACCGCAAAAAAAGAACAACTGTTTATAAGTTTGACACTTCCAAAAGAAAAAAACCAGAAAATAAAGGAAAGCAAAATATTGTTAATGCTTTAACAAGTGCGGTTGAAAATTTGGGGGCAGAAAATTTAGATGTGACTAACAACGAACGTGAGTTCTTTTTTGAACTGGACGGAACGAAATATAAAGTTGTACTAAGTATGCCGAGAAAATAAATAAAATTTTGTGCAAAATGCTGAATTTTAAAATTCAGCATTTTTGTGCAATTTGCACAAATTTTCGGTTTGTGCAAAATGACGAAATTTAAGTTGAATTTTTGTGCGGTTTTACCACTTGACAAAATGATGGAAGAGTGATAAAATGGCGGGCCGGCAGCGTGCGCCTTGGCCCGAAATTCCATTATAACACGAGGAGCAACTATTTGTCAATAGGCAGAATGAACAAAAATACTACCTAAAAAATCCCAAAATTCTCCCTTTTGCACAAAAATAATTTTTCGGCACATTGCACAAAAACATTGCCGCACATTTGTGCAATTTGTATATTGACATTTCAATGCCTGTGTAGTATACTATAATCAAGATAAAGGAAGAGAGGTAAACAAGATGAAAGTATCAAGAAATGAAATGGTTAAAATTAGAGTTCATCTGCTAGAACAAATGGACGAATACGCACACGCTCACGTTGATGAAAGTCATCTTGCAAATATCTGGTATGCTTATGGTATTAAAAAGAACCCTGAACATAGTGAGTTTATTAGATGTGCAAAAGACGACAAACTCTGGAATGATTGCGTTATTGCTTTTCGGACGTGTTGTAACTTACAAGGAATTTTAAAATAAATTAAAATAGGGGTTGACAAACCTCAACCCCTATGCTATAATAAATGTATCAAAAGAAAGAAAGGATTGATAAACATGATGAATATTGAAAGTAAGATGAGCGGATGGAAAGTAACAAACTTTGAAACCAAACCAATTTTTGATAATGAGATTATTTCACTTGCGGATTGTGTGGCAAAAATCCATAAGCAAGAGTCAATGGACTTTATCCTTGACACGTTCCGATTTAGTAAAGGGCAAAAAGAGGGAACATGGTTTGCGGTTATTGACTGGGATACCATTATGAAAATTTCGATTTTGGAAACCAACGAACAAGAAGCCGTACAGTTTAAAGAGATTTTCGGGAAAGACTGGTATAAAAGATACTTGCGATTTAATCATTAAAAATTAAAAATGGGGCTTGACAAACCGCAAGCCCCATGATATAATAAGTACATAGAAAAGAGAGGAGATAAAAGAAATGACAGAAAAAGAGTTAGAAGCAAAAACAATTTTGTTTGACGCAATCGAAAAATCAGCTTTATACGTTGGTGTAGAAGAAACAAAAAAGCTGATTGAAAAAATTTTCAAAGAAAGTGAGGATATGTAAAAATGAAATTTTTGCGTGATGTATTAGCTGGTTTTGGTTTGGCGGTTATTCTCATTGTAGTGATTCTTAGTGTAGAAAATCATGTTAGCAATGTTGATTATACAGAAGTGACCGCAACAAAAAAATTTTATCATGATGACAGCGATTCTACTACAATGGAATTTGAAAATGAAAAAGGGGACATGATTTATTCTATTGATGATTATGTTTGTCCTATTGGTACAGAAGCTGTTATTTACTATGATAAAAATACAGGCGAACTATTAAAAATCACAACAAGGACTATTTTATAAAATAGTCCTTGACAAAATCCATAAGTAGGTGTATAATAAAGAAAAAAAAGAAAGTGAGTGTAACGCATGAACGTATTAGTTTTATTTTCAATCTTGACAGTTGTAAACGTTATCTTTTCAACTATCAAATCTATTGTAACAATCAAATCAGGAAAGACAGTGGCGGCTTTAGTATCTGCGGGATATTATGGTTATTATAACATAGTTCTTATCTATACGGTTGCTGATTTTCCTTTATGGCAAAAGGTTGTTGTAACGTTCCTTGCTAACTTGTTAGGTGTTTGGCTTGTAAAATGGGCAGAAGAAAAAGCAAGAAAAGACCGACTGTGGAAAGTTGAGTCAACCATAAGTAAAAAAGAGGACTGGGAAAATTTAATTGACAGTTTAAAAAAGTGCGGTGTTCCTTGCAATTATATTGACATTGACAAGTACATTTTAATAAACTGTTACTGTGCTACACAAAAGCAAAGCGTACTTGTTAAAGAACTTTTAAATACTTATCATGTAAAGTATTTTGTGAGCGAAACCAAAAATTTGTAAAAATTTTAAAATAACTATTGACAATTATTAAAAAGTATGTTATTATATATACATAATAAAGGAAAGGAAATGATGAAAAATGAAAGTAAACTATGATAGAAAAGCAACAGGGATTTACATTTACAAATTGACAGTAGGAAGCACATTCTTTAGTAAAAGAAGCGGTGTTGATGAAGTCGGGCTGTACATGATCATTGACAAAAACAGTGGTGTTTTCCTTGACAGTTATCGAGAGAATGTAATGGCAGTTAATCTTGCTACTGGACAGGTAAGAGCTTTTGCAAGAGGGACAAAAGTAGAACCTGTTGATGCTGAGGTTAATCTTATAAAAGATTAAAAAATCTCTTGACAAATGAAACTTCAAGTGTTATAATAAAGACATAAAGAAGTAAAGGTAAATGCTTTTAGTCAAGCGTTAAGCGTAAAGCCTTCAAAAAAATTTAAAAAAACACTTGACAAACCTAGCAGTTGGTGCTATAATAAAGAAAAAAGAAAAAGAGAGGTAATGAATTATGACAAACACAAAAATGACAAAAAGAGAGTTTATTAAAAGATTTAAAGAGGACTACGGTTTCCGCCATGAGATGAGATGTAAAGGTGTGAGAGTGGTTGCAGATAATGTGATTTTCTTCAATCAGGACGGCACTATTAAAAATGTCGCTGGGGCTTACATTCAGTAAGCCCCTACAGAAAAAATAAAAAAAGACTTGACAACTGAATAAAGAAATGGTATAATAAATACATAAAATAAAAGAAAAGGAAAAGGTGATAAGTATGACAAACAAAATGACAAACGTAGTAGCAATGGAAATGGCAATCGAGGTTGTAAAAGAAAACGGCGGTTCTACTGAACTGATTGAGAAACTTGAAAAAATCAAAGAGGGATTTGAAAAGAAAAAATCTTCTACAAAGAAAACCGCAACACAGGAAGAAAACGAAAAACTGAAAGAAATCATTATTGAGTTTCTTTCTGGTACTAACAAGAGATTTACAGCAACGGAACTTGCCAAAGAGATTCCAGAGCTTGAGGAACTGACAAACCAGAGAATCACATCTTTACTGACCGCTTTAGTAAAAGATTTAAGAATTAAAAGGGAAGTAGAAAAAAGAAAGGCTTATTTCTTTATCTAATCCACAAGGGGAACGGTTGTTCGAGAGGGTTCGATTCCCTCTCCCCCTAATCCTAAGCCGAAAGGTTTTGACTAATCATTTGTTTTCCTCCTTTCTTGTGAAAGAGTCTGAATATTCAGGCTCTTTCTTTTTTGTGCAAATTGCACAAAAAATTTTTTCGTCATTTTTCACAAAGTTTTGAATGAATTTTTGTGAACTTTTGCGGGTTGATTTTTGAGCGGCCGGCGCGCGGCTGCGCTAGGCCGAATTCACCATTATACCACAGGACACAAAATTTGTCAATAGAAAAATTGTACAAAAATTTACCACTATTTTTCCCAAAATTCTCCATTCTGCACAAAAATAATTTTCGTCAAATTGTACAAAAATCTCGCCGCATTTTTGTGCAATATTACGTCTTGCATTTCTGCCCTACTGGTGGTATACTTAATGTATCAAATGAAAGAGAGGTAAACGAAATGAGAACAGATTATGAGATTTTAGTAGGATTATTAAAAAGCCAGAAACTTGTGTATGATGTCGCACAAATTGAAGGCACTTCCATGATTTGTCTGACATTTCTGGGCGGTAAAGTGATTTTTAACCGCTTTAAAATGATTGAAAAAGTTGTAGAAAATGCTTGACAAGCTAACCAATAGGTGTTATAATAAAGACATAGAAAAGTAAAGGAGTTGATAAAGATGGCAAACAAAAACATGAATTGGTATCTGGAGAATGATGATTTTGAGGGGGCGTATGAGAGGTGGAAAAACACCTCGCCCCGTTGGGAAAAAAGCTGGTTTGAAATCTGTGAAAAAATTTATTCCAATAGTAAGAAATGGGCAAAAACGTACATCATTAACCCAGTAGAAAAAGTTATCAATAAAATTACAGATGTGCGGAAAATCGTTACTACAAAAATTAAAAAAGAGGGTATCGCAATTTCCAATGATTGCAAAGCGTGGGATGATTCAAAAGGACTTGAAAAATGTTATCTGATTGCATTTTTTAATGAACAGATGGAACTTGTATGTAGTAAAGTTGGTACTACTACAAGAAGTGTTTTTCAGAGGATTCGAGAAGAATTAAACTCGAAAACGTATAAAGGCATGGGGGCAACCTATTGCGTTATCAATCGGGTGTATGACTGCGGTTCACTTCCGGCTGAGGGTGTAGAGTCAATGTTTCGTGCAAAGTACATTAAAAAGTACCCAAATAGTTTTTATAAAAATGACCGTTTTATAAACGAACATTTTGACATGACAGAAGCGGATAACTTTTTTATGGAATATGTAAATTAATACTTGACAAATGACCGCAAACCTGCTATAATAAGTATAAAGATAAAGAGAGAGGAAAAGAAAATGAGAAGTCCACCGAAATAAAAAAATTAAAAAAACTATTGACAACTGAATATAGATGTGATATAATAAATACATAAAATAAAAGAAAGAAAGAGGTAATGATTATGACAAATAAAAAAATGACAAATGCTATGGCACTTGAGGTTGCAATCGAGGTTCTTAAAGCTACTGATATTGAGAAGTATACAGAAGTTGTAGAGAAACTTGACAAAATGCTTGAACAGGTAAACAAGAAATCCTCTGCAAACCGCAAACCTACTGCTACTCAGAAAGAAAACGAGGAACTCAAAGTTAAAATCCTTGCTCACCTTGAAACTGTTGAAAAACAGACTGTATCTGAAATGATGAAAACCGTTCCAGAGCTTGCAGACCTTACTAATCAGCGTGTTACCTCTCTGGTAACTTCCCTGTACAAAGAGGGTAAAGTTGATAGAGTGGTTGAAAAGCGTAAAGCGTATTTCACGCTCATTGAAAAATGAGAAAAAAGTTCGGGGGATTTTCCCCCGAACCCCTTGACAGGGCAACCAAAAAGTGCTATAATAAATACATAAAATAAAGGAGTTGATGAAACATGAAACTTACTCAAAAGGATATGGAACTTGTAAAGCATCACATGAAAGCACTTGATATTCCAGAAGCAGAAGCAATTCAGTTAGTCATGGACGACAAGGCAGTTGACAAGGGCGAAAAGTTGTTTGAGTTATCCGCTGAACAGAAAAAAGTTGCAAAGAAGTATGCGGCAACAGGTACAAAGAAACGGACGGTTTACAAGTTCGATACCACTAAAAGGAAGAAAGAAAACCCTGTAAAACAGACAATTATTTCAGAAATCACGCGGTTTTTGAATGAAAATTCTGAAATTTCTGCGGAAAATGTACAAATTACTAACGTAGAAAGACAAATTTTCTTTCAAATTGGTTCAAATGACTACGAATTAACGCTTGTACAGAAGCGAAAAGCCAAAAAATCGTAAGTTTTGGGGAAAATTTTCCCCAAAACGCTTGACAAATGAGTCAAAACGTGTTATACTTAACTCAACAAATGAAAGAAGGGTATAAAAAATGAGTTTTAGTGATTATCTTGAAATGATGCTTACTCGCAGAGGTTTTTGGAGTAATGCAGATGACTGTTGGAAAGAAATAAACGAAAATGATGAACAGTTCGAGAACGTTATCGCAGAGGTAGGACAAAAATACATTCCAGAAGAAAATGAAAAATTTGATTTTGAGGTTGAGTGTGACCATGTGTTCGAGTCTCCTGGACATGACATTTATGCAGTAGCTGTTGCTTATGCTTTTACAGTAAATAATGGAGCTGAACCAGTAGCACAAAGTATTTTGTATACAACCTATATTTTCTAAAAAATAATAACGAAATTGAGGGCAATTTTGCCCTCTTTTTTGTGCACTTTTGCGGGTTGTGCAATCTGACGAAATTTGGAGTAAAAATTTGTGAAAAGTGCTGAAAATAATTTTAAGTATTGACAAAGCCCCCGGAAGTATGGTATAATTGCGCCGGCCGTTTTCAGCTGCGCAGGCCGGTTTTTGTGCAATACCGAGAAATTCAACTATTTTTTTCGCGATTTTTTGTGCAATATTTTTTTGATAAATTTCCCGAAAATGCTTGACATTTGGCGTCCTATAGCTTATAATAAATATATCAAATGAAAGAGAGGAAAAACACAATGACAACATACTTCAAATATAACATGACACTTAACGGAGCCCCTTATAAAGCAATCTTTAAAGACCACTTTGAAGCTGCTGATTGGCTTGATGATGTTGACTATGACGGTGATAAAGTAATTGTTCTTTCAATCGAGGATGTTACTGTACAAGATGTTCTTGCCGATGAGGATTTCACTGAAAACTATAGGCATGAGGTTGTACTGGAAATGGTTGACCCTAGTGGAAAAACTTATAAGACCTATCCAGAAGTAGAAGCAAGGCTCAGAGAACTTGGTTATCTTGAATAAACTCGCGGCGAGGGTGGAGAAAATCCACCCTCTTTTTTGTGCATTATGCTGAATTTTATTTTCGTCATTTTGCACAAATCGAAATTAATTGCGTGGAAGTGCTTGACAAAAGAGTGATAAATGTGATATAATGGCGGGCCGCCGACGACAGGCAAGGCCCGAACTTCCCGCCCGAACCCCCATATGGCGATTTTTTTCTACTTCTAGCGGATTTCATATGGCGACCATTTTTCCCGAAACCGCGCACCCGGCGCCACACCCTAGCATATGGCCTCTATCCATGAGCAAAGTGAACTGCGGGAAAGCCCTTGCGCCCTTTGAAAAGGGCGCGCCCCAAACTTGTCTCCTCATTAGGCTAAAGAAACCTGCGGTTTCTTTAAGCCAAAACGGAGACTCGTTCTCTTATGCCGGCGAGGTTAATGAAAATTATTGATTAATTATTTATATTATGTTATAATATTAAAAAAAGATATTTTTATTCGCGCACCTGCTGCCGCTCCACAGTCATTAATCGAGACCCTCTGACGAATAGGTGCACTTTCTGTCAATACTATATATAATTCATATAAGATTTTACTGCCCCTATTTTACCTTAATGCCAGTTACAAGAGTGATGAACCTGCGTCGCCGCAAAAATAAAAAAGGGAGAGATTTATTCTCTCCCTTTAAGTTACCATGCTGCTTCTTTAGCTCTCCATTCGTCTACTACTATTGGAATAAAATCATAACGTTGTTTAAATGCATCTAATACTTGTTGATAAGTGTTAAGTGGAATAAGACTTTGGACATCTGCCTCTCCATTTTGAATAGCTGAACAAACTTGGTCTAATATTTTAGCTCTTTTGGCTTCTGGTAAGTCATATCTTTCAAAGCATTGTTTTAAATACTCATGCTGTTCTTTGTCAAGTTTGACATAAGTTTTATGATTCACCCAAACTTTAACACCGCTTTTTTCTCCAAATTTTTCCATAGCTGGACCAACATAACATTTAGCAACTGACTGATAATTACCGTGTCTATATTTCTTATTCCCAAACTCTTTAATAGCAACTCTAGATAATCTAGCTTTACTTTCTGGTGCAAATTCTTTAGGTAAATTATCTTTTACAAAGTCTTCATAATCTTGTTCGCGTTGTTGTTTGTTAAAACTTCTAATACTAAACTTTGGAATCTCTGGCCACTCATCATCATAGCCAATTACATAATAATAAAGATTTCCTTCTGTCTTGTGCTCTTCAAATACTTTAAAGTATTCACTTAAATAAGCAACAATACTATCGTGATAACGAGTCCATTGCTTTGGTGTTAAACCACATTTTTTATTTAATGCGGTTCTACTTAAATTTACTTGATTCATTTGTATTTTTCCTTTCTGAAAATTTTTATTGAGGCTTTACCCTCTATATATTATATAATTTATTTTAAGCTAGTTCAATTCTCTTGTCCAAAGTTGTGGTAAGTAACAACTCGCTGGACCCTTTGCAAACCATGGACACTTTTTTCCGTACTATATATATTATAGTACGGAAAAAAGTGTCCATACTTTACCTAAAGGCCAGCCTTTAGGCGTCTACAAGAGATTTTAACAAAGTGGTTAACTTTTTGCACTCACCCCTTATATATGAGACGAAATTTTCTTAACCACTTTGCTAATTTTTGCTTTATGTCGCTGCAGGTCTAAGAAAAAGTGATTATTTTTATTACAAGCATATGGGGTAGACAAAATTTAATCACTTTCTATTAAAACTTGCTCATAGGCAGCAGCCGTGAGATTCTCGTTTCAGTTCAATTTTTGCTTTGTTCCTTGATGATTTGAATTTTTCATTTGAATATTTGAAATGGGTCCCCTAGTATATATATTTGTCATACTTCGGTTCTTGGAAAGGAAACATTTGATTTAAGAGTGCTTGGCCGAGGGCCGCGCACCGCAAATCGCAATTTAAGACAATTCTAATTAAAATAAGACAATTTAACTTAAAATTTTAAAAACCAAATCGCAATTTAAGACAACTCTACTTAAAAATGTAAGGACAAATCGCTATTTTAGCTATTTTATACAACTATTTTATATAGTAAATCGCTATTTTATACAGCTATTTTAATCAGAACAAATCGCTATTTTATACAATTTTATATAATCAAATCGCTATTTTATATAATTTTATACCAAATCATCATTTATCGCAATTTAAAATAATTTTATTTAAAAATTTAAACCACAAATCGCCATCTATATTCCCCTACCCCCATTCATCTTACTCCATTGATTTTTTATAATAAATATTATATTATATATACATAAAGATGAAAACGAAGTTTTCATCATAATAAAAGAAAAGAAAATACAAAAAGGAGTGGTAATAAATGGGATATGAAACTCGTTTTAAATTAACAGCATTAACCATAGGTGACAAAGTCGCCAATGCACAGCACGACTATCTCAAAGTTCTTGCAGAAATTGACCCTCAAGAATTTTCTCCAGAAGCTAACTCATTTAAAGAAGAATTCGAGGAACCGCGCAAATGGTACAATTATAAAAATGATATGAAAGAACTCTCCCTTGCATTTCCAACTACATATTTCTTACTTTATGGAGTAGGAGAAGAGCCAGGAGATGTATGGAAAGCATACTTCTATAATGGCACTATTCAAATCGTTAAAGCACTTTTAATCTTTGAAAATGAGCCAATGATTGCGGAAATACGCAATTATGAGCAGTTTCATCCCTTTGATTTATGCCCCATCAATTCTTTCCCTATTGCGGGAAATAATGATGCTTAATGCCACTAAGAATCAATTTGATTTTTAAATAAAAAAATTATATAATATATATGTAATAAAAATAAAGAAAGAGGTAAAAATTTTATGGAAAACAAAAACGTATTAACAATCGGTGATATTACTGCGGCTATTCTTAATGGAGAAATGACAACACAGGATGCAGCAGAGATGTTTGAGAAACAGCTTAATGCTTCCATTGAGGCAGCGATAGAGAAAGATGCGGCTAAAGTGCGTGAAGAGAACATTCATAAATCCGCAGTTACAGCGGCAAAAGCTATGTTCGACTTCATTGCGGTTTCCCATCCAGACCTTATTCCAAATGATTTCGTAGTAACCGATGACATGCTTAATGAGGCAGCAAATGAACTCAAAAACTTTACCGAGGAAATCATTTCTTCCTTGCCGGCTGGAATTTTTGAGGCAGTAAAATGTCTGAATAATGCCAATGATTCTCTTGATGCGGCTAAGGAAAAAGTTGATGATGTAAAAAAACCAGAGACAAAAACTATCGAGGTAAATAACTTCGATGAGTTATTGGACGCATTAGCAGAGACTGGAATTTTTGAGGTTAAGCCAACTTGTGACAAAAACCTCAAAAAACCAAAAGAGGATAATATTTCTAAATTTTTGCGCGGGCTTGGACTCTAAGTCGCAATGATACTAGATAGAGAGGGGATTTCTCCTCTCTTTTATTATACACAAAAATAAAAAGGAAAGAATCACTTCTTCCCCTTTAATATCTCTTCAACAGTGGCATTCATACCAAATCCTATCCAATCATCTACCGTTTTATTGGCAGCGCGCTTCCCTCTATCCATATCTTTACTTGTTCCTTTTGGAATAACATCTTTATTAAATGTAACTGTTTCTTTCTTAAAAACAAATTCACCTTCCGCATTATTAAACTTAATTTTCTGTTCTTCTTTTGGAGGAATATTAGCTTTCATAGGTCTATAATAATTTCTATTTTCAATCATATTAATATCCCCATGTTCATTAAGAAGTTGCGCGAATACTACATTATTTCTAACTAAATAAGTATTTCCATCACCAATTAAATTGTCAACCGCATAAATAAATTTTGTAGGCTTTATAATATCACTATTATCATATTCATCTTTAGTAACATGTAAAACATCTTTACCTTCCCATGAGCCAATTCTACCTTTTGGTATATACATTATCACTCTTCCTCCTCTTCATAATCGGCGCGAATCCTTTCTCTAACCTTTTCCGCATACTTAACTTGGTCTAATACTTGCCATTGCGCGCCAGTATCTGGGTCTACCTTAAAGCGCATACAATCATCTGTTCCAATTCCTAAATCAAATCCAATATACATTAAAGAAGTATCAGTAACTTTATTTTCATCTATGAGGAGCATTCCCATTTTTCTTTAAATTCCTTTCTATAAAAATTACAACTAATTATTAAGTTCTTTATTGATTTCTTAATAAAATTATAATATAATATATTTAGAAAGTAAAGGAAAGGAGAAATAAAAACAGTTATGACATATCCATTCACATATAAAGTAACATATCTCAACTGCGATTATAAAGAAATAACTCAGTGCGGTGTTGGCTTTGCAGATTCTTTTACTTCAGCCGCAGAAATGATTGAAGATTATTATAAGGATGACCTTGTTTCTATCGACCGCATTTATCTTATGGAAGAAGGAAATCTTATTGAAATTCCAGAAGAGGAGATGAAGAGAATTGAAAACAACATGTAATCAGTGCGCTTTAGCAAATCAGGGTATTTGTATGAGAACAAACTTACCGATTAATAACCCCGCAGAAGATTTTTGTTCCAATTTCACAACTCATTTGGAGGTCTGTTGGCATTGCGGCGGAATTATTCCAAAAGATAAAGTAATTTATGACACACATAAAAACGCAAGTATTTGTCCAAACTGCTTCTCTATCTATGGAACCTGCGATATGTGTAAGAAAAATACTTCCGATAGTTGTGCCTTTCTTATGGATAAAACACTTCCGAAACAGGTACAGAAACAAATTCAGCAGGGTCCGATGATTTCCGTGACGGTAGTTAAAAATCCCGAGCTTATCGAAAAAACCTGCAAAAAAGGATGTTGCTGTTGGAGTGAAACAAATGGCTGTTTAAGAGAAACATCTAGAACTTGCATGAATTACGAGGAAGGAGCTTAATATGCTAATAATCAATCAAAAGAGAACAACGTCAGTTCCAATAGAACAAAGTACAATAAGCGTCATTAATGGCGGCGATGGTGAAAGTAAGATTTTAGCTTTCCCCGTCGGAGAATACATGATGTATAATAGCCGCAAACTTGGAAGCTATAAATCCCTCGAAAGAGCAAAACAAGTCTTCAAAGCAGTTATGGATGCTTATAGAAGAGACACAAAGACATATTTTATGCCGGAGGAATGAATTATATGGAATATTTCGATATTATTGACGAATTTGGGCGTTTAACAGGTAAAGTCGCACCGAGAGATGTGTGCCATGCTAAAGGATACCGCCATCATACTGCACATGTGTGGATTGTAAGATATAAAGACGGAAAACCGCAAATCCTCTTACAGTTGCGCGCATTTGACAAAGATTCTTACCCGGGACAGTGGGATACATCGTGTGCAGGTCATGTTCCAGCAGGCGAAACAACAGAACAAGGCGCATTAAGAGAGCTTTCTGAAGAACTTGGTATTAAAACTGATAAAGACAATCTTACTTTTCTCAGCACAATGGATATTGATTATACCGAAGTATTTCACGGTAAGAAATTTATTGATAAAGAACTCGCATATGTTTATCTTTATGAAGTTCCAGGAGATACAAAAGCAAACAGTTTTAGATTTCAAAAAGAGGAGATTGCGGCTGTCAGTTGGTTCGACCTTGACTTTGTGCTGCGTGAAATTGACCGTCCCGCATTCAAAGATTATGCTTGCATTCCAAGATTTAGTCTTTTCCTTCTGGCAAAACATTTTGGAGAGGAGTTTGATGTATAATGCAGACTAATTTTGAACATTACAAAGATGAAATCTTAAAAATAACTAACTTTAGCAGTTGCGGTTTAGCTATGCTTAAATCAGACAGAACTCTCACTCCATGCGATACAATTAAATGCGAGGATTGTCTGTTTGATTGTGTTCGTACAAATCCGCACCAAATGACTTTTAACTGTAAATATCGTATCTTGGAGTGGGCGGCAGCCCCATTTGTTCCATTGATTACTACACTTGAAAACGATTTCTTAAAGAACTATGCAACTGGATATAAATACATTTACCGCAAAGATAACTACCTCTATCTTGCTAAATTACCTCTTGGTACAGATGACAACGTTATCTATGGAATTTCTGGTTTAGACATTAAATTTAGAAATATCCAAGAAGGTGAATGTTATATTATTAAAGATTTACTTGCAGCTCATACATCAATTAATTGTGAAAAAGATTAATAGAAAATAAAGGAGATTATTATGAAAAAATATAATATCTATGCTGGATTAGGTGGCGGTTTTGGTGGTGCACGCCTTGTAGCTAAAGCAGAGGAGTTTGAAAACGAGGAAGCCGCAGTTAAATACGCTTATGAATACGCTATTGAAGAATATCAATCTTACGAAGGTTATTATGGTATCGTATCTTATGGAGACATTCTCGATTATCCAGAGGATTATGGTCTTGAAGATGGCTTCACTGAAGAAGATGTCCAGGAAATTTACCAAGAAGAAATTGAAAGCTGGATTACCTATTATGTAAAGGAGGTAAAATAATGATTATTTTAAGCCAAGATAAAAAAACAATTCTATTTCTTCGAGAAATAGAGATGCTTAAAATATGTCCAGAAAATATATTTCATAATGCTAATGATATAAAGCATGTATATACGGTTAAATTATATCCAAAATTGAAAGATTATTTTGATAGTAAAACTGGTAAAGCAAACTATTGTATAGAGATGGCAAAATATAATACAGAGGAGCAAGCCATTGCCGCTATCAAAAAAATCATAGATTATAAAAATTCAAATTGTATCTTTGAGTTCCCGCAAGATTCAGATACTATTTTTTCTGAAGCAAAAACTGCTATTGATAAATATTCTGACACATCATACTTATAACAAAGAAAAAGGGGGAATAAAATATGGTTTGTTTTATTATTTTTGTATGTCTTTGGCTTATCATTTGGTTTGCTTTTGGAATCTACCTTGCTTGGACTGAACGTACTCGCATCAGCTTTCCAACAATTATTGCAATGGGTTTTATTAGTCTTGGTATTGCTATGACTTTTATGATTATTATTATAGCTATTGTTTCTTGTGCTTTCTTGCTTTATTTGGTATGCACACATGGATTCTAATATTGGACTCAGAATTGCTTGCTTATTTTATATTTTAATTTCAATTTTTAATCTTGCGGTGGCAATTCCCGCATTTGTTTTTACTTGGAAAAAGAATTTATTTAAAAGCAAACAAAATAAAATAGGAACTACTATTCTTTTCTTCTTTGCCGCGACAGTTACAGGAATAATTTTATTTATTTCATTTTTGGGGCTTTTGGGGTTAATTTTTTAATTTGTTTATGTAAATATTGTATGAAAAAATTTTTTAAAAATCCAGTTTAAACTCTTTTGTCCTTAATTTTGGAGAATTTTTGATTTTTAAAAAAAATTATTTTATTATATTTATATAATAAAAAGAAAGGGAAAAGAAAAAATAGTGAAGAAAAAAATAATTGGGGGAATTGCACTTTTAATGGCAATGGGGTTCAGTCTAACAGGGTGCAAATCAGTAGCTAAAAGTTATGGTGGAACTATATCTATTGATGTTCCAAAAGGACAAAAGATAATCGAAGCTACTTGGAAAGATAACGATATATGGTATCTTACTAGACCTATGCGGGAAGATGAAGACCCAGAAGTGTTTACGTTACAGGAAGATTCTAATTATGGTATTATTGAAGGAAAAGTAATATTTAAGGAGAGTAAATAATATGAGAGATAATGATGGAATTTTTGAGGGACTTGGTGTTTTAGTAGCTTTAGCAGGGGTGATTGCTTTGATTATTTTTGCACCAATGATTTCTTTTTTTATCAGCTATTTTGGCGGCTGGCTTTGTAAAATTACGTTTGGCAATATTTTATGTAATGGTTTAAATACATTATTTAATGTTGTTTGGTTTACACCAGATAAACTTCCAATTATGGCAGGTGCGCTTGGTTGGATTGGTGGATTCTTTAAATCTATTGATTTTAGTAAGAATAAGAATTAACATTAGGGTGGACAAAAGTCCACCCTTTATTTTTTATAAAAAATATATTATAATAATTATAGAAAGTTAAGAAAGGGATGATAATAAATGGTAGCAAAATCTTTTCAGAATATGGAAATGTTAAGTGAGCCTTATGAAAAAGGTGGTAAAATGTATATTAAAGTGCGGAATCCAAAAACTGGAACTGAGCGTCAGGTAAGATGGTATACTGAAAAAGAGTATAATAAAATGTATCCAGGAGAGAAAGCTAGTGTGGATTCCCAAATTTCTGAGACAAAAGACTCATTTTATTGGAGTCCCGCCACAGAAACTTATCACAATAATGACCCATACTGGAAACCGCAAAAAGATGTACTTGGATTTACTAATGGATATATTACTATTTTTATTGGTAATACATTTAATTACAAAGAATATCTGAAATCAATCGGTTGTAAATATACGAAATTTTGGGGATGGGGGTTAAGCTCTGAACTTAAATTACCAGTAGACTTTCCAGAAGAATTAAAACCAGCAAGACTTGAATGGTCTAAAGTTGGTAATGAAGAGACTGGAAAACTTTTACCAGAAGCACAAGTTATTCAGGCAGTTGACGCTATTATTTATGGGGAATCTAAATCTCAGTATATGGGAGTTTTGGGTGAGAGATTAGAGATTACTGTAAAAGTTACAAAAACTAAAGAACTCGAAGGAGCTTTTGGAGTTCAAACTCTTTATGTTCTCGAGGATGATTGCGGCAATGTATATATTTGGGTCACTTCTTCTCAGAAAACAGTTCTTGAAGCTGGAGAAACATATAAACTTAGAGGAACTGTAAAAACGCACAGAACTTATCATGGTGAAAATCAGACAGTATTAGTTAGATGTAATATTGTAAGATAAAGGAGAATGAATATGTTTAGTCCAGAATTTATGGGTTACGCGCATCAGTGTTATCTTGACAAAATTGTAGAGCAAATTCAGAAACAGACAGCTCAGATGGCTTCTGGAAATTTTCAGATTGATGTTCCGGAAGACCTCAGTAATAATGACCTTGAATACATTAAAAAAGCTGTCGAAGGCTGGTACAACGGTAGCTATTGATTTTTCTTTAAAAAAATTATATAATATATTTACAAAATAAAGGAAGGGAAAAATAAAAATGATAGATAAAGAAAAATGGGCAAAAGAGTATAGATACAATAGAAATTTTGCCTGGATGTGGACTATTTTATTTGCGGCTTCTGTTGGACTTGCTGCCGCTGGAGATAAGCCAACTTGGTTTATGACATTTGTTGTTATGTTGAATTTAATTTTCAATTATGTAGATAAAGCGAAATTTTTTAAATCAATGTTAAAATAGGAGGCGATAATTATGGAAGAACTTAAAACTTTTACGCAGAGAGAGCATGAAAAAGCACAGATAGGTGATACAGAATTTAAGTATGTTCACGATTGTCCAAGAAGATTCATCGAACCAGAAGAGGATTTATCCTCTCTGGATGATGAGTTGGCAGATATGTTTGAATATTACGGATATGGCAGAATTAAACGCGACTATTAATCTTCATTGATTTTTAAATAAAAAAATTATATAATATATACATAATAAAAAAGAATTAGAAAAGAAAAGAGAGGAATTGATTATATGATGTTATTTGAGAAATTATCCGAAAAAGAGAAAGATATGATTAAGTGCTATATTGAGGATAACGCAGGTATTAATGGTCAGTATGTAACATTAAATGCAGAGCTTTCTTATATTCTTAGAGAGTGGGCAGCAAACAAAGGTTATTTATATAATCTGCTTGGTAATCAGTTCCAGATTTCTAAAGATATTGAATTTGAAGCTGATTTTGATGAACTTTATAATCAGATTGCGACTCTGTGTTTTAATGCAAATTCTCCAGATGAAATTGGTAAACACGCATATCAGTTTTATGACTCTTGGTATGAAAAATTTGTATGGATTAACAGATGGAATGACAACTGTGAGCCAAATGAATTTTATCCAATTCGTGACCAGTTAAGTTGTATGCTTGAAATCGGTAGATTAGTCAAAAATGTTTGGGACGAAAAAGCTTTTTCTATTCCAAATCCAAAGAATCCAGAAAAACCTATTAGAGTAGCTACAGGAAGCAAACTTACTAAAATGATTGGTAAGATTGCCGCAGCTTATGATTTGCCTTATTTTGAAGATTTTAGAATTAGACATTCTCAGGCTCTGAATCAGAAGAAGTTGAAAGGTAGACTTACACTTTCTATTCATCCTCTTGATTATATGACAATGAGTGATAATGAATGTGACTGGTCTTCTTGTATGAGCTGGAAAGAAGATGGATGTTATCGTCAGGGTACAGTTGAGATGATGAATTCTCCAATGGTACTGGTTGCATATTTGGAGTCTGTAAACAACCCAATGATTGTTAGAACTTCTGATGGAACTGAGCATTGGAATAACAAAAAATGGAGAGAACTTTTCATTGTAAATAATGATATTCTTTGTGAAGTTAAAAGTTATCCTTACCGCAATAAATATATTACAATCGAAGTTCTGAAATGGCTGAAAGAGCTGGACAATAATCTGCGGTCTGAACATTTTATTAGTAAAATGCTTCGTGAACAGGAAGGCAGAGAATATGAGGATTATTGGTCTGAAGATTATCATGCTTTTAATACTTACGGACATGCTGAAGGAAGTGATTATGTAGAAACACACAATATTGTGGTTAAACCTTATACAAAACTTATGTATAATGATTTCGCGGGAGGACATCTTGGCTATTTCCCAAGAAGTTGCGAAAGAAGAGAATCTACAAATATTGAATTTTGCTATTCCGGTGAATCTGAGTGTATGATTTGCGGTTCTACTGGAGATAATTTTGAGTGGGATTCTGAAGGCGATGTAATCTGCCTTAGATGTTCTGGTTATACCAGATGTGACAGATGTGATGATAGAATTTATGACGATAATATCTATGAAGTAGATGGTGAGACTCTTTGTGAATCTTGCTATGAATATGATACCCAGGAAGATACTTTAACCGCAACACTTCATTTAAACGGTAATCTTAATAAATTATTTGTAAGAGTACCGGGAACTGGCGAAGGAGATAAAGCTAAGTTTTATGCTAAACCTTTAATGATTTATTATGAGGATTACGATAAGATGGCTGAGGGGGAAAGTTCATTTATCACTGGAAAAATTCAGTATCAGAGATTTGAAACTTTTTATTGGCATGAACTTGCTTATATCGACTTAAATCAGCTTAAACCTGAAACTATTGCGAATATTGTAGAAAATACTGATGTATACTGGGGAGTTGAAAGAGGAGATGTTGATAGTACAAATCCAGAAGAAGTTATGAACTCTTACAGTAACGGTCATATTGAAGATGTTTTTCATTTGAATGACTGACTGAATCATCTTCCTAAAATTTATAGAAGAGTGTTTATTGACAAAATAAATAAATAGTGTTATAATAAAAATAAAAAGGAGAAAAGAATTATGGATGAAAAGAAATGGACAAAGAGAGAGATTTACAATGAGCTGCTGACACTTGCACGTACAGGTAAAATGGACCTGGATGAGGCAACACTTGAGGCTTTTTGTACTAGACAGATTGCAATTCTGGACAACAAAGAGGCTAAGGCAAAAGAGCTGGCGGCTAAGAAACGTTCAGCAGGCGATGAGCTTACAAAAGCTATTGAGGCTGTGCTGAGTGATGAGTATGAGCCGATTGCTGAAATTGCGGCTAAGGTTGATATGGAAGATGTAACTGTGAGCAAATGTGTATATCGTCTGAATAAGCTGGTTGAGGCTGGCAAAGCCGAGAAAGCTGACATTGAGTTACCTGCGGCTGAGGGTAAGAAGGCTAGAGTTGTTAAAGGATACAAAGCAGCTGAGGCTGTTGAGCCAACTGATTCCGTAGAGGAGTAAGAAATGATTGGGGATAGAGAAATCTATCCCTTTTCTTTTTATCTAGCCAAAAGAGGAAAAATCAAAGCCGGGCGCCAACGCTTGCGCGCACCGCAACCCGCAAACAAAAATGGTCATACTAATTTTATTGACGAAAAACCTTGATTTTGATATAATTACTATAAAATGGGGGATTTTTATGAAATTTTGTTTAAGATATGGTCATAGAAAGAATATTCTTGACCAAGCAGATGAGATTAAAGTTTCATTTAAAGATAAAAAAATATTACCAGAAATATTTGAACAATATCCTGATAAAACTGTAATTCTTTCTTTACAACCAAGAGAGAATAGAATTATAGATTGGGAAGAATTAAAAAATTATAATACTTTAGCTAGAAATAAATTAATTACAGAAGCATTTGAGGGCTGGGAAATATTAAAAAGTATAGAAAATGGTATTCCTTCATATAGCGGTTTGCCCGTTACTGCGTTCCATCAGGCAAGAGCATTAGTACATATGGGTGTATGTTATCTTAATATTGATGCGCCTTTATTTTTTCAATTACCGCAATTAAAAGAATTAACTTCATGTCCATTGCGCGTAATACCTAACCTTGCCGCAAAAGATGATTTAGTAAGAGAGAATGGCATCTATGGTTCTTGGATTCGCCCAGAAGATTTAGATATATATGATGAATATATAACTGCATATGAATTTAATGCAGATAGTCTCAATCAAGAAGAGGCTATTTTTGATATATACAAAAATAAGCGGGAATGGAATGTGCGGTTAGACCTTTTAGTTACAGACTTAGACTACCCAGCAATAAACCGCTTAATTGTAAAAGATGTAATTAAAAAGAGGATTAATTGCGGACAACGTTGTATGAATGGTGGCGCTTGTCATGCATGTTATAGAGCAATGATGTTTGCTAATGAGAACTTTCTCCTGGAGGCTCAAGAGCAAGTGGGCCACAATTGATTTTTTATTATAAATAATATATAATATATATATAAATGAAAAAGGGAGGAATGTGAATGGAGAGACTTAATCAGAATGAATTTAAACTTTTTGAATCTCTTACATCTTTAACGCAGAATGCAATGCGTAGAGCTTTATATAATTATTTGAAAAAGAGATATAAAAAGGTAATTGTAGCCCCAGAATATCTTTATGCGGTAGGTGAGATTCCTATTGCATTAGTTGCGCATATGGATACTGTGTTTTCCAGTCCTCCACAGGATGTATATTATGATGAGCGAAAAGGAGTTTGTTGGAGTCCAGATGGTCTTGGAGCAGACGACCGCGCAGGTATCTTTGCTATTTTAACAATTTTAAAGCATGGATATAGACCCTCAGTTATCTTTACAGCAGACGAAGAAATTGGAGCTATTGGTGCGGGTCAGCTTGTTGAAGACATTAAAACTCCAGAATCTGAATTAAAGTATATTATTCAGCTTGACCGTAGGGGTACAAATGACTGTGTATTCTATGATTGTGACAATAGAGATTTCGTAGAGTATGTAGAGAATTTTGGTTTCATTGAGACTTTTGGTTCATTTTCTGATATTAGTGTAATTTGTCCGGCTTGGGGAGTTGCAGGAGTTAATCTTTCTATTGGATATGAAGATGAACATTCTACAAGCGAAATTCTTCATGTCGCCGCAATGATGAATACAATACATAAAGTTGAAAATATGCTTGATGCAAAAGATATTCCATTTTTTGAGTACATTGAATATAGCTATGCTCAGAATGATTGGAATTACTATTTTCGCAGAGGGAAACGACATAACTGGTATGATGAAATTGATACTGACTCTGAATATAATTATGGGACTTTAAAATGCAGTAAATGCAATAAATATTTCCATGACTATGAACTTATTCCAGCTTTAAGTAAAGATGGTAATAAGACTAAATATTATTGTCCAGATTGTTGTACAACAGAAGTAGATTGGTGTACGCAATGTAATAATGCTTTTGAAATTGACCCAGATAAGCCGGCAACAATTTGTCCAGCTTGTAGAGTTCACAATGCAAAGATGAATAAAAATAAGAAGAAAAATAAAGTAATTAAAGTCGAGGAGCTAAAAGAAAATGGTGTTCAGTGAGAAGATTAGAAAAATTCAGGAACAGTTTGAGCTTGTAATTCATTATTCACAGGAAATTCCAAAAGTTCCTGGACAAAGATTTGTAAATACGGATAGTCTTTTTGAAGAGTGGCTTGAAGCAAAAAGAGACTTTATTGAAGCTTTTGGCGGAAAACTTATCGTTGAATTGCCAGGTAAGGTTACTTTTGAACTCTCCCAAGAAGAAAAAATCAAAAGGGTTAAAGATTTTTTAACTGCGGTTGATTGCAATTATGAGAATCCTGACCTTGCACGATTTATTGATATTCAAAAAGAAGGCTTTTATGAAAATAAAGTCATTGAAGATTTTGAATACTGTGGAGAAAAAATTCCAAAAGGAATGAAAGTCATTAAGGCTTTTAAATTCTTTGAAAAAAATCCTAAAAAACTTGAAGATTTACAGAATGCTGCAAGTATGCTTATCCAAGAGGATAAAATTACAGGCGTATTATGTCTTTCTGTGCATCCGTTAGATTACATTTCAGCTAGTGAGAATTGTCATAGCTGGCATTCTTGTCATGCACTAGATGGTGATTATCGTGCAGGTAATTTATCTTATATGGTGGATAAACATACTATCATGTGCTATTTGCGCGCAGATAACTGTGATTATATCCTGCCAGATTTTCCAAGTGAAGTGCCGTGGAATTCTAAGAAGTGGAGAGTATGGATTCATCTTTCTGATAGCTGGGATATTATGTTTGCGGGTAGGCAGTATCCATTTACATCTAACGTTGGGCTTAACTTAGCTAAAAAAGAGTTAATTGAGCCAACTTTAAATATACGTTTTACTGATTTTACTAATCAATATCTTACTGGTGGTATTAAACTGAAAATGGAAGATGAGAATTTCTTGCCGTCCTTTGAGGAAGATTTATTTGATAAGTATATGGTTATTAATAGTAGAGCTGTGCCTTTACAGGATGTAATTGTTGATGCGCCAGGTAGCCTTGACTTTAACGATTTGTTAAGGTCTAGTTGTTATGTACCACAGTATGCTTATCGAGTAAAACAAGTTACACACTGGTATTGGGGAGATTCTCATTATCGAACCATTGTTCATAGTACTTATGATGGATCTGATAGAATTATGCCTAAATTTCGCATTGGCGGTAGGGTATCTTGTGTTATGTGCGGAAATCAGCTTGATTATAGTGGTTCATTTGTTTGCGAAGAATGTAGTGAAAGTTTTTTACCCGCAATAAGAAAAAAATTTAAAGAATATAAAATTATTAAAATAGAAGAAAAGGAGAAAAAATAATGGCGGCAAGAGGAACAGTAGCAAAACAGGAAGTAATGGAAAAACTGAGAGAGGCTTTTGGAGATAATTTTATTGGTGAACATGAAAAGAAAATTTATGTGTGGGCTAATGATGGCGGAGACCGTGTTCAGATTGCCATTACATTAACTTGTCCAAAGGTGCAGATTGAAACAGGGGAAGTGTCTGCGATTTCTGATTCTGCATTTCCTACAACCACATCCGCGCAATCAATAGAGTTTACAGACCAGGAGAAGAAAAATCTGGAAGACCTTATGGCGCGGTTAAATTTATAAACTAGCTTCATAAGACCAAATTGATTTTTTATTAAAAATTATATATAATATATACATAAGATAAAGAAAGACAGAAACAGCAAAGAGAAAAAATTTTGTTTAGCCTTCCAAGCCTGAGATATTGGTTCGAGTCCAATACCCCGATTATATTCGGGGTTAGTATAAAGGATAGTACACAGTTAAAAAACTAAATTTACTGTCTTGAGAATCTTAATTGATTTTTATTTATAAATATTTTATAATATATTTGTAAATGAAATGGAAAAACTTTTAAAAATCATTCAAATCAATGGAGGTATTGCTTATGTTCTTAGTTCATTATGTAGACGATTTCAAAGTAAAACATCTGTGTGTAGCTAATGATATGTATGAGTTAAACTTTCTAAGAGAAAGATTTGGGGAGATTGATTATGAGGTGATTGAAAAGTGAGGTTTTCCAGAAAAATGTATAATATTTGATAATTTTTAAAAAATATTATATAATAAATATGTAATAAAAATAAATAAGAAAAGGAGAGGTAAGAAAGTATGATTAAAAACAAAGAAAGAATCAAATACACATTGGCTCATAGAAAAGCTTTCAGAAGAATCGAAAAAGAACTTCTTGGCTATAATACAGTAAGAAGTCTTTTTCATGACCTGGACAAAGTATTTTTGTATCCTTTCTTTGACTATAAGAAAGTACATAACTTTCATAGAAATCATGCTAAACATCATACTGTAAAAGCAAAAACACATAGTGATTTTGTACAGATGGTAATTGATTGGGAATGTGCAAGATACACAAAACCAGATAAACCATTAAATGCTAGACAGACTTTATATAAACTGTATCCACAGTTTGAAGATAAAATCTTACCAATCCTTGAAGAATTAGGATTATAGGGTGATGAATTATGAGTTTACCGCCATTTAGACCATCTATGGATAATACTTACAATGGTTATGGTTCTATTAGCGAGGAGCTATATAGAGAAAAGAAAAGAGAATTAGAACTTAATAAAGTTAAAAAGAAAATAGAAAGAAAAGAGAATAAGGAGAAAGAATCTATGGAAATGAAGAAAATGTTTGGAAATCTTGAGTTCGGACCGGTTAACAAATATCATCTGAGTCATCTGGGCATTGCACTGAAGAATGCAGCTGGAGACATCGTTTCCTATGATAAAAAGAAAAATGAGATTGTCAATGTTGACCTCATTGATTTTGATGCAAAAGGTATGATTTATGCTATGCCTTGTGCAATTAAAGATGTACATGTTGGTGATGTTATTCGCCATACAAATGGCAATGCAGTGTTTGTAACTTCTGTGGATAATGGTATTCATGTAGTAGACGTTGCCGCAGGTGAGAAGAAAGAAATTCTCCCAACAAAATCTATGTTCGGTTTTGATTTTGTGACAAAAATTGTTACACTGATTGATTTTTCCGGAGCAAATGCTTCTGCTGACCAGCCTTTTGGAAATCTGCTTCCACTGATGCTGCTTGGAGAAAATTCTGGTAGTATGAAAGATATGCTTCCGATGATGATGCTTATGGGTGGAATAAACGGTGCAGGTACGAATGCTTTTGGATTTGACATGAGTAATCCACTTATGATGATGGCTCTTATGGGAGGCAGCGAAGGCAATGATTTTTTTCCAATGATGATGATGATGGGGATGATGAATCAGACCCCAACGGTTGTAAATACGACTCCAGAAGTGTCTTCCCAGGAGTAGAATTTGGTAAATATATCAAATCTCTTGTAGACTATAACCTTATAACTTTATATGCTACTGAGGATTTTCAATTTGAGGAATATAGTAGAGGAGAGACTTATACAATTAAAAAGGGAGCACGTCTGAGGGTTAATGGACTTGAGGATTGGGGACATGAATATTACTGTGCTGATGTAGATGTAATCGAGATTCCAGGGGTAAGTAGACCTACAACTCTTCATGGACTTGTTGATTTGAACAAAGACTATTTCGATATTGAGGAGATTCTATAAATGAAACCTATTATTAGTCCAATTTGGTTCTACCTTGTTAGCTTGGCTAGCAAGGTAGGAGATTTCGCAATGGCTTTAATTCTTGGCGGAGTAATTTTAGTTGCTATTCTTTCAATTTTAATTGTTATTATAGAATCTGAAGGTGATTTTGGAAATGATGACGAGAAAAAAAGATGGTATGGCTATCTTAAAAAAAGTATTATTACTGTCATTGCCGCAGGAATTCTGTATTGCGCGGTTCCATCAGAAACAACTTGTTACAAGATGATGGCGGCTCAGGTTGTGACGCCAGATAATATTTCCACTGTTGGCAAGACAAGTGAAGATATTATCAATTATATTGTAGAAAGCGTTAAGGAAATTACTGATTCAAACGATGAAAAGTCTGAGTCAGATAAATAGAATTAACGATACTAAACGTCTAAGAGAATGAGAGCGTTTTAAAATAAATCCGACTCCTGAGGCTGGACGGGGGAGTAACCAAGCTAATACGTGCGGAGATTCGTACCGCGGCGCCCTGTGATTCACCCCCTTTGCGGCGAAATCCGCAAAAAGATACAACTACCCCACATAAGACCATTGGTTAGAGTCAGCTGGGGACTTGCGGGACTAGCTCAGTCAGGTTAGAGCGGCGGCCTTATAAGCCGTGTGTCCAGGGTTCGAATCCCTGGTCCCGCATTTTATAGTGATATGCTAGCTATAAATATAATAGGTGAATCCTATTCGATGGTTAAAAGAGCGTTAGTGACTTTGTTTGAAGGGTTGGAAAATGTAATGTTTTCTGTAAAGCAAGTAAATCCTGGTTTGGTTTGGAAGTGCATAAAGGAACAAAAAGGTAAGAGGATTATAATATGCCTACGAGTATGAACTTTATGTGCCAAGAGGTGAGATAAACTTCTAGGATGATAACCTGGCTGGCAACCGAATAATCATTAAGCCCAGGTGGCGGAAGTAGACGCGACAGAATCAGCAAAAAGTTTTGTAAATTACTTATACCGCAATTTAGCGACGTAAATCTGTTTCTATTATTAGAGTGAAGGTTCAAGTCCTTCTCTGGGCATTGGAGGTTGATGAATATGAAAGTTTTTAAAGTTATTTTTGACCTTGATGATGAAATGCTGAAAACATATGCTATGTGTAATTTTGTGCTTACTACAGATGCAGATAAAGCAGTTCAATTTGTAAAAGAAAAATATCCAAATTTTCATGGGTATTATACAAAAATTTTGGATGTATATGAGGTGACAGATGAAGGTATTCTTCGTCCATAAGGAATTTGATATATGGTAGTTATCCAATAATTTAATTTAAAAAGGAGATTACTATGTATAAAATTGAAATGCCTAAAGAAGAAATTTATTGCTTTAGTTTTAATAAACGTTATATGCACTTAACTATTAAGTGCATTGCTAAAAATGAAAAGCAGTTTATTGGATATTTAGCAAGAGGTTTCCGCAAAGATGTTTGGGGTTTTCTGGTTAATGACCGTATGAAAGACCAGTATTATGATGGTTATGGTCGTCAGATTGACCCGCATATTTATTACAATTCAGCACATCTGCTTTGGGTAGAAAAATATAAAAATTTTCCACCAGAAACTCCTGAGCAGAGATGGAAGAAATATAAAAAGAATAAAACTTATCGTGGTGAATTCCGCAGAGAACCAGTAGAAGGAATTAGAAAGAGACGTGGCGGTCCACATACACGTCCACGCAAAATTAAACAGGTTGCGGCGATGTATGATAATCCTGAATTTAAGGAATTTAACCGTGGAAGTAGAAATGATTACCCTGACGGTTGGTGGGATGACTGGTATCGTGTTAGAGAACGGAACTGGAAATCTCAAAGACGCCATCAATGGAAAGAAAAGTAGCCTTTATCCCTAATTGATTTTTTATAAAAATTATAATATAATATTTATAGAAAGTTAAGAGAGGAAGAAAAATAAAATGAGTGAATTAAGTAGTACAAAAGAAGAAATTTTATACACTCAAATTCTTCATTTAGAGAAAAAGGTGAGAATGCTGAGAGCCGCAGTTAAAGAGGCGGCGGATATATTTAGTACTAATCCTCCTGGAGATTTAGGGTTATATACTCCAGAAATGCTTAATACTTTAGTGGGAAGCACAGGGCATCCAGAAAAATGGGAACGTTATCTTATCGGTGTTGGTGTAAGAAAGGTTATGAAAGAAGATGGAGAGTATGAATCTTTGGATTGATGATGTGAGACCTGCTCCAGAAGGTTATATTTGGATTAAGACTGTAACTGCGGCGATTGTTGCTTGCGTTGAAGAAAGTTATCTTTCCGCTTCTGGTAAAATGTGTTTATATCTCGGTGACGTAAATCTTGACCATGATGCGGGAGATATGCGGTCTTTTGGAGGAGATTATATAAAGTTCTTAGAGTGGCTTGAAAGAAAACAACAGGCAGAAGGATGGAGAATTGATGCTAATTTTCATGTTCATTCTATGAATCCTGTTGGAAGAGAAAACATGATAAGAATTATTAAAAGAAATGGCTGGTCATTTTCTTAACATTGATTTTTTATAAAAAATAATATATAATAAATATACAAAATAAATAAAGACATTTAAACAGCAAATATTTTCTAACAAGAAAAAGGTTATCATTTTTGGTATGATGAACGTCGGTAGGTTTAGAGTAAAGAGTTTAGTAACCGTAAAAACAAAACCTTTACAAATGTCTTGTGTTTATGGAGAAAAGAAAATGAAAAATATTTTAAGTTATATTACTCCCATTACTGGTCAGGATATTCTTGATTGGTTAGATTATCAGGCAACACATGAAACTTCTCATAAAAAAGAATTTATTTTTTTAAAGAGATTTTCAAATGTTCGTCCAAATAGAAAGTATAGAATTGATTTTCGATATCCAAAATCGAATAAGTATTTCAGCAAGAAAAGAACAGTACCATTTATACTTAGAGTAAAAACTTAAATTGATTTTTTATTAAAATTAATGTATAATAAATATACAAAATAAATAAAAAGACACTTTTCAGCAAAACTTATTTAATAACTCTCAAAAAGTATATTGGTTATTTAAAAGTGTCTTGTAAATGGTGCGGGAAAGAGTAATGTTTCGAACCTTTGGTCAAAAGTTATGAATAATTCTCATATATTTTTGATATATAATATCAGATAAAATATGGGGGAAGAAATATGATTGGAATTTATAAAATTACAAATAATATTAATCATCATAGCTATATTGGACAAAGCAAAAACATTAAAAGACGTTGGAACAATGAAAAAAGTGCTTCAAGTGATGTAACTAGTAAAAGTTATAATTATCCATTAAGTAGAGCTTTTCGTAAATATGGTATACAAAATTTTACTTTTGAAGTTATTGAAGAATGTAGTACTGATGATTTAAATGAAAGAGAAAATTATTGGATTAATAAGTTAAAACCTGAATATAATCAAACTTCAGGAGGAGATTATCAAGTTCATGGAAAATTAACATATAATCAAGTTCAAGAAATTCAACAAATTTTAGTAAAAGATACTGAAAGTGTTGTTTCTCATAAAGAACTTGCATTAAAGTATAATGTTTCTCCTGATACAATTCAAAGTATTAATGCTGGAAGAACTTGGGTTAATTCTAATTTAACTTATCCTTTACATTTAACTAAATATGATAGTAGAAATAAAAAAATTTATTATTGTGTAGATTGTGGAAAAGAAGTTTATAAAAATAGTAAACGTTGTTTAGAATGCGAACAAAAACGTAGAAAAAATAATAGTCGTATTTCTATTATTTCAAGAGAAGAATTAAAAGAAAAAATTCGTAGTCAATCTTTTGTAAAAATAGGTGAAGAATTTGGTGTATCAGATAATGCAATAAGAAAATGGTGTGATTTTTATAATTTACCTAGGACAAAAAAAGAAATTAAGCAATATTCTGATGCTTCTTGGGTAGATATTTAATTTATAAAGCTGGCGGTAGGTCGGAATCTAACTGAGCCTCATAAGCTCGGTGAACGAGGTTCAACTCCTCGGCGTAGCAATTATGTGTCGTAGTAAGTTGAGTGCGCGCTTTAGATTACTTGGCACAGAATGTTTGGTCTATACATTTTATATGACCTGGCTTTGTAGTTGAAGAGGGAACTACACCTGAATGTAGGTAAATGTAGCTTTTTACTTGTACTTCTTTAGCTTGAGAAAAAGTGAGTATAGCTTCCACGTTGCAGGAAACTCATTGCTAAGTATGAGAGTGGCAGAGAGTGTGGTGTCTGTCATGTTTACGCCTTTGGTATAATGGTATTACAACCGGCTCCAACCCGGTTAATCAGGGTTCGACTCCTTGAGGGCGTGTTTTCAACTGGTATGCGTGGGTAGCGCCCAAGGCCCCGGTTGCGTTTTGACCATTTAGTGGGTGAAGTAAATGGCAGTCTAAAGTACACAGACTATATCTTTAAGTCGAGGGCATAAATCCTCACTTGGGATGAATGTAATGAAGGGTATGTTTCAGATACCTCGTAGCTGAAAAGTCTGACGTTACTGAACAAAACGAGAAAATTGTTCTATTACTTTGGTAGTTTGTAGAGATGGTAAACTACTTGGGGTGTTATTAAGGCTCCAGAAGCATCGTCTTCTGAAGGATAGCTGTCCAACTTAATATGTTTGCGGGAGTGTAGACGACTAAGGAGTTCGGCGAGACTGTAAATCTCGTGGCTTTGGCACCGAGTGGGTTCGATTCCCTCTACTCCCATTGGATACAATTTAAAAGGTAAGGAGTGATGTATTTTGGCTAATAGAGATAGAGCTTACTATCGCAGACAGCGAGCAAAGCATATCCGCAGAAAGAAAAGAATATGTCAGAAAGAATATGGTTGGGATTATTATGACCATGATGGATGTTATTCTAAAGGAAAGATTCATTGCTCTTGTCCTATGTGTTCCATTAAGAGCAAAAACCGCAAGAGTAGATATTATGCTAAAAGAAATTGGAAGCATTCTGATTTACTTAAAATCAATGAACTTGAAAACCAGGAGCAGGAATATGAGTTTGGAAGTGAGGAGATTGATTTTGATGATTTAGACCTTGTGGATGTCTATTTGGAAGGTATTCTTCTTAATAGTGAGTATCTAAATAATTTAATTGATAATATTTAAAAAATATTATATAATAAATATATAAATTAAAGACAGGAACTGCAAAATTTCAAATTATAATTACAGCGTAAAATAGGGGATTTTAAGTGCGAAATTAAAACCTGTCTTGTTAAGGGCTTGTAACATAGCGGCTAGTGTGCCGGACTGTCTCTCCGGAAGCCGGGGTTCAACTCCCCGCAGGCTCGTTTAACAGTATTCATACCCAATACCGGTTAGGATATGATAAAAGTATGTTTGCACGTCTTCCGCCAAATCTAATATTAATAAAGGAAGGCAATGTGGGGCATACAGACAGAAACTGGACTGTCATAGATTTTAGACAACATAAGATAGGTTGTCCTTATTTCTTACGAGAATAAGCGAGGTGCAATTCCTCAAAATCTATTGTGGCTGTGGCAGAAATGGCTATGCAGCGGATTGTGGTTCCGCCCTATGCGGGTTCAAGCCCCGTCGGTCACCCTTAGAGTCTTAAACGAAATTAATTTCGTCTGCCATGTATTTGGCTAGGCTCGCACCAAATGATGACAACATATGGTTCTTGCGGTTTCGTCATCCGCAATTTGCGCCAGTAGCACAGTGGCTAATGCACTTGACTTTTAATCAAGGTACCGCGGGTTCAAGTCCCGCCTGGTGCACTTAATTCAATAAAGTAGTTGTAGCGTGAAAGGTAAATTTAGGTTACAGGCAAAATGGAAAATAAATTTAACGTATGGGATAGGCACGGAATTTCCCGCCGAGTTATAATTACTTTATTGATTTTTTATTTTTAAAATGTTATAATAATTTTACAAAGTTAAGAAAGAGAGGAAAAATTATTGACCGATTTAGAGAATTTTGTAGAAGAGAATAACGATGAAGAAAAAGAAATCAAAAATGAGAAAGAGGTTGTTATTAGTGATAACAGTATAAAAATGTATATGAAAGAGGTAAGTAAATACCCTCTTTTAACCGAAGAAAGAGAGCTTGAATTAGCCAAAAGAGTCCAGGAAGGAGATATGGAAGCAAGAAATGAATTTGTAAATGCAAATTTACGTCTTGTAATTTCTGTGGCAAAGCATTATATTGGATGCGGCATTCCTTTTCTTGATTTAATTCAGGAAGGAAATGTTGGCTTAATGAAAGCTGTTGAAAAATTTGATTACACAAAAGGTTATCGTTTTTCAACATATGGAACTTGGTGGGTTAAACAGGCGATTACACGAGCTATTTCTGACCAGAGTAGAACAATTCGTATTCCCGCACATATTGTTGAATCCATTAGCAAAGTAAAGAAAACTGAGCGAGAGTTGTCAATGAAGCTTGGTAGAGACCCGAAACCTGTGGAAATCGCCAAAGAAATGAATATGAAAGTTTCTGAGGTTAGAGAGCTTTTGGAATATTCTGCGGATATTGGTAGTCTTGATATGTCTCTTGGAGATAGTGATGATGATGCAACAGTTGCTTCTCTTATTGAAGATACAACTTGTGTGAATCCGGCAACTGCTTATCTTGAAGTTGAAAGACAGAACATTATTGAGAAAATTCTTGACACACTTCCGGAGCGTGAGGGAGATGTTCTTCGTTATCGTTTTGGATTAAAAACAGGTAAACCGCAGACTCTTGAAGAAGTTGGAAAGATTTATGGTTTAACTAAAGAACGTATTCGACAGATTGAAGCAAAAGCATTACAGAAGCTTCGTCAGCCGACTCGTGCTAAAAAGTTAAAGGAAGTATTTGATTTTTAAATAAATTTATTGTATAATAAATTTAAGATTTGAAGAAAATAAGAATAGGGACAAAAATAGTGGGATAAGCAACCACATAAAAAACTTAGCTGTAACCCTAAAATCTTAAATTGATTTTTTATAAAAAATATTGTATAATAAATATGTAATAAAAATAAAGGTGCGTAACAGCAATATTTCGATAAATTCGATATTAAGAAAATGCTTTGATTGTAAATCAAATAATTTTAATAAAAATATGCACCTTGTTTATTGGGGTTTAGCTCAGTAGGTAGAGCAAGCGGCTGTGCGGAAGTAGTATAAGTAATACGCTTCATTTTGAAGAAATTTAAGTTCAAGTCTTATCTTCTGATTAACCGCTGTGTCGTGGGTTCGAGTCCCACATCCCCAGTTTAATATTTTAATTGATTTTTAAATTAAAATATTATATAATAATTATATAATATAAAGAGATACATACAGCAAATAATTTTGGATTTGACTTTTAATCAAACACCCAGAATGTATCTCGAAATGATTAGAGTCCTGGCTTGAAACCGTGTATGTCTGCCGCATGACTCAACAAAAACTGGAAACACGCGGGGATGGCACAGAAGCTTGTCTGTAAGAGAACGTTCTAGGTAAGTCTCATGCTTCAGAATATTGGGGTATCGCCAAGCGGTAAGGCACAGGACTTGGGAATGTCGTTTAAACGTAAGACCTAAGATGTGAGTTCAAGACTCTCCATTCTCTATGACTCCTGCATTACGCTGGTTCGAATCCAGCTACCCCAGTTCAAAGCCAAGTTTTGGAAATGGCTTGGTGTCTATGGCAGGACGGGATTTTCCCGAGGTTAAACTCGTAAAAATTTCCGAGGTTGATTTGTGCTATAGCCTCGTTAAACAACAGGAAGCATGAGTCCTTGTAAGCTAAGGGCACACCAGAGGTGGCTGTCACCTAAAGCTAGGTTGGCTTAATGTGCCATCATTAGGTTTAACCGCTTTTAATGAGGAGAAGAGATATGTATATTTGTCCAACTTGTAATAAAAAATTTGAAAAGGAAGAAATACTTCAAAAGCATTTTTTAAGTTGTTGGAAAGAACAGCATCCTTTTCATAAATCTAAATCTGCACCAAGAGGTAAAAACATTGAGATTAGACAGGTTAGTAGTGATATAGTAAATTTCTTTAATTCATTAAAGGAGAAATAAATGGCTGAAGTTTTAGTAAAGACACATCTTATAGTAACAGACATCCATGAGGAATATAGCATAAAGTGGTCAGGAAAAATTCTTGATGCTAAGCCCAAATTCAAAAATAATAAACCTATTTTTGTAATAGTTGCGGGCGGTGGACGCATGGAAGTAAATACTGTTGATATGAGTAGAGTTGAAAAATGTGCAAAATTACTTACTGCCCCAAAGGGTAGGCAAGCAATTACAACAGACAAAGCTTATATTTATATTTTAGAAGAAAATGATAATGAAATGTTATTAGGAACTTTAACTCATAATCATGTTAAGAGTTATGCTCCTATGTATGATAAAGTTGATTATGAATGATTAAGACTGGTGTTGGCGTAAAGTCATTGAGGGTTCGATTCCCTCATCTTAGAATCTGGATTATTGGTTATCCAAAGCCGCAATAGCTTCGATGAAAACGTCTAAAAAACCAATCGGCTGGCTTCAAGTCGTTAAATAAACGTGGTGACACGTATAAAGCATGAAAATGCCTCCTCCTAAAGAGGGGTAATGGAAAGCCAATACTTACTAACGTTCCAACCTAAAGTCTTGGGGCGTCCGCTGAGGACAATGGTTGGTCGGGTATCATGTGAAAGGTGCTATACATAAACTCAGAAATGGGTGGATAGTAAGGTTGTTGTATGGTGCGAGTTCCGCAAGAGCAAGTGCTATATTAATTAGTCATTTCTGACTTAAATCGAAAGATAGTTGGAATAGCCTAAAGTGAGTCGATAGCAAGACGAGCAGGGTTGCGATGAGTGGGCTGTACTCAAAAGGTATAGATGCTCAAATGTGTACCTCGTAATCCAAAAATATATGTACATGGATGCATTGGGGATTTGTTCGGAAAAGACCGATATTTTCTTCAATATTATATGAGAAGATAAAGATAAACATTTACTTATACAGCAAAAGTGTGCATGACTACATAGAGAAAAGCGACTTATTGTTCTGTAATATGGACACGCATTTAACTCGCAAGGTGAGATGTGAAAAAGTACGATTAAGTGCAACTCTAAGAGACCGCAATCTCTGAATCCCGCAAGGAAGAATGTGCCGAAAGGAAATTTATGATACTATGTAGTAAGAGTTTGCCAGGAGCCACTGAAACTG
>ERZ808274.173-NODE-173-length-37367-cov-9.150863_pt1 | contig 37367 bp, 32 predicted proteins | sample MGYA00521277_ERZ808274 | MGnify/ENA primary metagenome ERZ808274 (study PRJEB31516, sample SAMN03275597) | gut metagenome | biome: mammalia-associated habitat; material: feces | host: Papio cynocephalus | place: Kenya | collected 2012-07-28 ... | reverse complement strand
GAGATGTTCAGGAACTGCTCCTTATTTGCAATCATGTATGGCTCAATCTTCGTACCATAGCCACTTGCAAAAAGGCCATTCTTTTTATGATTGCACTTTTCGTCATGGGTAGCCCTCCAAATCCTTCCATCTAAATACTTATCATCGACATCATTGGATTTGCTACAGCCTAGGAGAACAAGAATGTCACCTTCTTTAGTGCCATTATAAGCCTCTTCTATTGATTTGTATGACTTTCCCCTCAAGCTCTCTGATATTACATCATCTTTTCCAAATGCTAATACTTCAGCACCTTCTTCAAATGGTATTTGTACAGATCTTCCATAACCTGAAATAACAACCTCATTGTTATTCTCGCTTAAAGAATAATCACAGTATTTAAAATCGCCTTTTTCAAATACATGGTAAGGCTTGTCGTCGCAAGAAACGGCTACAAAAACCATAAATAAAGCCAAAACAACAGCAAAAATTTTGTTCTTTCTCATCTCTGTCCCCTTTTTATGGATCTAATCTTTAAAACTTATTTTGATTCTACCCCCCCCCTATTTTATCGTCAAGAAGAATTTCATCCACCAATATTTGTATCCGGGAGAAGCAATATTTCAATTTGTTGTTTTGGTTACATAGAGAACCTAGGCTAAATGCCTTAATAAGCATCGAATGATATCATCATATGAAAGATGCTTGCATAGAACCCAAGCACAAGGTCTAAGAGAGCAGTACTTATTGTCTACTCAATAGTGAGGAGGTCTTCTATTAGGGCGTGACTCACTTGTCTCCTCTATCAAATCCTCTACCTTTTTCTCGATCTTCTCAAGTTGGATCTTCAAGTGGTTGATCTCTTTGCCTTGCGCAATCACGACATCATTAAGCTCTTCATTGGCACTCTCTAGATAGCTTATCTTTATCTCAAGTTTCTCAATCTCTTCATTCATAGTGCTTAGGATAATATTCAATCCATACTTTGCAAATACTAAAGCTGGGTTTAAAGTTATTATATGTGTACAGCTATTGCATTAAAGACTAAGGATTTCTATTTCGGCCGCAACCTCGATTTTGGATATTCCTTCAATGAAGGTGTCATCATATGCCCAAGGAATCATGTTTTTCCATTTAGGCACCTCGATAGCATAAGTATTCACCAAGCTATGATTGGAATGGGAATCGTACAAGATGATTTTCCTCTTTTCTTTGATGCTGTTAACGAATCAGGAGTTGCTATTGCTGGGCTTAATTTTCCAGAAAGCTATAAATCATATGCTCCAATCAATGGAAAGAAGAATGTTGCACAATTTGAATTCATCCCATATTTGCTATCAAAAGCAACAAACCTTGAAGATACAAGAAGGATTTTGAAAGATCTCTCGATATCAAAAGACGACTTCTCGCAAGATCTGACAGAGAGCAAATTGCATTGGATGATTAGTGATAAAACAGGCTCGATCGTAGTAGAAAGCACTTCAAAAGGATTGATGGTATATGACAATCCAGTTCATGTGCTGACAAATGAGCCAGAGTTTCCATTCCAACTTTTCAATCTAAACAACTATAGGAAAATATCGCCAAAGGACCCAGAGAACACTTTTGTAAAAGAAACCAATTTGCCAATTTATTGCAAGGGTCTTGGAGGAATAGGTCTTCCAGGAGATATGTCCTCAATGTCAAGATTTGTAAAAGCAACTTTTATTAGGTCAAACGCGATATCATTTGAAGAAGAAGACGAGAGCGTGAACAGATTCATGCATATTCTGGACTCGGTTTTCCAAGTCAAGGGATGCATAATCTATGATGGCGACGAATATGAGCATACTGTCTATTCTCCCGTAATGAATACTCAAAAGGGTCTTTATTACTACAAAACATATACAAACAGCAGGATCAATTGCATCAACATGCACAAAACAGATCTCGATAAAAAAGAACTCTCCTTTTATCAATTAAGACAAAAGGAGGATGTTTTTCTCCAGAACTAAAATTGATTACAGCTCACCATTCAAGTATTCAAGTGCATACAAAACTTCAAGCTTGGATCCGATAACAAGGGCCTCTTCGTCTATATCAAAGTGGCTATCATGATGTGCAACCAAAGTCTCTGCTCTATCTTTGTTGCCTGATCCTATATATGCATATGTACCTGGTACTTTGAGGATAAACTCTGCAAAATCATCTCCACCGAGAGAGTAAGGCCTGTTTTCTATGACATTGTCATCGCCAACTATCTCGCGTGCAACTTTAGCAACTTCCTTTGTTGTGTCTACAGGATTAATCAATGGAGATGTGAAATCCACATACTCAACATCAGCGCTGCCGCCATATATCCTGGCTGTTGAAAAAACCAAATCCTCAAGCTCTTTTTTCATTCTCTCTCTGATCTCTGGATACATTACTCTTATTGTGCCTTCGAGCTCAGCTTCTTGAGCAACAACATTGTAGCTTGTTCCAGCTGTTATCTTTCCAATACCTATTAGCACAGAGTCTGTAGGATTTGTTCTTCGTGTCACAAGAGCTTGTAATGCAACTACGATTTGAGATGCAATATATAGAGCGTCTGTGCCCCTTTCCGGAGTTGATACATGAGCACCTTTTCCATGTATCTTTATTCTTAAGAAATCAACACTCGCATTATTAGGTCCGGCTGTTGCAGATATTTTTCCAACAGGTATATTAGAAGCAAGGTGGAAGCCAAAGCATCTGTCCCCTGTCACCAATCCTTCTTCTATGAATACTCTTGCCCCGTAACCTATTTCCTCAGCTTGCTGGAAACACAATTTTATCTTGCCAGAAAAACAATCTCTGTGCTTTGCAAGGATCTTTGCTGAAGCCAAAAGGCTTGCTGTATGTCCGTCATGTCCACATGCATGCATTATTCCATCTTTCTTGCTTTTATATGGACACTCGTGCTCCTCTTTCACTGGAAGAGCATCTATGTCAGAGCGAAGAATCAAAGTCCTTCCACCTGTCTTTCCTTCAATCTCCGAATAAACTCCAGTTTCGCCGACTCTTCTTGTCTCCAAGCCAAATGACCTTAGTTCTTCTTCGATTTTTGCAGCTGTCTCATACTCTTCTCTTGGCAACTCTGGCATCGAATGGAAATAACGACGGAGAGAGATTATGTAATCCCTCTCCTTTTCGACTTCGTTTTTTATATTGTCATGTATCTTAAGCATCTTTTACTTCTTCAGGCCAATAAGCTCTTTGAGAGCATCAAGAGAATCAGCTTTATGCGAATATAGTGACAATGGAGCAATCAAAGTATCACCAATGACTGTCAAATCATAACCATTTGCAGCGATCTCTTTAGCAAGGTAAGCTTTGTGCTGGAATGCGTTTAAGTCTATATCGCCACTGTTAAGCGCCTCGTTTGGAAGTGTATATGCATCAAACTCGACTCTCTCTATGTAGATATTTGCATTTTCCTGGTCAAGGACTTTCTGAACAGCATTCCAATACTCATTTGCAGAGCCACAAACACCGATTTTTACAACAGTCTTCCCTTCCTTTGAAGACTTATAGTTATCAGCATCTGAAACTACATCAGGATATTGCACAGATGAAGAGTCATAAGGGAATGCTGGGAAATATGCCTCGTTATACTTTGCAAGAAGATACTCAGCTACATACTCAGTTTGATAGGCCTCTACGATCTTCTTGTAAACAGGGTTATCCTTGTCAGCTGTACGAGCAACTATGATATTAACAAATGGATTCTCCTCTCCCTCATCTTGGGACTCTATCAAAATAGCATCCCTTGATGGTACAAGACCTGCTGATGTTGCATAAGTTCCATTGATTGTTGATGCAGCAAAGTCATCAAGCGTCGATACAAGTGTATTTGCTGTTGTAGGAACAATCTCAATATTGTAGATATAGCTAGTAATATCTTTTATCTCAGGAGAATACCCTACAGCAGGATCCACTGTTATCAAACCAGCTTTTTCCAAAAGCTTTATTCCTCTTGCTCCGTTTGTTGCATCGTCTGGAATACCGATTTTATAAGCTTGTTCAGAAGATCCACCAGCGAATACAGATGAAACAGCAATCAAAGCAACAATTAAAATACCTAAAAACTTCTTCATATTAACCACCTTATATGCATAATTATGCATTTTTAATAAACTTGATTTATAAATTGGTAAACTACCAATTGCCATACTAAAAACTGAAAAATTTTGATTATTGAAAAGAATAAGAAATACTATGCCCAGCAGGGCATCATCATAGAGGAAGAGCACATCATATTAACTGTGTTGCAAATAAGCTTTCTATTAGCCATTTCAGTTCCTCCATATACCAAGATGTTTTATAGATAATAGATTTTGCATAAAATTGCAATACCCATGCATGAAAAAACAAACTTTTTTGGCTCTTTGTTTTATTCATATTTATAACTGTCTTGCTGATCTTTATGAAGTCATGTCTCTCATACAGCTCTATGAAATCATCTCCATAATCTATTAGAAGAAATCTTACTCCCACATATTCAATCGCAAAGCCTATGAAATACTGCACCATCTAATCAACATGAGAAGCATTGTCATTAAACCACGAAAATAGCAGTGAACAGAATTAGCGGAAGGCCATTCCATATCCTCTATCCTTTTCATCATATTTTTTAAGGAACATGAAGGGATGTCGACAACAGAAAGTGTAAGAGATAGCTATCCAAGAAAATCATCATTTGTTCTTTGTCCTATAGTTTTTCTACCGCATGCCTATATACATTGCAGATCTTTGCTATTGCTGAGAATTAGGTTTCTCTCTATCCATAATATGAATCCCTAGACGACAGTTAACCTGTATCAGAGGGCTCTACCTCGAATTTAGTCCGTTTCCGGCGCAACTTCTTTGTGAAAAACCCCCTTACTGTCTTGATGTTTTTCAAAATCACTCAGTATACTACACATAGAAGTTAGGACGATTTCGCCCCAAGTACGAGGTAAAGTGCATGGTAAAAAGAGACTTATATATGGAACGACTGATTCGTAGTATGTGGAACGGTGAAATAAAAGTCATCACTGGCATACGCAGATGCGGAAAATCTGTACTGCTTTTTGATCTGTTTTTCGAGTACCTTCTTTCGCAGAATGTTCCGGAAGACCATATTCTGAAAATCGAACTGGATCAGCGTCGCTATTATAAGTTCAGAAATCCCATTACTTTATGTGAGCATATAGAAGGCGCCGTCCTTGGCAAGAAAGACGAGAAGTTCTATCTGTTCATTGATGAGGTGCAACTCACCACAAAAGTAGTTGATAAAGAGAATGGCGACATTGAGGTTTCCATCTACGATATGCTGAACGAACTCAAGGCATATAAAAACCTTGATGTTTATGTAATCGGCAGCAATTCCAAAGGGCTGTCGAAAGATATCGCTACAGAGTTTCGAGGCCGTGCTACACAGATTCATGTGTTTCCATTGTCATTTGCGGAGTTTTATTCTGCCTTAGGTGGTGACGAGCGACAGGCACTGGATTCCTATATGCTCTACGGCGGTATGCCAAGACTGCTAGCGTTAGAGGATGACAAGGACAAGAAGGATTATCTGACATCTCTCTACAGCGAACTTTATGTCAAGGACATCGTGGAGCGGAACGGTATCGAGCGCGAAGATATCCTAAATGACATTCTTGACTTCCTTGCTTCGCAGATTAGCTCACTAACAAACCCGACCAATATTGCAAACGCCATTTCGTCCATGAAAAACGAGAAAGTCAATCCTGCAATGGTTTCAAACTATGTGCAATATATTATTGATTCCTTCCTCATCTCGATGGCCAAGCGGTATGACGTCAAGGGAAAGTCCTATTTCAAGTATCCAAACAAATACTATTATACGGACATTGGGCTTCGAAATGCACGGTTGAACTACCGCCAATATGACCCCGGCCACATTATGGAAAACATTATCTACAACGAACTCCTGCGTCGGGGGTATTCCGTTGATGTCGGTGTGGTTTGCGACCGCTCAGGCGACAGCAAAGTTCAGAAAGAGATCGACTTTGTCGTAAACGATGCGGACAAGAAAATCTATATCCAGTCTGCTTTCCGCATGGATACCGATAAAAAAGAATCCTCCGAACTGGCATCGCTGATGCTTACCAAGGACTTCTTCAAAAAGATCATCGTCCGCATGGATGTGTTACACAACTTTTATGACGACAATGGTATCTTCCACTGTAATCTGATCGACTTGCTACTCAATCGAGTAGAATTGTTCTGACAAAATAACTTATACATCTACGAGGAGTGACCTTTCGGGGCCACCCATTTTTCGTATCATAAACTTTACCCACAGCTACGTATGAAGCCTCACTTTTTACGCATGGGCTAAGAAAACCTACTTATTAGCTCTCTCCTTATGAAAGAGGGATCTATTTGTTGTACGCTTTGCAAGGAAAGAGCCAATTGCTTGAAGTATGCAAACAGCCACCAAGAGAACAACAACGCAAACGTTGACTATGTCTTGATGGTGCTGTCCTTGTCCATAGTTGATTGCAAAAGAGCCAATTCCTCCAGCTCCAACAGCACCAGCCATTGTTGTAAGGCCAATAAGGCTAATAGCTGTTATCGTAGTCACTCTCACAAGCTCTGGCACAGCTTCATGAAGATATACTCTAAAGACTATCCCTATAGAACTGGAACCCATGGAGCGAGCGGCTTCTATCTTTCCTGGAGCAACATTTACAAGCACAGTCTCAACTTGTCGAGAAAAGAAAGGAACAGTTCCAAATACCAGAGGTATTATAGCGCCCTTGACTCCAATAGCCGTGTGGACAATAGCTCTAGTAAAAGGAATAAGGAAAATCAAAAGAATAACAAATGGAATTGCCCTGAATACATTTATGAAGATATCGACAATCCTAAACACTACTTTATTAGGCTTTATTCCATCTTTCCTGGTAACAGTCAAAACTACGCCCAAGAGAAGTCCCAGAGCAAACGAAATCAAGCCAGGAATCAAGAATAGCAAGAAAGTCTCCTTGCAACTTTGCATGAACCTTGCCCTATAAGCCCACAAGTTTGGAGCAATGTTTTCTATGATTTCTACCATTATGCAAGAACCTCCACTCTGACCTTTGTTGCTGAAAGATATGTCAAAGCTGCATCCACAGCCTTATCTTCCCCTTCAAGTTTTACAATCATCGCACCGATTGCTTCGTTTCCAATGACTTCAACATTCGCAAGTACTATATTGAAGTCAACATTGAATTTCCTCGACACTTCTGAAATAACAGGCATATCGACATCCTTGTCGAAGATAAGCTTGTAAAGCCGTGATCCTGCGACCACAGAAGAATCCCTCTTTATAAGCTCATCGATCTTCGAAAGCGGAGATGATGTACTTATGAATTTCTTCGTAATAGCCGCCTTAGGATTGGAGAATATATCATAAACACGTCCCTCTTCGACAATGCGCCCATCCTCCATCACAGCAACACGGTCGCAAACAGATTTGATTACAGCCATTTCATGCGTGATCAAAACAATAGTAAGACCAAGTTTTTTGTTAAGCTCCAGAAGAAGATTCAGAATAGACTCTGTCGCATCCGGGTCCAATGCGCTTGTAGCCTCATCCGAGAGAAGAATCTTCGGCTCATTCGCAAGAGCTCTTGCAATTGCAACCCTTTGCTTCTGTCCTCCAGAAAGTTGTGAAGGATACACATCCACTTTATCCCTAAGGCCAACAAGATCAAGAAGCTCAAAAACTTTGTCAGAAATCTCTTTCTTGCTTTTGCCACTATACTTCAATGGATATGCAATATTGTCAAACACTGTAGAGCGATCAAGGAGATTGAAGTGCTGGAATATCATTCCAATGCCTCTCCTCATCTTATTCAGATCCCTTTCTGTAAGCTTTTTCTTCCCGCTTTCATCTACTCTATAAAGTTTGCCATCCTCTATCTTTATTACATTCCCATCGATGGAAACTGTACCAGAATCGGGTGTTTCCAGAAAATTCAAACACCTTACAAGTGTTGATTTTCCTGCCCCAGAATATCCGATTACTCCATATTTCTCGCCAGCTTTTATCTCAAGCGAAACATCTTTCAATGCCTCGACATCACCAGATTTCAGCTTGAAGACCTTATTAAGATTCTCTATTTCAATCATCCTATCTCCATAAAAAAAAGAGCACTTGCTCTTTCTTCGATCAAAATCAAATTATTTCAAACAGAAGCGAAGAGCCATGGTTTAAACTCCGGCATGCACATGTATGACATAGTCGATGCAATAAACATTGTCTTCATTCTTCACCTCTGCAATATAGTTAAAAGCCTATGGCTTATCCATGTCAAGCTTTTAGGCAAATATATAGGAAGGCGACTTATTCTATATATATGCAAAACTTGTAATTCCTGTCAGATGGAAGATGGTATTTCTCCTCTGGTTCAGCTCCCCAGCTGTTTATCCCACCAATTCCCCTAACTGCCGCAGCTATGAGCAGAACTGTTCTCCTCGCATCCGCAAGCTCTTCTTGGTGCCAAGCATTCTCAAGCTCCTCTGCTGTATAAGGAAGAAGAGAGAAGTTGAAATCATCATTTGCTTTTTTGATAATAATTTGCCCATTATCCATATTGATCCTTAGATATGAGTTAGCCATATGCATACCACACTCTTGCGGAACTACATAAGGCGTAACAGGAAGACCATCAACATGGAAAGTGCCTTTTCTTGCACCATTCATTCGATCTGGATATGTTTCCCCGGAAAGCCCTGTATAATCATACGATGAGGCAAGGCTTGGCATTATGAAGCGCAAACCGCAAACCGGAAGCTCTGGAAGACCTTTTGTGCCTATATATTCGAAATCGACCCTCATCCGACCATGCAAAACAGTGTACTTTACTACTACCTTAGCCTCAGAAGTCGTAGCTGTATTGTAGATAAAAGAGACAGAGACAGTAGAAGCAGATCGATAACTAGACGAGAGAAGCAATGTGTTCTTCGGAGCTTTCACATCATCCAATGCAAAGTTCTTTCCATCTATTTCGATTTTCACATCATCCAAGAAAATGAACATATCAGCACCAAGCCAGATAGAAGATCTTGCAGAGAAACCATTTCCTCTGTCATTGCATGTTGTCGCTCGCCAAAAAGATGGCTTCGGGGCACGATACAGCCACTCCTTTCCATCTTTCCTATATGATTCGAGGCCTGCTGTCTGATAAGAGAAAATATATTCTCTATCATCATCTTTCACACCTAAAGTTACATCACCGAATACGATTTCCATAGAAGTACCTTACCTCCTCAATCGCGGGCTTTTCTTCCCTGTTTGCAAAAACAATACCATTGGCTGAAAATTCATAATCAGAGCATTTTTCCGAGAAATCACCGCCATAACGCAAAACTTCTTTGCCGCTTATCTTGTCATAGACATATAAAGCTTGATCAATAAAATCCCAGATGAACCCGCCATTATAGGATTTGAACTCATCAAAGAGCTCATCATAGCTTGAGAAGCCTCCGCAGCTATTCCCCATGGAATGCATGAACTCGCAAAGTATGAACGGCTTTGAGCCATCTGTCTTGAAATATTCTCTTATCCTCTCCGGAGGAGCATACATTTGGGACTCAACGTCGCTAATCACTTTCTTCAACTCGGGTCGATGATACACTCCCTCATAGTGGACAAGTCGATGAGAGTCTTTCTTTTTGAAGAACTCGTTCATCAGCCTTATTCCTTCTCCTGCAAAAGATTCATTGCCTAGTGACCAGAAGAGAATCGATGGATGGTTTTTGAAGCTGTTGAAGTTGTTGCTAGCTCTATCAAGAACAGCTCCAAACCACTTCTCGTTATCTCCTGGAACGTTCCATTGAGGTTCAATCGCTCCCATCTTTTGCCATGACCCATGGGATTCCAGATTGGTCTCCGCCATCATATAAATACCGTTTTCGTCGCAAAGAGAGTAAAAAGCAATGTTGTCTGGGTAGTGGCATGTACGCACAGCATTGATATTGTTCCTCTTGAAGATCTCGATATCCTTTTCCATATCATCGATTCCGATTGCCCTGCCTTTATGAGCATTCCATTCATGGCGGTTTACACCCAGAATCAAAAGCCTTTCACCATTGAGATATATGACTTTGTCTATTATTTCAACTCGTCTGAATCCGATTTTATAAGGCACAATCTCAACAAGAGAGCCATCTTGGTTGTAAATACTCATCTCGAGCGTATAAAGATATGGCAATTTGTTTGAATAAGGAACAACCCCATCAAGTTTTATAGTATCAAAAACGATGGCTTCATCTTTATCTGTTATCTCTTTTTCGTCTGTAAATATTTCTTTTTTGCCATCTTTTATTGATACGTCGATTTTCCCTTTGAATGAAGATTGAAAAGAAAGAGACAAGGAAAGGTCCATGACGCCTGTATCTTTTCCCTCAAGTGTGCAATCTGAGAAAAAATCAAATATATGACAAGCTGGGATTGCATATACTGAAACCGGCCTGAAGATTCCAGAGAAACGGAAAAAGTCCTGGTCTTCCAAGTATGATGCTGTCGATCTCTTATATACTTCGACCGAGAGGCGGTTTTTCTCTTTTCTGACATACTCTGTTATATCGAACTCGGCCATAGAGAAAGAGTCTTCGCTGTAACCGACAAACGAGCCATTTAGGTAAACAGCCATCGCTGTTTCGACTCCTTCGAACCTTAGCACTATTCTTTTGCCTATTTGGGACTCTTTTAAATCAAAAAACCTTAAATAGGACAAAACGGGATTGTCTTTTGGCACCATTGGGGGCCTGAGCATCTCATGACCCTCCCAAGGATACATCGTGTTTATATATTGTATATCTCCAAAGCCCTCAAGCTCAGCATGAGCCGGAACCCTAATTTTCTTAAAAGAATCTGATGGAAAATCCTCTTTGTAGAAATCAACCTCTCTCTCTTCTGGAGATTTTGCATAAAGAACATCCCACTCTCCGTCCAAAGAGAGCCAAAGCTCATCTTTCGAAGCCCTATAATCCTCTTTGGATATATAATGCTTATGATCGCTATGAGCTTTCAAGGTATTCACTCTGAAAACCTCAGGATCATCTAGATACGAATGGATATCCATCTTCCCTCCTTTTTGTCATTGTTCAGAACAACTAGCATTATTATAAAGATAAGATCTGCCTCTGTCATTAAATGTTATAACAACAAATACTATTCGCTCTACTCCTTGACAGCACCAGCGACGACTCCTGCAAGAATGCGCTTTTGGAAAAAGACATAAAGAAGAATCGTAGGAAGCATTATCAAGATGATTCCAGCAGCCAATGTCTGCCATGAGCCTTGCTGTGCATTTGCATAGTTCATCAAGAAGGTAGTCAATGTCCTTAACTTGTTTTTCGGCATATAAAGATATGGTATGTACATATCGTTGATTATATTGATTGCCTTGATTATACAAACAGTAGCTGTAGCAGGAGCAAGTAACGGGAATATGATTCTCGAAAACAGCCCAAAATATGAGCACCCATCTAAAATCGCAGATTCATCAAGGGACACAGGGATCTTCGATATAAACTGTCTGTATATGTAGAGTTGCATCAGATCAGATGCGACATATATCACCATAGGAGCCATCAATGTGTTATAAAGGCCAAGTGTAGCTATGATCTTGAAACGAGCAATCTCTGTGACAAATGTCGGAATAAGCATTCCTGCGAAAAATAGCATTACAACAAACTTCTTGCCGGAAAAATCGAAACGATCGATCACATATGCTGTCATTGTCCCGAAAATAACGTTAAAGAAAAGACTTATGCCTAGTATTATCCCAGTATTCTTGAACCCTATGATGAGATATCTATCTGTCAAAACACGCAAAAAGTTGTCGAATGTGATTCTCTCTAATGGAGGTAAAGACAAAGGAGACGTGTTGACCATATCGGAACCTGTCTTGAAGGAAGCAAATAGAGTAAGCAAAAGAGGTGCAACAACTATCATGACCATCATGATACATATCATTTGCTTTACAATTTGAATGAGAATGCGTCTTGGATAAATCATTTTCTTCCCTCCCCTAGAACTATTTTATGGATTATAAAGTGCTGCACAAAATAGATGACAACAATCATAACCATTATCGCTACAGCCATAGTGGATGCAAGGCCAAAATTCGAGAATGTGAAAGCTGTCTTTATCGTATAGAGTGTGAATGTTGACGATGCATAGCCGGGGCCTCCGCCAGTCATGACAAATGGTATATCGAACACTTGCAAAGCGCCTCTTATATTGTCAAAAAGAACAAAGTCTACAATAAGCATTATCGACGGTATCTGAATGTATCTAAATAGTTGCCAAGAAGAAGCACCATCAATCATTGCAGCCTCACATATATCTTGAGGCATCGATTGCAAAGCAGCGAGGAACAATATCACATGGTATCCTGAGAATCTCCAAAGAGATACAAACGACAACACATAGTTGACAATTGAAGGATCTGAAAGCCAGCTTCTTGTCAGCATCCCAAGTCCTAAGGCATCCAAAATCGCATCAAATGCTCCATTTATAGGAGAAAAGAAGTATGAAAAGGCATAGCTTATCGCAACTCCATTTATGATATACGGCATGAAAACCATCGTTTTATAGAATCCTGCACACCTAAGCTTGCTGCTTAATAGCGTTGCAAATGCAAGCTCAACGGGAATCATAATAAGATGCAAAATGAAATATACAGCATTGTTTTTCAGCGACATCCAAAGATCGCTGTTCTTGAGCATCGATACATAGTTTTCCAGCCCAATCCATTGAAATGATTGAGAATAGCCATCCCAATTAGTCAAACTTATCCTGAAAAGATCCAAGCCTGGCAATAGAACAAATGCAAGCAATAGCAAAACAGGAATCATGAGTGATATGAAAATGAATATTGCTTTTTGTCTCGAAAGAGTTGGCATATCGCCCTCCTATAAAAGAGGGCATGGAATCCCATGCCCTATCAAAAACTACTCGATTATTTGATTCCAAGCTTTTTGCGAGCAGCTGCCCATTTCTCATTCAAGTTATCAAACGTCTGATCCAGATCAAAGTTTGCTGTCAACATCTGGGCTCCAAGCTTCTTGTAGTCGAATGCTGTTTCGTTTTGGAGCGCAGAGAAGTTGTCGCCTCCTCCATCATACATAACAAGAGTCATGTCAGGAGTATTTGCATCAGCCTCGGCAAGGATAGGATCCTTCTCTTTCGGAAACGACTTCATCGCTGATGATGATGAGACATACGCGATGTAATCAGGATACCAAGCATCTGAATAGAACCACTCTATGAATGCTTTTGCGAGCTCTGGATTCTTCGAATGTGTTGTCACGCCCATGAATGAATCGCCTTGCACTATAACATTATATGGATCATCTTTGCTGTCTCTTACAGGAAGATAAATCGTCCCAAGCTCTGAGATATCAGCACCTGCGTTGATTATATTCTGCAACGACCAATCTCCTGATGGGAAGATCGCAACTTTCTTTGTCGCGAACAGATTTGTAATCTGATCGTTTCCAAGTCCAAGAGGATCCTTTCCAAGAACACCTGAAGTAAATAGCTTGTAGACCTTCTCATATGCTGTTCGGACATCTGTACCCTCAGCAAAAGGAGCATCTGTTGCAGCCATTGTATTCCAGTTCTGGCCATTTGCAGAAATCAATGCTGGCATAAACTCCATAAACGGATAATCAGGCCATTCGTCCTTCAAGCCGACTCCCAATGCGATGAAATCCTTGTCCTTTGCACCATAGTATTCTTGGAGTTTCAATGTTGCCTCCTCAAGCTCTCCCCAAGTTGTTGGCACATCAACTCCTGCCTCTCTAAAGAGATCCTTCCAATAGAACACATACTCATATCCAGCTGTCATTGGAATTCCAAGGATCTTGCCACCAATAGCATAACCTGATGCAAGTATGTTGTCGCTTGCAGCCTTTGTGTCTGACAAATCCATAAGATAGCTCTGGAATCTTGAAAGAGTAAAAGGCTTATTGAACATGACATCTGGGAGCTGTCCTGCACTCGCTCTCATCTTCATTGCATTCCAGTACTCTGAATCGTCCTTTATCTTCTCGATCTCGATATCAGCATCAGGATAAGCTTGCTGGAATTTGCCAACCATATCATTTTCCTCGATGAAATTGTTAAGATTGTTATCCCAAATCGTGAATGTGATAGTTCCAGCCAATCCATTGGATGATTCTTTTCCTCCTGATGCGCACAAAGCTGTCAGAGCAATTGCCATGATCAGAAATAAAACAGCGATTTTCCTCATAATCAAAACCTCCTTGATTGTTTTGGTCATATCTAATTCTTGCTGTGTTTTTTTCTATCGAACTACAGTCAATTCTTCAAAAAAACTGTGTTTTTTTCATTTAATAGGGGAAATAAAGCCTGTTTTTATGTCACTTTTACTGTCTATTATTCATTTTCCTATACTCTGTAGGAGAAACACCATATAGCTTTTTGAATGTCTTGTTGAAGTGCTCAGAATTCTGGTAGCCACACATTTGGGCAACTTCATAAACCTTGAAAGCTGTCCCTTTCAAGAGCTCTTTCGCTTTCTGCATTCTGAGTGTCGTCAAATAGCTTATGAATGTCTCTCCCTCCTCTCTTGAGAATAAAGTTGAAAGATAACGCTCATTTAGTCCAACATATTCTGCAACTGAGGACAAGGAAATGCTAACCTTCTGGTAGTTGCTTCCAATAAATCTCTTCGCTTTTTCGACAGGGGAAAAATCTGCTTCATTCAGCTTGGATCTAACACTCTTCTCAGCTTGTGATATAAAGGTACTCGTAAACAACATGAGCGACTTTACATCCTCCAATGAGTCTACTATAGAAACATAATCCTGATGAAAACCTAAAATCCCAATCTCGCCAACTGCTTCATTATCGATAAGAGTGAAGAAACTGAGGATCAAAGACATCACGATATTTTTCGAATTATCCATGTTGCTATTCATGAATTCGACGAAGATTCTCTCTTTCTCTTCATTGATCTTCTTTACATCACCCTTTAATATAGCCTTTGCTAGCAATGCATAGTTGACTTGATTTTCTACTACTGGTTCCAAATATTGCTCAAGATTCGATAGCTCATGTATTGTATCCCATGCGACTATTGGCAAAATCTCTTCTGACATCTTCAAGTACTTCAATTCATTGTTTGTATCTGAAATAGAGCGGACGGCCTTCGAGATAACAATAGTGGCTTTTGTTTGTGTTGTTCGTCGAAATGTCTCCAAAATACGCTCTGTCAAAGCCATTGGAGCGCCACCTGCATCCTCTTTGTATAGTATTATCCAGCTGTTCTTTTTGTATGGAGCCATAATGCATTTTGAGGGAAACTCCATATCTGTATCAAGATCATTGGCCAAAGACAACATCGATGTCCAATTTCTATCCATTGCTCTGAGCAAAATCAACCTGTGCATTTCAGACAACTGTGTCTTTTCGAAAATGGCCAGTTCGCCATCTGTGATCTTACCTTGCACATATGAGCAAAACAACCTATCGGGAGAATTTGCTTGTTCCGAGATTTTCTCTTCATAATCACTTACAAGGGCTTTCAATCTGCGGCACATAGCATTGAATGAATGGATTGCATTCCGGACTTCTTCCACACCAGATGGCTCAATATGCATAGATAGATTGCCACTCTCAACAGATTTCAAGGCCTTCGAAACATCATTCACAGGATAAATGACATTCTTTAGCAATATTCTTAAGAAGACTATGAAAGAAGCAAAAACAATAAGGATGATAACCAATAAAACTTGCAAGAAATACCAACCACTTTCAAATAAATCGATGTTTTTGACAATCGTTAGAATCTTGTAACTGTCAAATTCTGTAGTTATATAGCTATAGCCTTTCTTTCTTTTTCCATTAAGATATTGATCCAAATCAGCTCTATCCATTCTAGCAGAAGAAAGAATATCTCCAGCCTTTGATAGTATAGCCGTGTATCCTATCGAGTTTCTTTTCAAGGCATATGCTGTATCGTAGCTCTGGAGGGTTCTGTATACACTCGATATTTGATAAAGAAACACATACTCAATGCTTCTGCTTCGATCGAGAAAAGCCCCTGGGGCAATCCCTGCAATCCAAATCAAGTTGCCATCGGTCGTACCTACATACAAGGAAGGATAGGAACCAGCATTGAAAGCCATTGTATGTACATTGCCAATGTCATCTGAAAGCAATTTCTTGAATTCATCCGAAATTTCCATATTCAATGAACTCTTGTATTCGACAAAGCGCCCAGAAAGAAAGCAAAATCGCGCTGAGAGTATCTCTGATGTAGGAGGTAGCGAATAATCCATAGCAGATGAAAGCTTCTCAACAGCCTCATATTTGATTGTGGCATCGTCAGTATCAGCGGAGCAAGAAAGCGATAGAATCGAACCATTATTTGCATACATCAGATGAGATAGCCTTGCACTGACGCTTTTCTCCTCCAGCTCCAATTGTGAAATCAAAGAGCTGTGGAATGTCTTTATTTTATCAATAGCATCAGCCTTTGCATTTCTCAAAACAAAAATAGAGCCAATTGCGAAAACAGCAAGCATAGGGAGAGCAACAAAATATGAAAAGGAAAGAGCAAAGACATTCCTTATGTTCATCCTAGAAAAATGTTTCATTTTTCCCTCTCCATATTGAAATTCTAGCAAGAGAGCAAACATTTTCAAGGAAAAACAACATTTTTAAGCTTAAATTGCTCTCTTTGTTGCAAAAAGTTGCACACATGGTTTTCTATGTTATACTTTTTTACGAGGAGACAAAAATGAAAGGAGAGAGGGTTGCGCAACTGGAGCTGTTGTTGCGTTCACATCCGGAAGGCTTGAGAAGGGCTGAAATCGCACGTCGATTAGGTGTACACAGATCAACAATTTCAAGATATGTCGAAGATCTATCGAAGCATATCGATATTTACGAAGACAATAACCTCATAAAGATCAAAGAAAAGGAAGAAGACAGCACACCTTTGGAACTTTCAATATACGAAAGCCTTGCTTTCAATATGAGTGCAGAGGCTCTTGCTGCATCTAGCGAAATGCAAAATCCTCACCTTGCATCCGGTTTAAGGAAAATCGCGATGAATATGCGTTCCTATGCTCCGAAAATCTCAGAAAATGTACTTGCTCTTGCAGATTCTATAGACTCCAAGTTGATAAGCAACAGGGCCATAAGCGGAAAATACAATGAAATAATGGAAGTCTTGATCGATTGCTGGGTTTCTGGTCGCATAGCTCGCATTTCGACAACATTGCCAGATAAGGAAGAGATCGAGATTGCACCATACTTCATCGGGTTCAAGGATGAAGCTGATGGCAGAAAGCCAATGACTGTCACAGGAAGACTAAGACATACAAAGGACATAATCACACTCGATATCGCAAATATCACAGAAGCACGGATGCTTGATGAGACATATACTATTCCTGACAACTTAAAGCCTTTTACAAAGCAAGACAAGAAAGACGATATGGATGTAATCGATATGGTTCCACTGACTCTTTTAATACAAGAAAAAAGCGCATTGAACTCTTTTTCGACTCTTGTCCATGGAAAGCCGACATTCGAGAGAAATGACAAAGGAGCCTTGATTTGCCACTTTGATGTCGAGAATTCTATTGAGCTTATGCTTAGGATTATCCAATGTGGCACATCTGTCACAATACTTGGCCCAGAAAGCTATAGGAAGCGATTCATCCATAACCTTGAGGGCATCCTTAAGCAATACAAGTAGAACTTCATCGAAACAAGGCCTTCCACCAAGGGAGAAGGCCGTTGTGTTCAATACTTGAGATATGCTCCTTCCATTGGACTTGCTGCATGCTCTCTAAAGAGTCTAAGAACCCCTTTGGAGTACCTTGGCTTAGGTGCAATCCATTTTTCTTTTCTTTCCGAAAGCACTTTCGAGATTTCATCTTCGGACATCTTCTGACCTTTTATTCCAACTATATTGAGTTTTCGTTCTTCAACATCCAACTCAATAAGATCGCCATCCTCCACAAGGGCAATAGGCCCGCAATCGACAGCCTCTGGAGAGCAATGACCAATAACAGGACCAGTGGATGCACCAGAAAATCGCCCATCAGTTATCAAAGCAATAGATGAGCCAAGCTCCTTGTCGCTAGATATAGCCTCACTTGTGTAGAACATTTCAGGCATTCCCGAGCCTTTGGGGCCTTCATAGCGGATAAAAACAGCATCCCCGGGTTTGATTCTATGATGCAAAACAGCATCAATGCATTCTTCTTCACTATCAAAAGGTCGAGCCACCAAGATTGCCTTGAACATTTCTTTTGGACATGCTGTATGCTTTATTACAGCGCCATCTGGAGCAAGGTTGCCTCTCAAGACAGTAACTGAACCATTGATGCCAATTGGATTTGAAAATGGCTTGATGATATCTTCTCTTGAGATGTCAATGCCATAACGCTTATTGAAGTCCGATAGAGCATTAGCCGCTTTCTCGTAATAATCACTATTTTTCAAATCCTCAAGATTTTCCCCTAGGGTTCTTCCTGTAATAGTCATTGCATCGAGATTGAGCATCGATTTTATCTCTTCCATTATCCGAGGCACGCCACCGGCGTAGAAGAAACACTCTGCAGGATATTTTCCAGCAGGGCGAATGTTAAGAAGATAACGGGCATTACTGTGTATCCTATCAAAAGTCTCTCCTGAAATCTCTATGCCAACTTCATGCGCAATTGCCGGTAGATGTAGCATTGCATTTGTACTTCCAGATATCGCAGCATGAACAAGAATCGCATTTTCGAAACTCTTTGCTGTAAGGATTGTGCTAGGTTTAAGGGTGCCATCTTTTGCAAGCTTTACTGCCATGACTCCTGACTGGTAAGCCATATCCTTCAACATTTGGCTTGTGGCAGGCAAAAGCGCACTACCTGGCAAAGCCAGTCCTAATGCCTCTGACATTATTTGCATAGTTGAAGCTGTCCCAATGAATGAACACGCACCACAGCTTGGGCAAGCATTCTCCTTTGCCCAGCAAAATGTATCCAAGTCGTATTCGCCTCTTTCATACCCTGCACTATAAAATCCAAGTTGCTCAAGAGTAAGCATCTTAGGCCCCGCATTCATCACTCCTCCAGGAAGGACAAGAGATGGAATATCAACCCTGCACATACCCATCAAATTTCCAGGCAGTCCCTTGTCACAAGAAGATACAAAAACAGCACCATCAAAAGGCGTTGCATTCTCATGGATCTCAATCATATTTGCAATCATCTCACGACTTACTAGAGAATAGTTTATGCCATCTGTTCCTTGACTTTCCCCATCGCATATGTCTGTACAGAAATACCTTGCACCAAAACCTCCTGCATCCTCTATTCCTTTCCGAATCGATTCAACCAAGGAATCAAGATGATGACTGCCCGGATGGCTATCTCCAAATGTGCTTTCAACCATTATCTGAGGTTTATCCAAATCATCGACTTTCCATCCAGATCCAATGCGAAGCGGATCAAGTTCCGGGGCCAAAGCTCTCATCTTTTGACTAATCAATTTCTCCATATAAATTCCCTTATTTTGATTTCTTTCTTTTTTTCGCTACTTCAACAAATGCAAGAGCAATATTTAGAATAGCGATTGCATAGAACAACAATGCTATTGGACTTGTGAAGAATGGCAAAACTCGTCCTTCGCTATACATGAACCCTCGCCTGAAATAGAGCTCAGCCATCGGTCCAACAAGATAACCTAGTATAAATGGCTGCGTTTTGAAGCCCCATCTCTTCATGAAGTATCCAACAACCCCAAAAATGAAAATAGTAACAACATCGAACAAGCGATTGTTCAAGCCATATGAACCCAACATACAAAGCAATATTATTGCCGGGAATAGATATTCTCTCTTTATCTTAAGTAGCTTTACGAAACCTTTAATCGCAAAAAACTCGGAAAAAAGCATGAAAACATTTGCGATAATAAGAGAGACGAATATGAAATACACAACATCTGGCTGATTCTGGAAAAGCAAAGGCCCTGGTTGCACACCTTGCATAGTAAAAGCTCCCAACAATAAAGCCGTGACAGCATCCCCAGGAATTCCGAGAGATAGTAACGGAATCAAAGCACCACCAATTGCCGCATTGTTCGCCGTTTCCGATGCAACAACACCAGCATTGACTCCAGTACCAAACTCATCAGGATTTTTTGACATCTTCTTTGCTGCATTGTAGCTCATAAGGGATGCAAGAGATCCTCCTATGCCTGGAAGAATCCCTATCAGAACACCAATGATTGATGATCTAAGAAAATTCCATTTCTCAGCAAAGAACTCTTTTAGAGAGAAACCAAAACCCTTTATTTTCGTTTCATTTACTTTTCCAGCGACGTTCTTTTGTTTCACAGAAGCAAGATCAAACAATTCTGCAACGGCAAACAATCCAACTAACACAGCTACTAGGTCAAATCCTCCATCGAGGGAATGGTTGCCAAATGTAAATCTTGGAAGTCCATCGATAGGTGCCCCACCAATCATGGAAAGAAGGATGCCCAGAAGGCCACTGATTAATCCTTTTATGTAATTCCCTGATGACATAGTGACAATCATTGTCAGCGCAAAGAAGCAAAGGGCAAAATAATCATAGCTTCCAAATTTTATTGCTAAACTAGCTAACATTGGAGAAATGAATATCAATGCTATGATTGATACGCCTCCTCCTAAGAACGAAAAAACAATTCCAAGGCCAAGAGCCTTTCCAGCTTGCCCTTTCAGTGCCATTGGATGGCCATCGAAAGTCGTTGCAATAGACGCAGCTGTGCCAGGTATATTTATCAAAATCGCTGATATTAGACCACCAGAAAACCCACCTATATACACACCAATAAGCAATGCAAGTCCATCTGATATCACCATTCTGAAAGTCATAGGCAAGAACAATGCTATCGCCATTGTTGTTGAAAGACCTGGAATTGCACCAAAGATAAGACCTACAATGACACCTCCAAGCATCAATGCGACATTGGGAAGGCTAAGCATAGATAAAGCTTCTAAAAAATACTCACCCATAGTTACTCTCCATCAAAACCAAATTGGCAAAACAGGTATGCCAATCTTAAATCCATAGCGAAAGATCAAGACGAAGAAAACCGAACAAACAGCGGAAATCAATAATGTTGTCATATCCGGTTTTTTTTCCTTGATAATCGAAATCTCAGAAACCATAAATGCAAATCCTACGATTATGAATCCAAGCACATCCAAAAGAACTATAGACACTCCCATTGTCGCAATGGACAAGACAAGAGATAAAAGTCTTCGGCTCTTTTCCTCGTCGCTATCTTGTGGATTAATATGCAATTCTTTCCAAATACATATCGAGCTTGAAATTGCAAGAAGAGCGATGATTACGCGTGGGAAGAATCTTGCACTTATCGATTGCGCCATTTGTGACTTTGGCTGTTTTATATAAAAAGTTCCAATAAAAAAAGCAACTATTATAGCTATTAGGAAAATAGCCATTGCAATTCTCAATAACATAGTTCTAGTAGTTTTCATCTCAACCCTCTTTGCAAAAGCATATCCCTTCCTTTGAAAAGCTTATCTGGATCTTGTAGTGCAGCATTGAAATCATATTTTTTTTGTGGAAGCCCAATAAGTTTCCCATCTTTAAGCAATTGCAAATCCTTGCCATACAGATTTTCAATAAGTTTCTCCGTAAGTTTCTTTTTGATGTTTGTGTATTCAGTTTCATCCGAGAGATCAACAAGCTCTTTAGGATCATTTTCCAAGTCGAAAAGCTGGAATATATTGCCAACGGGATAATATATAAGCTTCCATTTTTTTGTCCTGATCATCCTAGTTGCCCTGTCATCTTCCCAAAGCTCTCCATATGAATACTCACGCCGAGGCTCCTCTGTTAACGATTGTCCCTCGACTGTGTTTGGTACAGGAACTCCAGCAAGAGTCAATAAAGTTGGCATCACATCCCTCAGCTCCACTATCCTATCGTCAACTACACTGCATTTCATTTTGCATGATGCAGGTGGAGATAAAATGAAAGGTATTTTCACACATGGTTCGTACATCAGGAATTTTCCAAAAGAGCCATGACGGCCAAGCATCTCACCATGATCTGCTGTGAAAAGAATCACAGTATCTTCCAAAAGCCCCTGCTCTCTCAGTGTTCCTATCACGAGTCGAATCTGATGATCGATATAAGTACATGATGCATAATATGCCTTTTTCGCATTGTCAAAAATTTCTTTCGACGATGTATAGTACTTATATAGGGAACTATAATATGTGTAACCAAAAGGCAATTGGTCCATATCTTTTTCCGTCCAGCTCCCGAACTCCGGAAAAGAGAACTCAATACCATTGTACATATCAAGATAATCCTTCGGGGGAACAAGTGGTGGATGTGGAGCAGCATATGATAGATACCAAAATGCAGGCCTATCTGGATCTCTTCTGATTATAGTCTCGCACATTTCTCTTGTGACCCAATTTGTAGCATGGAACTTCTCTTCCATATTAAATGGTCTGTAAGAGTAGTTGTTGTTGCACATACTGTGAGAGAACTCTTCTCCAGCATGGCCACTATGAGCAAGATATCGTTCATAATCATCCTGAGCCATTCCTCTTTTATGACGACCTTCTTCATGAAGAATAACATCATCAAATCCAATTCTATCGCGCTGAGGGAAAACATGGAGTTTTCCAACCGCATACGCTTGGTAGCCATTGTCTCTGAAGACTTGAGCCAACGATGGAATATCCGATGGCATTCGAAGCTCTTCATTAAATATGCGATCCTTGTGCGTCTTGCTTGTCACACCAAGCATCAACTCCCTGCGTGCAGGAATACACACAGGAGTAGTGCTTATGGCATTCGTATATCTGATACCATATCGTGCAAGCTCATCGAGAGTCGGAGTGAATATCTCGTTGCATCCGGCACATCCAAGATAATCCCCAGACCATTGATCAGCTGTAATCAATAAGACATTTTTGAAATTTGGCATTCTTATTTCTCTCCAAGAAGTTCTGCCGTGAAATTCTCATAGATGGACTTAGCCTCTTCAAGAAGAAGAATCGAATCTTGCTGGTTAATGAACTCTGGTGTTACATAGTATTTCTCAAAATCAGCCTTAGCCGAATCGTTTTCACATACTTTTTTCAAAGCATTGTTGAATGCATCAACAATACTTTGGTCTGTCTTTGGTGGAAAAGCAAAGAAGAACAACTTATCCATCGATATATCTAGACCTTGCTCTTTCATTGTCGGGACATCAGGGAAGAATTCATTTCGTTCGTCTGAAAGAACTCCAAGAGAAATAAAGTCACCACTTTCAAAATATTGATTTATCAAGCCATACTGGCTGAAGAACAAATCAATTCGACCTCCAAGCATATCGGCAATACGATCTGCGGCGCTAGTTGAATCGACATACGAGAAATTTCCATCGATAGCGCTGTCATATAAGACACATGCAAGCTGTGCATAACTGCCTTGTGCAATGCTTGCAATTATCTTCTCTCCATTTTCAGCTCTTGTCTTAAAATCATTAGCATCCTTGAATTTTTTTGCAGGAGCAACAAGGGTTGCAGTTTTATCGATTACAGGAACACTGGCTATTGTGTAATCCAATGTATTAAGGTCAGACAATCCTGTTATTTCACTCAAAAGGGATGTTCCATGGAAGAACAAGACAGTATATCCATCTGGCTTCGAGTTATAGACCTCTCTGCATCCTACTGTTCCAGAAGCGCCGTCAACATTTTTTACAGCGACCCCAACACCCAACTCCTTTTGTAAATATTGCGCAAAAATACGAGCATATGAATCTGTATCACCACCGGCTTTAACTGGAACAAGAACTGTTATATCCCTAGATGGATAGCTCTCTGATTGACCTTGAGCGAAAACAGTGCATGCAATGAGAAAAACCACGCAAACCAAAAACAACTTCTTCATACAATCCTCCTTAAGTCGTTCTTTTGACTGGATATAGGATATTGGTGAAGTTTGTTCAGAGCAATAAAAACAATTCTTGTATTTTTATGAATAAAGTTCACACAAATGATTCATTGACAACATCATAAGTCATTGCAAGTTCCGTTTTGTATCTTGATCCCATTTTCTCCGCGATCATGTAATACAAGATCTCAATTATCGCAATTATAGGAATCCTTAACGCAAAGTGATTGTCATGGTTTTTTGCAAGCGCTGACAAAGGAGCAAGATGAATATCCATGAACTTTGAGAATGGAGTACTCTTGTAGTTGCTTATCCCAATCATGCCGCAACCTGTTTTCCTTGCTTTGGACGCAAGTGAGATTATATCCTTATTTACTCCCGATTGTGAAAAGAAGATAGCAAGACTATCTTTCGTCAAACGTGAAAGCGATAGCATCTTATAATGCCAATCTGAATAGACTTCAACTGGCAACCCTAGCCGGAAAAAATAATCAAACGCCTCATGCGCAAGGATATTGGATGTGCCAATTCCAAAGATTGAAATCTTATCTGCATTGATTATATATTCACTAGCCTTCTCGAGATCCTGGAAATCTATTGATCTAGTAATCTCTCCTAACATCATCACATTGGATGAAATAACTCGTTGATATGGTTTTTCTGGTATTTCGTTCTCTTTTTGTTGCCAGGATTCAATCGGATTGACAAGCTCTGCAGCAAGACATATTCGAAATTCTTTCCATCCAGAGAAACCCAACTCCTTGGTTGTAGCAACTATAGTGGATTGTGCAATTTTCAAAGACTCGGAAAGCTCAGAGATTGGCATGTTAACAGCTTTTTCTCTGTTTTTCATGATAAAATCAGCAAACAATCTTTCACTGTAGCTAAGTGAATCATACTTTTGTGCAATCATAGCAAGGCAACTTTTCATATATCGCATTCCTCTTTCAACAACAACTCTTTCAATATTGCTTCAAAGCCTTTGCAAGCTTTTGTTAGCTCCGATATCTCAATGTACTCATCTCGAACATGTGCAAGAGATTCCAGAGATGGACCATATCCAATGGTAGGAATCCCAGCCTCTCCACAAAAATGGCTAGCATTAGTGCAAAAAGAAAAGTGCGATATTTTGGTCTCTATACCTGCTTTTTCCAATCCTTCAATAGCTTTCTTAACTTCTTCTGAATCCTTATCAACAAGCCAAGCTGGATAGAATTTCTTTGCTTCTATTACCTCTCCTGTCCAACATTTTGCTTTGCCTATCGCAACATAGCACTTTGCTTTTATTCTCGGCTCTTTCTCTTGTGCTCTTCTTATTGCATCTTCGATTTGAGCTAGAATAATCTCTTCTGTTTCTCCCACAAGAGTACGTCTGTCGAATGTTGCCTTGCAAAGAGAAGGAACAACAGATGCACCAGGATATGGATACGATATGATGTCAGTAAGCTCAAATATTCCTTTTCCCAGTATTGGATGCTCAGAAGGAACGATTTTTCTGATCTCATGTATTACATCCATCATTGAATAGACAGCATTTACGCCTTTCTCAGGATTCGATGAATGGCAACTTATGCCCTCTGTCTCCACTACTACTTCAGCTCTTCCTCTCTGACCAATCTTTACAGTAGATGAAGTTGCTTCCCCTTCTATTACAAAATCGGGCTTTATAGTGGCTGATACCGATCTCGAAGAGATGCCTTCAAAACATTCTTCATGCACTGTACATGAGACACATACCCTTCCAGCAAACTTCCTTTTCGTGTCCATTGCAAAATAATATGCTCCCATAACCATAGCGCAAACAGATGCTTTCATATCAGATGCACCTCGTGCGTAGATCTTCCCATCTACTTCCTCGGCACCCCATGGATCATGTTTCCACATGTCGATATCTATCACATCGACATTGTCTATGTGGCCATCAAGCAATATTGTTTTGCCTTCTCTTTCACCATTAATTATGCCAATCACATTGCCATATTTATCTATGATAACATCATCAAAGCCAAGCTCTTGCATCTTGTGTTGCAAGAAACGAGCAACATCCCCCTCTTTGCCCGAGGGGCTTGGGATTCTTAAAACAGCTTTAGTAAAATCAATTAGCTCTTGTTCTCTTGCTACCATTGGAAATTCTCCTAACTTATATTAAAAGAGCCAGACCCGAAAGCCTGGCTTTAGATTATTCATCATTAGAGCTTAAGCTGCTGTCCAAACAGGAATTGCGTCGATGATGAGCTTAGCTACAAACAACAAAGCAACGACAATTGTAGGTAGTGTAAGAGCCTTGAAGTCTTTCTTGCAAAGCTTAATGATAGCGTATGTGATAATACCGAACATGATACCATCAGAGATTGAGTAACAAACAACCATCATTATAATGCAAAGGAATGCTGGGATTCCTTCTGATGCATCATCCCAAGAAATCTCCTTTACAGGGCTCATCATATAGAAACCAACAAGGATCAAAGCTGGAGCTGTTGCTGCTTGTGGAATTGAAAGGAATAGAGGAGCCAAGAACAAAGAAAGGATAAAGAGACAAGCTGTAACAATTGCTGTAACACCAGTTCTTCCACCCTCGACAACACCAGTTGAAGACTCGACGAATGTTGTGACTGTCGATGTTCCAAGCATAGCGCCTACTGTTGTACCAACAGCGTCAGCGAACAATGCTTCCTTACAATTAGGGATTGTTCCATCAGCTCTGACCATATCAGCCTTTGTTGCACATCCGATAAGAGTTCCTACTGTATCAAACATATCAACAAAGAGGAATGTGAACATAACAACGATGAAGTCAATGATTGCTGGACCAGTCAACTCTGCAAATGCGAACTTGCAAAATGTTGGAGCCAATGATGGTGGCAAATAAGAGCCGCCCGCATATGTTGTAACATGCATTGGAATTCCGATTATTGTTGTTACAACGATACCAATTAAGAGAGCGCCCTTAAGATTGAAAGCAACAAGAACAGATGTGATGATAAGTCCAATCATTGCACACATTGCAGGACCAGGAACCATTATATTTCCAAGCTCGACAAGTGTTGCACCACCGATGACGATGCCGGCATTTTGCATACCGATAAATGCGATGAACATACCAATACCAACAGAAATTGCTTTTTTGAGGTTGGAAGGAATTGAGTTGACGATTGCTTCTCTAACATTGAAGAAAGTAAGCAAGATAAAGATAATTCCCTCAATGAAAACAGCTGTCAAAGCCCATTGCCATGAGTATCCCATTCCAAGAACAACTGTGTATGCTAGGAAAGCATTCAAGCCCATGCCTGGAGCTAGTGCGAAAGGAAGGTTTGCAACGATTCCCATAATAAGCGTGGCTATTGCAGAAGATAGAGCTGTTGCTGTGAAAACAGAACCTGCATCCATTCCTGCTGCTTCCAGAATGCCTGGGTTTACAGCTAGAATATAAGCCATTGCGAGGAAGGTTGTAACACCTGCCATAACCTCTGTACGAATATTTGTACCCTTTTTTTCTAAAGCGGATTTCTTGAAAGAAACAAGTTCCATTAACCCACCTCCTTAATCTGATGTGAACATTTTATCATAGGAAAACGAACATGTGGGAAGAAAAATGCAACAAAATGCACCAAATTTGGAATTGATCATTTATTTTTCCGGAAACTCGCATAGAATTAGATTAGAAAACAGGAGGTTATGAAATGGACAAAAAGACAGCATTGGATATAGTAAATGCCTCAATGGGTAGAGAACTTTGCGATCTAGTAATCAAAAATGCACAAATAGTAGATGTGTACAATGGAAACACATTCTCATCCGACGTCTATATAAAAGATGGATATATAGCAGGATTCTCGGGAGACAGAAAAGCGATGGATGAGATAGATGCCAAAGGAAAATACCTTGTTCCTGGTTTCATTGATGGACATTGTCATATAGAATCATCACACTTGTCACCATCAGAGTTTTCAAACGCTGTGGTACCATGTGGCACTACAAGCGTAATCGCAGATCCACATGAGATATGCAATGTAGCTGGGCTTGATGCTATGAAATATATGCTTTCTTCTGCAAAGGATGCTCCCCTGTCTATATTCTATATGTTCCCATCATGTGTTCCTGCAACGCCATTTGAGCACTCAGGAGCAATTTTAAATGCAAAGGAAATCGAGACAACAATCGATGATGAGAGAATACTTGGACTTGGAGAGATGATGAACTATCCAGGGATAATCTCTGGCGACAGCGATGTATTCGATAAACTTGAATGCGCTTACAAAAGGAAAAAGAAGATCGATGGCCATGTTCCATCAATCACCGGCCCTGGTCTTGATGCTTATATTGCTGCTGGAATATCAACAGATCATGAATGCGAAACACCAGAGGAGCTGCAAGAGAAAATAAGAAAAGGGATGTACGTCCTGTTAAGGCAAGGAACAGCATGCAAGAATGTTCTCAATCTTTTGCCAGGGGTTACTGATCATAACTACAGACGATGCCTGTTTTGCACAGATGACAGACAACCTCAATCGATTATCCGCGAGGGACATATAAACTATGCTGTAAACATTGCAATCGAGGCAGGCCTTGACCCTATAAAAGCAATAACAATTGCAAGCTTGAATGCATCAGAGTGCTACAACCTTTCTGATAGAGGAGCAATCGCGCCAGGTAAGAGAGCAGACTTCTTCCTCTCTTCATCGATTGAAAAGATTACACCTACAAAGGTATTCATCAATGGCTCGCTTGTAGCGGAAGATGGAAGAATCTTGAAAAAAGCCCCCCATGCGACGCCAATTGGAGTATCTGGAAAGATGGACGTGAAGGATTTTTCAGAGAAATCGCTTTCACTGAAGCTTAAATCGAATCACGTAAGAGTAATAGATATAATTCCTGGCGGTGTTGTAACAGGAAAAGGAGAAGCAACAGTAAAGAGAGATGAAAACGGAGAGTGGATACATGACCCAAACCAAGACATACTAAAGCTTGCTGTCATCGAAAGGCACCATGGAACAGGGAATGTAGGCGTTGCTCTGATACGAGGCTACAAAATGAAACATGGTGCTGTTGCCACATCAATTGCCCATGACTCACATAACATAATAGTAATTGGTGACAACGATAAAGACATGGCACTATCTGTAGAGAAACTGATCTCAATGGGTGGTGGAATCACAATGTTCAAGGACGGAAAGGAACTAGGATCGCATAGACTTGAAATCGGAGGTCTTATGACAGACGATGCAATGGAAGACGTCGTAAAATGCCTAGATCAGATGCATAAAAGCGCAAGCGAGGATTTACATGTCAACCCAGATATAGATCCATTTATGACGCTATGCTTCATGGCTCTGCCTGTAATTCCATCATACAAACTCACAGATTGTGGGCTATTTGATGTAACAACATTTCAGTTTGTTGATATCAATCTGGACTAATCTGCAAGCTCGAGTTTTGCAACATCTTCAAAATGTCTGTCGTAAGAGATATCAGATCTCAAAAACTCCGGCCTAATTGACAAAAGAGAGAGTTCTCTTGCAACCAATCTTGCTATCCACTTGGCGCCTTTGGGCGTCAGGTGTGTGTTGTCAAGCTTGCCATCGGGATAATTTGGATAGATTCCCTTCTCTAGATTCATGAAATACTTCTTACTCTCTTCATCTCCGAGTTTTTGAAGTTCAACCATTGTAGTTGTAGTCATATCTATGCATGGCACAGAGCTTTTGAACGCAGCATAGTGCATCGCAAAAGGATACTCTCCATGTGTTTGCTTGATCACGCCTCTTTCGTCAAACTGTCTTCGCGCGATAGAAGTTGCAAAATATACAGAAACACCCTTTGCTTTCAACTTATCAGCCATATAATCAAGATTGCTGACATAACTGCCAAAAGGATCCGTGTGTCTTTCTTTATCGAGCTTTGAATCATTGTGACCGAATTGGATTATCGCGCTATCGCCAAAGTCGGCAACTTCCAAAATCGAATCAAAATTCCCTTCGTCAATAAAGGACTTCGTAGAGCGCCCATTGATAGCCCTATTATCAACAATCCATCCATCTTTGACATAAGATTGAAATTCCTCGCCCCAACCCGTCTCTGGGCGTGCATCTTCTCTTTTTATCGCACAAGTTGAATCACCTAGAAGATATAAAACACTCATGGCCTTATGATAAAAAAATTCCATGCCATGGTATAGTCAAATACCGGCATGGATCAAGTCGAAACATAAAAACCTATTTTGTCATTTGATATACCACAGATACACTATCGGAGATTGATATATCACCAGCATAATAAGCTGTAGAGGACTCTACGCCATCATAAGACGAGGCTTTGGCCATCATCAAGTTAGGATATGAATAAGAGACATTCGAACCATCGCTTATAGAGAGAACGCCAGAGATATTCATTCCAGATGCCTCTGCATATGCTGTTGCTTTATCAAAAGCAGCCTTTATCGCCAAGCGTCTTACTTCATCCAGATCATCTGTTTTATCTAGCTTATCAAGAGTTGCATTCGACACAGATATTCCATCGATTTTCGAAAGAGATTCGAACACATTTCCATAGATATCGATATTTCTGAGCGTTACCTCTACAGATTGGACAGCTCTTTGCCCTTCTAGCACTCTTTCATTGTCTTTCCAGATATATGAAGGACCAACATTGATGTAGTCTGTTTTTATATCATCCTTACTTATACCAAAGCCAGAAGCCAGAATATCTATAGCTTGGTTTACCATCTGGCTAGTCTTTGCTCGAGCTTGATCGGTGGTGTTTTCCACAGACTCAGCTGTAACAGAGAAAAAAGCAACATCAGGCTCAACTTTCAATTCAGCATTTGCTGTTACTGAAACCGTTGGCAAACTATTTTTTGTCGATGCGCATGAAATAGACGCAAACAATACAAGAATAGCCAATGACAGGTAAAACACCTTCTTCATTTTGTAACCTCTCTTAGCTCAGGTCTCTTTTCTGCAAGTCGCAAGAAAAAACCTAGAGCCATCATCATGATTCCATTGTCATAGAGTCCCGTACCCATATCACGCACTGCCTCTGCTACTGGAACTTCAACAACATCTATTTGCTCATTCTCATCAAGCGATTGTCCTTTTACTTTCCTTAGATTCTCTACAAAAAAGAATGATTGCCTATTTGCCATAAATGCACTGTTTGGGTTCACATTGCCCAAAAGCGAGAAATCGCCCTCAAGACCAGTCTCTTCAAGAAGTTCTCTTTTCGCAGCACCAAAAGCCTCCTCACCTCTTTCGACGAGTCCTGCAGGGAACTCTCTTGTCACAGTTGCTGAGCCATGTCTGAATTGTTCTTCCATTACAAAGTATGGCACTCCATCTTTGTTTCGGAACCAAGGTATAGCGACAATCCAATCCTTGCTATCTACCTCTACGAAATTCCCCTTTCGCCCATCTGTAGAGAACCTTTCTACACTGACAAGATCGAAAAGCGCACATTTGCATAACTCTTCTTTCTTTCCTGTCTTCCACTCTAGATCCTTAATTGACATGACTACCCCTTTCTTGATGAGCACTTGGATGAACAGCTAGCACATGCTGATGGAGTGCAAAAAGATGTACCAAGATAAGATGTATCTCGAGATGTTGAACAAGCTGTACCATTATTGATCTGGTTTGCAATCTCTTTCAAAGCAGTTGCTGACGGATGCGCGCCTGGCTCATCTATCCAGTCTTTTCCTTCATCCTCTGCTTTGCACAAATCAATCTCCATTGGAACAGAGCCCAAGAAAGGAACATGCATCTGGGAGCACATCTTTTCACCGCCACCTTTTCCAAAAATAGGAATCTCTTCTCCGCAATGAGGACATTTAAGCCCAGACATATTCTCGACAACTCCGATAATCGCGACTCCGCACTTTCTCGCAAACTCAACAGAGCGTCTTGAATCCAACACAGCTACATCTTGAGGTGTTGTGACTATGATTGCTCCTGTCAACTCTGGGATTGCTTGTATGACAGTCAGTTGCTCATCTCCTGTTCCGGGTGGAGTATCGATCAAAAGGTAGTCCAGAGTTCCCCAATCGACATCTGACAGAAACTGTCGTATTGCACTCATCTTCATTGAGCCACGCCAGATAATCGGAGACGATGGATCGTCAAGAGCAAAAGAAAGGCTCATCACTTTCAATCCTTTTCTTGGTTCAATTGGAATCATAGTGACACCATCAGGCGAACCAAGCTCTGCTCCTTCCACGCCAAACATCTTCGCAACATTAGGCCCATGTATATCAACATCCAACACACCAACTGTGCATCCCATATCGACAAGAGCATTTGCAAGATTCACAGTAACTGTTGTCTTTCCGACACCACCTTTTCCAGAAAGGATCATTATCTTCCTGCCGATTTTGTCCATTCTTTCTCTTATCCGGCTGTTTTGTTTCTCAAAATCATCATTACTATTTGAAGCCATAACACACTCCACTTCCATTAATTGGGCACCAACTCCCAAACTAAGTATAATATCCATCCTCTCGATTATCAAAGCTATGTGGAGTGAAAACAGAAGTGCACCACAAAAAATACATATAAAGCATATCTTCATCTGCTTGGAAATGCTTAAACAATGGAAAATTAACCCATTATTTCCAGAACCTAAATCATTATATATGTTGAATCTCCTTTCTTGATTTTGGTATAGTAGAAATTGAATGGAAAATTTTAAAAATAGGAGATAAATCTATGTTGGCATTACTAGAAAACATGGACAAGACAACCTTGAACGCACAGCTTGTTGACGGCGTCGTTCTTATGGTTCTTGGCATGGCCACAGTATTCCTTTTCCTGGTTTTATTGATCTATGCGACAAAACTTATGAGCAAAATTTGTTGCAAGGTTGGTGGAAAGGAATCTGTTTCATCACAACCAAAAGCAAAACAATCTGCACCAGTGGCTAAATCCACAAACGATGCAGCTTTAGCAGCCGCAATTGTCGCTGCCTATGATAAAGACAAAAATTAATTAAGGTAATAAATATGAGCAAGAAAAAAATCAATTTTATGTGTACGGCATTCCGAGATGGATTCCAGTCTGTATATGGCGCAAGAGTCTTTACAAAGGACTTTATGCCTGCTGTCGCTGCTGCAAGAGAAGCAGGAATCACACATTTCGAAGCAGGTGGCGGTGCAAGATTCCAAGCTCTTTATTTCTATACAAATGAAGATGCATTCGCAATGATGGATGAGTTCAGGCAAGTTGCTGGACCAGATGCTAATTTGCAAACACTTGCAAGAGGCGTTAATGTAGTTGGTCTTGACTCCCAGCCAAGAGATATGATCAAGCTCCATGCAAAGCTTTTCAAAAAGCATGGAATGACAACTATCAGAAACTTCGATGCACTCAATGATGTAAACAACTTGATCGACTCAGGAAAAGCAATCCATGATGCTGGCCTTAAGCATGAAGTAACAGTTACAATGATGTCTCTTCCAGAGGGAGTAACAGGAGCACATGATCCTGATTTCTACGAGAAGATACTCAAGCAGATTCTTGATGCGGGAATTCCTTTTGACTCAGTTTGCTTCAAGGATGCATCTGGAACATCTACTCCACACACAGTATATGAGACAATCAAGAGAGCAAGAAAGCTTCTTGGCCCTGATATGCCAATCGTGTTCCACTCACATGAGACAGCTGGTGTATCTGTAGATCAGTACATGAATGCAATCGAAGCTGGTGCCACACAGATTGATCTCTCGATGTCACCATGCTCAGGCGGTACTTGCCAACCAGACATTATCACAATGTGGCATGCTCTTAGAGGAACAGACTACACTCTTGATGTCGATATCCAGAAGATCAAGAAAGCTGAAGAAGTATTCGAAGATTGCATGAAAGACTATTTCCTACCTCCAGAGGCAACAATGGTAAACCCAAACATCCCATTCTTCCCTCTCCCCGGTGGAGCTCTTACAGCAAACACTCAAATGCTCAGAGACAATGGACTTATGGACAAGTATCCTCTTATCGTTGAAGCTATGGGCGAGACAGTTGCAAAGGGTGGCTTCGGAACATCTGTTACACCTGTTTCACAGTTCTACTTCCAGCAAGCATTCAACAATGTAATGTTTGGACCATGGAAGAAGTTTGCTGAAGGCTATGGAAAAATGGTCCTTGGCTACTTTGGAAAGACTCCAGTTGCACCAGATCCAGAGGTTGTAAAGCTCGCATCTGCTCAGATGGGACTTGAGCCAACAACTGAGAAAGTCGTAGACATCAATGACAGAGATCCAAAGAAGGGCGTTGCTGCAGCTATGAAGATGCTTGAGGATGCAAACTTGCCAATTACTGATGAGAACATCTTCATTGCAGGAGCATGCAAGGAAAAGGGAATACTCTTCTTGACAGGAAAAGCAAAAGTAAATGGCGTAAGACTCAAGAGCCAGATGCAAGGGGCAAAGACATCGGAGAAGAATCCAAAGCATGAGTATACAATTGCAATCAATGGCACATCATATGGCGTAAAGATTGATGGAAACAATGCTATTGTAAACGGCGTTTCATATCCTCTTAATGTAACAGATGGAATCAAAGTAACATCTGCCGCTCCAAGTGCAAAGACTGTTGTAACAGGATCTGAAGAGATCAAGGCTCCAATGCCAGGCTTGGTTCTCAGATTGAATGTAAAAGTCGGCGATACAGTAAAGAAAGACGATGTTGTGATGGTCATGGAAGCCATGAAGATGGAAAATGAAATCTACGCTCCATGCGATGGTGTTATCTCATCAATTCCTGTATCTCAAGGACAGCAACTTCAAGCAGGCGACACTTTGATGACTATCGGTGGCGTTGTCAAAGAAGCAGCTCCACAAGTAGAGACAAAGCCAGCTCCAGCAGAGGCGGCTCCAGCTCCTAGCAAAGCAACAGCACCAGCAGGCGGACAAGAGGTTAAGGCTCCAATGCCAGGACTTGCTCTAAAGTTCAATGTCAAAGTCGGCGATCATGTAGAAGAAAATCAGGTACTTATGGTAATGGAAGCAATGAAGATGGAGAATGAAATCTTCTCTCCATGCTCCGGCACAGTCACAGCAATTTGCGTCAACCAAGGCGATCAGCTTCAAGCTGGCGACACTTTGATGACTATCGCTTAAGGAGATCATGATGGGTACTATTCTTTTAGAAGGACTTAAAAACCTGTGGGCATCTACAGGTTTGATTGGATTTCTTGCTCCAGGAGGCTGGGGCAACGCTGTTATGATCCTTGTCGGATTCTTGCTTTTGTACCTTGGAATCAAGAAAGGTTTTGAACCTCTTTTGCTCATTCCAATTGCAATGGGATGCGTTCTTTCCAATATCCCTGGAGCAGGAATTGCTGAGGGATCATACCCAGATGCAGGATTTATCAAGCTTCTATATGATGCAGGAATCGAGTCAGGCCTATTCCCTATCCTTATATTCATGGGTGTCGGTGCAATGACAGACTTCGGACCGCTTATTGCTAACCCAAAGACTCTTCTCTTGGGTGCCGCAGCTCAGCTTGGTATCTTTACAGCTTTGATTGGAGCATTGCTTCTTTCTTATATTCCTGGAATCAACTTCAATTTGTTTGTTGCTGGCTCTATCGGAATCATCGGTGGTGCTGATGGTCCTACAGCAATCTATGTAACATCACGTTTGGCTCCTGAGTATCTTGGCTCTATTGCTGTTGCTGCATACTCTTATATGGCACTGGTTCCAATTATCCAGCCACCTATCATGAGAGCATTAACAACAGAATCAGAAAGAAAGATCAAAATGGAGCAATTGAGACCTGTTTCAAAGCTTGAGAAGATTGTCTTCCCTCTCTTGGTTTTGACAATGTGCGCAATTCTTTTGCCATCTGCAGCTCCTCTTATTGGCGCTTTGATGTTTGGAAATCTTGCAAAGGAATGCGGAGTCATCAACAGACTCTCTGACACTATGCAAAATGCACTAATGAACACAGTCACAATCTTCCTTGGCCTCTCTGTTGGCTCGAAGATGGCTGCATCGAAGTTCCTTAACCTTGAGACTCTTGGAATTCTCTTGCTAGGAATGATTGCATTTGGCGTTGGCACAGCAGGTGGTGTTCTTCTTGCAAAGCTTATGAACAAACTTTCAAAATCGCCTATCAACCCACTTATTGGTTCTGCTGGAGTTTCTGCTGTTCCAATGGCAGCTCGTGTTTCATCAAAAGAAGGTCAGAAAGCTGATCCTCAGAACTTCCTTCTGATGCACGCAATGGGTCCAAATGTATCAGGTGTTATCGGTTCAGCTGTAGCCGCTGGAGTACTGTTGTCAGTCGTTCCATCCATGATGGCTGCTTTCGTTTAATCGAAAAATCGCAATAAAGCGCTTTTGCGGTTCATCTTAGATTCGGCATAGTTATTGTAGCTATGCCGTTTCTTTTCTTATGATAGTCCTAGTATCCTCACCTCTTATATTTCCAAGCTATTGGGATTTAACATAAAATCGAAGACATTCATAATCAGGACGCCGCTATCATTATAATATGGCGCTGGCGTATCCTTAGTGATAATGATTTTCTTGAATCCATCATGAATCATCATCAAAGATCGCTGCTCTTGTTCCATTTTTGCTTGATTCGCAATAGCATAAGCTGATTGAATGTAATATCGTTTGTAGCCTTTATTGCATACAAAATCTATTTTATGTTGTTTACGGATACTACTGCCATCGGCATCAGTGCTATTGACTACCACAATCCCCACATCTACATTAAATCCTCTGATCTTCAACTCGTTGAAAATGAGATTCTCCATCGTATGAGTTTCATCAAGTTGGCGAAAATTCAGCCGTGCATTGATATCATACCTTACAGCACTGTCAATTAAGAAAGAATCACTAAGATACTCTATATATCTAGCAATTGTCGCATTGCTAATCGTCTTTTTCTTTATGCTTTTGAAAGTAGCTGAAAGCTTATTGGGGTTAGTAAGGGAACCAATAGAAGAGGAAAGGATATTCAATAGGTCATCCAGTTCAGCACGTTTGCGAATCTTATGCCTTCCTGCAATATCTGAAATATAAGTTTCCTCAAAAAGAGATTTTAAAAAAAGAATCTTTTCTTCAGGTTCTTCAATGTTCAGGATAATCGGAAGTCCACCATAAAGCATATATTCATCCCATCCATCATGCTTCGGACCAGAATATACTGACATGAATTCTGAAAAACTAAGAGGAAACATATGAATCTCATCCCCTCGACCACGAAACTCTGTTATGACATCCTTGGAAAGAAACTTAGCATTGCTACCAGTCACATATACGTCAACATTTTCCATGCGTATAAGACTATTGAGAACAGCCACAAATTCAGAGAGAAGTTGCACCTCATCAAGCAGGACATAATACACCCCAGCATCCACAATTTGTTCTTTTATAGTAAACGTCATAAATATTTGTGCTTGAATGTACATAAAGAAGCAAGCTCAT
>ERZ808274.170-NODE-170-length-37918-cov-5.310224_pt1 | contig 37918 bp, 28 predicted proteins | sample MGYA00521277_ERZ808274 | MGnify/ENA primary metagenome ERZ808274 (study PRJEB31516, sample SAMN03275597) | gut metagenome | biome: mammalia-associated habitat; material: feces | host: Papio cynocephalus | place: Kenya | collected 2012-07-28 ... | reverse complement strand
TATACCTCGTATTTTTATAATATCTTTGTACCATATTTGTACCATGTCTTATTAGTAGATAATGTGACACTTATGGAGTTGAACGCTTAAACGAGTATAGAGTATGCCAGCAGCGAAATGACCGATCTTGTGTTTAAGGCGAAAAACATAGATAAATTTTCGTGATTCTTAAAGATTTTCATTAATTTTGCACGAGATATCCATGTTGCTGAAAGCCCGGAGGGCAAGCAAGAGGGTGTTGACTTTATGGAAATGGGCGTTTACTTAGCGCCTGTCTTTGACATGTCGTAATCTCGCAAATTACAAAAATCGTCAAAGGACGGTGGCAACCAGTAAATGCTCACGGTAAGGTGTATTCTGCCCTGCCGTGATTTATCGTATATGTACTCATTGTATTTATACGGTTGCTCACGTATGGGATTAATATATACCATGCGTGGGCTTTCAGCGTTGTCCGTCTCGACGATTAGGGCAAAGCGAAGGCCTCGACATATGGGATGGGCAAAGGCGAATCCCACGCTTTGTTTTTGTAGAGGTACAGCAAACTTATTATAATCATCGTCGGAGATTGGGGTTCTATCCGCACCTGATAAGAAGTAGAGCCAAAATGTACAAAATAACATGGGACAAAGAAACGGGAGGAGTACAGCTGCACTCCCGTATTGTGGAAGGTACGCTTGGTATTTCTCCCCGTCCTGTGTTCTTCGAAGAATTGGACTTGTTGGGGCTTGATAAGCTGGGATGGACGTATCCTCATGTGGAAGAGCCGATTATGTGGGCTGTCAACAAGCAGTATTGGTATCGTGGAGTGAGAATCTTTGACGCCAAGGGTGCCAATATATACACCAAGCCTACACTGGAGATGCAACCAGGTATAGAGCCTATGGAGCTGGTGCCTGTAGACGTGAAGAAGATGCTTCTACGCACATCCGACTTGATGTTTGTATTGGAAAACGAAGCCATAGAATTTATCCGCGATACTTACTTGGCGTATGCCAAAGCAAATAAGACCTACAACAAGGCTGATGCCAACAAACTGGACTTTGAAACGATGGCGGAGCGTGTGGAGAAGAAAAGCAGGCAGCGTATGGCTGTGGTTAAGCAGGACTGCGATTCTTTCGACATCATGCCGCTTGCCACAGCAAATAAGGAGGGCAAGCGTGTGTTGCTTTCTACAAAAATCGACCGCTTCATAGTAAGTTTTTCGGGCGGAAAGGACTCGCAAGTGGTACTCGACTTGTGTACACGTGCCATTCCGCCTACAGACTTTGAGGTCATCTATAGCGACACTGGCTATGAGCTTCCACCGTCTCTTACACTTTACAAAGATGTGGAGGCATACTATAAAAAGAAATACCCTTCTCTCCGTTTCCTTACGGCCCGCAACCACGAGTCGGTGCTGAACTATTGGGATAAGATTGGCACGCCAAGTGACAATCACCGTTGGTGCTGCTCGGTGATGAAGACGGCACCACTGTACCGTATGTTGAAAGTTGAGGGCAACAAGCAAGCCCACGTCTTGACGTTTGATGGAGTGAGAGCGGAGGAGTCGGTGAGAAGAGAAAATTATCAACGATTAGGCAAAGGCAAACATACGTTTATCTATAATGCACATCCTATAATCGGATGGAATTCGGTAGAGATTTTCTTGTACCTATTTGAACAAAATTTGCCAATTAATTCTGCATATCGTAAAGGCAAAGCACGTGTGGGATGTTTAATTTGTCCATTTTCGACTTCTTGGGATGACATGGTTATACATGAAACCTATCCTAAAGATTTACAGCCATTTGTAAAAAAAATAAAGGAATACGCTTCACAAGTCAAGATTGCCAACTTCGACCATTTCCTTTCTGAAAGGAAATGGAAGTTGAAACCATTAGGAAACAGAAAGGAGTCTTATCCTAAAGTGCTATTCCAATCAGAACTTTCAGCTCTGAATTTCATAGCAGAAATAACAGATGCAAGGCATTCCTTTCTCAAATGGCTTCCTGCCTTATGTCCTTATATCATAAAGAATACAGACAAAGGCTTCGAAGGTGAATTCCATTTTAAGAAAAATGTTTTTCCGTTTTTTATAAAAGAAAGAAATAACAAGTCGATATTAGAGGTTAAAGGTAGGTTACCAAACGAACTTACATTTCTTCTAAGACGTTTAACTTATAAGACAGCATATTGTGTACATTGTGAGGTGTGTGAGGTAGATTGTCCTACTGGCGCACTTTCCATAATCCCGCAAATTAACATTGATAAAAATAAATGTATCCATTGTCACAAATGTTTCAATGCACATGACAGGGGATGTATAACTGCAGATTGCATACGTATGGTAACTGATTCTGAAAGAAAGATAAACACAAAGATTCAAGGATATAAAAAATTTGGTCTACGTGATGAATGGGTGGAGGAATATTTCATTGACCCAATTGGTTTTTGGAAAGAGAATAGCTTGGGAACAGCTCAAGTAGATTCTTTTAAAGCATGGATGAGGGACGCTGAAATTACGGATTTGAAGAATAATCTGACAGAGCAAGGAGCACTTATGCAAATCATCTATGCAGAGAATCCTTCCCTGTTTTGGGAAGTGTCATTTATAAACCTTTCCTACAATTCATACATTGTAAGATGGTTCTGCAATAATATTGCGACGAGCCAAACTTATAATGCCAAAGTAATAAAAGAAGAGATTTCAAATCAAGAGTTCTCTGGCTCTATTTCCACAGTAGGAAATGCAGCTATTGCATTATGTGACTTGATGAAAAAGACACCTGTCGGTGACGGATGTCTGCAAGGTGTAGATTTGGGTAAAAAAGGATTGTGCCGAAAAGAATACGATGATATAAGTGTTGAGGCAGTGGCTTACTCCATCTATAGATTTGCCAAAGAACATGAATTGTCTATGCTCAGGGTTTCAGATTTATATAAAACCGAAGAATATCATGGTATATTCAAAGAGTTTGGGATAACAAGGCAAGCATTGCTCAGGAAATTAAGAACAATTAGTTCAGAGAGCAACAGGGTCTTGGTTGCAGAACTTGCAATGGGATTAGACCATATTACGCTGCGTGAAGATTTGACACCTTTTACCGTATTGAAAGCAATGACTATATAAGATGAAGAATTCGCTTCTGTCAATATACACAGAAATGATGCTTTCTCTTCATACAGGAAGTATAAACGGACAGGCTGCCTTATCAAAGCCTCTATATATTACTGCGATAATAGAAGCAATAGAATGGGATGCTTTGACCGAAAATGAGATAATGCTATCCAATGTATTTATTCGAAGAAGATTCGGTCGGTTGTATGAACAAGTCAATGAGAACAGGAAAGGCTACGAAATATCATTCTTTGTACGTCCGTTCTTCCATCTTGGCAGTTCCTCTTTCTATCATCTGATATGGAGGAATAAAGTTGAATCACCTAATAATTCTGAAACTCCTTCTGCCAAATACATCCGTGAACACTTACTCTTTGCAAAATTAGACGATGAGTTATGGGAGCTGTTACGGATGCAGAAAGCAGGGAATATATAAAAACGAATATTATTAGGCGATACCTGACAAAATAACTATAACAAGACCAATCATACGCTTATGGCTACTAAATATGACGACATAATTAAGCTTCGTGGCGGCAAAGCTGCCTACGACATAGCAGAAGAGAAGAAGGGAGAATGGGTGTCATTCATCCCCAATGAGCAGTTCAATAACGTGTTGCGCACTGTGATAAAGAGTGTGCGGGGAAATGACATTGACAACCACAAAAGTTTTTGGATAAACGGAACATACGGCACAGGAAAAAGTCATGCTGTGGCAGTAATCAGTCACTTGCTGGGTGATGCCGTGGAGGACATTCGCGACTGGGTAGACTATGAATATAAGGATGCAAAGTTTGCCAATCTCCGTCAAGCTATCTATTCACTTCGAGAGACTAAACGCTTGCTTACGGTCAATGTGTATGGACTGGGAGCGATGACCCATCCAGGCGACCTTGCCCTTGTACTACAGAAAGCGGTGTCGGAAACGCTCCGCAAACACAGAATAGAAATAGCTGTGCCAACGGATTATGAAAACTACATTGAACAAATACGTCAAAATCCGGAAATATGGAATCACTTGATTGACACCCATACTACCCTATCGTCTGTAGTGGCCGACAGCGAACAGTTGGCAGAAAGCCTAAAGACAGGCGACCTTGGCATCTTCCACCGTGTGAGCGACACGCTGCGTGAGGCTCAACTCGACATCCGACTGAACAACGATAATATTAAGCAATGGCTTTGTGAAGTGCAAAACCGCCTGGCTGAGTTGGGCACATATAATGGTTTGCTTATTGTGTGGGACGAGTTCACCGATGTGATGACCGACGCCATTGGCGTGCCCGTACTGAAACAATTGCAGGAAGTGGCTCAAAAATTCATGAATGAGGACAGCAATTCCTATCTGTTCCTGATCTCGCACCCATCGGCATTCAACGGCATAGACTCCGAACAACTGAAGCAGACTGATGGTCGCTACCACCGCATGAAATACAACATGGAATCTGTATCAGCGTTTAAGATTATGTCGCGTAAGTTTGAAATCATTGACGAGGAACGCCACACACAGATGTGCCAGCAATTCTATACGATGAATCCACAACTGCTTGACATCTTCACAGCTACCAGCAACGACCAACAGTCAACCCGCGAAGACCTCTTTAACCTCTACCCTCTGCATCCCGGAACGGCCAATCTTGCCACTCACTATGCCACAGTGGTAGGTTCGTCGAGCCGAAGCGTATTTGAGTTTCTGGGACAGAATGATTCCATACGGGAGTTCCTTGGTAGTGAGGAACATTTTCTGAACTGCGATACCATCACGGCAGACTATCTGTGGGACTATGTGCTGAAGGTTTTTCAGGATGATGTAACCAGCTATGGAGCCGTGACCGAACGCTACAACTCATACAAGCTTCAGGTCAGCAACGAGGGCGATGCCTATTTTGCCGTGTTCAAAGGCATATTGTTGCTCAACGCCTTCAATAATGTGTCGGGCGAAAACAACAACGGACTGGTAACACCATCGGAAGACAACATCCATGCTCTCTTTGCAGGAACACGTTATGAAGGCGAGATAGACATGGTGCTGCAGTGGTTTAACGAGCAAGGCATCATACAGCGTGCGCCCGGCGGACTATATTCCGTGCAGTTTTCGGCCCTGCCTTCAGGCGAGATAGAAGAAAAGAAAACGGAGATGCGCAATGTGCAGTATCGCTATACGGACCAAGTGCTCAACTTCTCAGATGCGGCCAGCACAGCTTTTGAGAAAAAGATGATGCAAAAGGTGATACGTCCGTATGGATTCAAGTTCTTCTCCGATCATCAGAACGAATCCGTACTCAGAAGCCAAATCAAACATGCGCGGAAGGATACAAAGGCAAGTGCTTTGTTCTTTGCCTTGCTGATGGCAAGAAACAATACGGAGCTTGGCGTGCTGCGCAATTTTGCAGAGAGATGTGCCGAAGACGAGAACGACAAGGACCTGAAGAATATTGTGTATATTGTGTTTGACGAGGTGCTCACCGATGCCAAGTATGAGCAGTTCATAGAATATCAAGCCAACTATGCCTGTGCCAGCAGCCATGGCTTCCTCGACCAGCAGAAGGTACACCGTGATCATGCGGTGTCAATGGTGAAGGAGTGGATGGACTGCGTGCAGCGTGGCAATGCCATTGTGTATATAAACGGTGAAGAGAAACAACCCATTTCCGTGAAGCATCTTTCAAGCATAGTAAACAGCTTGATATCTCCAACCATATTTCCGTATGGTCCGGACGCTTGTGAATTGTTGCGCCAAAAGTCACCGTCAACATTCTGGCGTCAACAGAACTCGAAAGAGATTGTACGCACATTCATCTTTGCTGCTTCAAAGGAAGAACTGACAACCATATCCGCCCAGATGCGTCCTATACAATACCTTGTACAAGAGTGCTTGGACGAAAATATGGAGTGGAAGGACGATGTGCCAGAGAACCATCCGTTCAAGGTCGTATATGACAAGGTGCAGAGCATCATCAAGTATGCAGACAAGAGTCTGCCATTCAACTTTGACGACAAGTTTTCTGTTCTGCAAAAGCCCCCATACGGCTTATATGGTAGTTTCGCTCCAATGGCAATGATGGCTTTTGCCCTGAAGCCTTGGGCAAACAAGATATTTGATATGCAGGGCAAACCACGCGACAAGAATGCATTGATAGACGATATCGTGTGGCTGTTCAAGGTGTGGGATGACAAAAAATCAAACAGCAAGCTGAATTTCAAGTTCCAGACTCCCGAGGAAGGCAAACTGTGCAAAGATCTTATATCGCTTTTCAAACTCAACAGCAAGAATAATGACTATTCGGATGTGACCAGTCTGAAGGATGCCCGCTATGCCATTACGGCAGAGTTTCTTGGCAAGAAAGGTTATCCGCTGTGGTCGGTGAAGTACGCCTCGGAAGCAGCTTTTGCCAGTTTGCCAGTCACGCTGAATATTACAGATGATCAGCGTCGGTTGATAGACAATATCGTCACCATCTGTATGGAACGCGACCTTCGCAACCCCGCATTAATAAAGGAGACCATAAACCTAATCTCTGAACTTAGATTTGAGATGAAAAATATCCTAAATGTTGACGCTGCTTTCTCTGATGGCTTCAAAAACTATCTGATGCAGCTTGATTTCATCAATATAAAAGAAGAAGAGGTAGATGAAGTAAAACATTTCATTGAGCAGAATCTGCAATCGACAGTAGGTTACTGGACGGAGGAAGAAGTAGAGAAGAAGGCACTGCAATGGAATTCAGCAAGAAAGTCGTCAGTAAACGGTCAGCAAAAAACAAATGACAATGGTTGGCAACTGTGCAATGGCATTGCTTCTGAGCCTCCTGCCAATAATAACACGGCACAAATATTCCATACGAATACTAATGCATTGGAAGAGAAGCGCGAGCAAGCCAAAAAGCACATAGCAAGCATTGTTTCCCTTGATGTTGCAAAGAATCTTCTGAACAAACTTTGTGATGAAGGTGGTGAGTGGCTGTTGGACAAGATAAACAGTTAAGCCTATGTATAAGGAGTTTGGCTCAATGGAAGACCTCTATCATGAGATAGAGGTCGACAAACATTGGATGGGAGCGGAGAGTAGTCTCCGCAATCGCTATCCAATACGCTTTGTGCTGTTTGAGAATTTTGGCGATTTTAATGGCTTCGTGCAAGTATGTCAAGACCATGGTGTGTATGTGCAAAGTATAGAAAAATGGATGAAAGACGGACAGGATGATAAACTTATCACCTATTCACAACTTGCCGCATTCTTCGAGGATTACATTAAAAGTCTGCCTGCAAACGATTTCGTAATCGCACCATTTTCGGAAATAACAAGATTCTATGACAATGAACATTACGCTGAGTTTGATTCCTTATTGAAGACCATACGACTTATTCAATCGCCAGAAGAAGCCCAGCGTGGCCATCAGCGTATCTACGTACCTGTCATCGGCATGCAGAGCAAGGTGAGCAAATTCAAGGACGATCCAAATATCCATATATGGGAATATCACTCTGGGATAGAGTATGACAACTACCAACTTATCCTTACGAAGGGAACTACATACGGGGTGAAAGGATTGGAAGAACAATATACGCTGTGTGAAGATTTACGACACTGGATTGCCCTTTGGAAAAATGTGGGTGTCAAGATAAAGCCACGGATTATTTGTACATCAAAGTGTATTTTCGCCAATAGTAATAATGCACAGCCAGACAATGCATTTAAGTACACGGTTTGCGATAATGTCTTTGAATTCTTGACTGAAGGACTCAGTATCGATTTCGGAAAGCCGAGCGTAGGAGAAGATGATATGCCGTATTGGGAAGAACTGGCTTCTTGCGTTAATGTTACAGATTTTGATTTTGATGCTTTTGTCAATCAGAGGTTCAACACATTAAACCTAAACGAAGAGAATGCCTTTGTGCAAACATGGTTTGAATATAAAGATGCATTCTCGCGTTGGTTGCTGAAAACTTACTTTGTATGGAAATCAGATAAACATAATTACCTCACCAGGGTATTGGAAAATGTAACCTCTCTCAGTACTTCAGATTTGTTCTCACAGATTGCCACTCAGATTTTTGACGAGTATTTTGATGAAGCGAGTGCACGTCAGCGCCTGATATTACTTAAAGAAGCCAAGAGACAGCATGTACAGATAAAATGTTTGGCAGAACAAAAGGTAAAGGCAAAGTTGTCGGCAATGGCTGCTGACCCAGAGCGTGGACCATTGTTTGCTATGAAATATATGTCGCCTCACACTTCGTCAGAACAATGTCTTATGGCGGAATGGGTTGGTCAAGGAAAGATAGAAAAGAGCACCATCAAGAGCCTTTTCCCTGAATTGTATAGCTATTTGCTGCCTTCAAATGTACAAACAGAGAAGAGCAACGATTGGATAAATGAGTACTTTCAGGAATATAATCTTTCAAAAGTGGGAAACCATCCAACAGTAAATCTGGCAAACATGCTTAAGGAACGTAACGCCTCACAGGTCAGTTTTGAGGCATGGCGCAATGGTTTCAAAACAGTAAAGACATTGATGCACAACAGGCAGGACATTGACATTTACTATTGGATAGACGGGCTTGGGGTAGACTGGATTCCATTCATAACACGTGTTATTGAAAAACATAAAGCAGACGGAGTGTTCTTGAATGAAATTTACGTCGCTGCCTCTGAGTTGCCTACTGTCACTTCTGTAAACAAAACAAAGTTGGACGAGATGACAGATGGCAAACTGGAGAAAATAGGAGATGTTGACAAATTCGCACATACACAGAAAAGCTATCCGGCATATCTGATAGACGAGTTCCGAATTGTTGAAGAAGCCATCTCAAAAGTGCTCTCGCTGTACAATGGTAAAAAGATAGCATTTGTCTCTGATCATGGAATCAGCTATATGGCACAGTTTGGTACAGGACTGAACCTTGCTGGCGTGGAGACAAATCATGCAGGACGTTGTGGGTGTTGGCTAAAAGGCTCTGCTCAAACAGACAACAACTATATTGTTTTGGACGATGGACAGACTTTGTGCTCTTTAAACTATAATTCACTTTCCACCAAAACGCCAATGGGACAAGGAGCGCATGGGGGCGCGACACCAGAAGAGGTTCTTGTGCCAATTATTATTGTTTCTAACCAAAAGAATGCAAATGAATATTCTGCAAAATTACAGTCAAATGAAATGGTGGCAAGTAACCCTGTAGTGAGATATACGATTAAAGGACTCAGCAGCATAGATACTCCTATTGTGACATATAATGGTATTGACTATGCACTTCATAATATAGGTGAAGATGTTTATGAGAGTGAACGGTTGAATCTTGTCAACACCTCGACAAGGATAACCCTACATATAGGAGACTTTAAGCAAACTGACAGTATGAGCATCAACACTGGTGTCCAGGAAGACGATTTATTTGGATTTTAAATTATGCAAGCAACTATAACACAAAAGATTCGAGAGCAGTTCTCCTCGGTGGCTATATATAAAGATCCAGCATCAACTAACAGCTTGTTTGCCGGGCGAAACCTTCCGTCTTTTGTAAAAGACTTTATTCTAAAGCGGTTTATCAATTCGGATGGAAGTGTTAACCGTGCTGAATTAACAAACTTCCTTGATATGGTAATACCGCAAAAGCAAACAGAACTAAAAGACCGTTTAGCTTCTGGTGAGGAGCTGACTTTGCTCACACGCTTTATCATTTACATCGATTTGGTAAATGGTGTGCGCAGATTCGGAATTCCAGATCTTGGTATCAAAATCAATGAAGGACAAATACCAGAGTATGTTTACAAAAATCATCAAGGCGAACTTGTGGATGGCGAGAAATGGGGAATCATTAAACTTTCAGTACTTCCTGATGGAGACGGAAGGAAAAATCATGTTGAGATGGTTGACTACAAACCCTTCAAGCCTTACCGCAGTGTTGACATAAACTACTTGCGAAATGCTCGTACAGCTTTCTCTACGGAGGAGTGGATAGATGTTTTGCTGTCTTCTATGGAATATGAGGCTGATGGCTTTGATACAATGACACAGAAGATTGAGTTCTTGACACGACTTCTCATCTTTGTCGAACCTCGGCTGAATGTTATAGAACTTGCTCCTAAAGGAACAGGTAAGTCATTTGTTTTTGGAAACCTCTCAAAGTATGGATGGCTTGTGAGTGGCGGTAAAGTTACACGTGCCAAACTTTTCTATGACAAGGCAAAGCAACAGTATGGTATTATAAAGAACCATGATTTCACTGCTTTTGACGAAATTCAGACTATCATATTCCAGGAGCCAGCAGAAATACAGGCTGCTCTTAAATCGTATTTGGAGTCGGGCAAGACAACAATAGACAATAGTGAATTCAGTTCGGAATGTGGCCTTATGATAATGGGCAATATACCTCTCAACGAGCAGCGTCGTCCCTTAAATTTTAGATACTTCGATTCTTTGCCGCAGTCATTCCGAGAATCAGCTTTACTTGATCGTTTTCATTGTTTTATTGAAGGCTGGCATTTGCCTCGCATCAACAAGGGGATCATTTATAAGGGGTGGACTCTGAATGTGGAATATTTCTCAGAAATACTGCATTCTCTTCGCACTCAAAGCATCTATGGGCTACTCTTTGACGAATTGGTGGCATGTGACAAGAATGCTGACACTCGAGATTTCAATGCTGTAAAGCGTATAGCAGTAGCATATATGAAGTTGTTGTTTCCTCATTGGACTCATGTTGAAAAAGTAAACATTGATGATTTCGACACCTACTGCTTACAACCGGCTATTCGTCGCCGTGGCATCATAAAAGAGCAATGTCACTTTATTGATGCAGAGTTTAAGTCTAATATGCCTAAATTCTGGATAAAGGCAGATTCTGCAACAAGCTAATAGTGGTAAAGCCTGAAATTATTATCTCAATGAAACTAAACAATCAAAATAGAAATCGTGCAGCCCACAGAGGGCTGCACGATTTTTGCATTTATCTCTTTAAATCAAAATCCTGTATGGATGTATATTCTTCTGTAATGGAGTTTAGAAGAAGTAAGCAAGACCAATCTGCCATGAATTGCTTTTGCCCTTCGCACCTTTGACCACTTGCTGGATGGCGTCAATGCTGGTGTTGATCTCGCCCGTATTGCCGCAAGCGATGTTGTAGTTGGCCGTCAGCTGCAAGTGGTTGAGCAGCATTGCGCCCAGTCCCACATTGACACTGAAGTTGGAAGTCTTCAACTTCCACTCGGCGGCATCGTGCCACAGGCTCTGCTCCTTGTCGCCTATATTGAAGCCAAACTGCGGTCCGGCAAAGAGGAATACGCTTGCTGCCTGTCCTAATCCGAAGCCATAGCGCAGGTTGATGGGCACGGCAATCTGGCGATGCTTGATGGTCTGCTCTGTATTGAGCACTTCCTGTACACCATCAATCGCCACTTTGGCCTCACGTTGGTCATAGAGCGCGGAAGCGTCGATGCCGAGTCCTACGATGGGAAGGGTGAATTTCACGGTAGGGCCTACGTAGAAGCCTGCGCGATTGGATGCCTCAAAAACCTCCTTGTCCAGCGACATGCTCGTGACATTGACACCACCTTTGAGACCAAACTGAACTTGAGCACTGGCCGTTGTGGCACTCATCAGGCCAACGGCAACTAATAGAGTCGTAAAAAACTTTTTCATGTGTTTCTGTTTTAATTTGATTATACTTATAAACATGAATCCCCTTGGCGCATCAACGTCAAGGGGAAAATTACTTATCAATGTCTCTGGCGACGCACGGAGATACGTGCTCCACTGCCCGTATCGCTATTCCTTGATGCCTTGCGGCTGCGCTTCACCGAAGATTCTGCATCGCCCGATCGACGGGTGCGACTACGCCGCTTTGCCTTCTTGCTGGTTGGCTCCTGTGCAGTCTTGATGCTGTCGAGGCTGTCTCGCTTCTCTTGGTCCCCGAAAATGTTTTTCTCGAAGTCTTTCAGCTCTTTTTCGATCTTCTGCTGTTCGGCGTTCATGGCCGAATCCGTGGGGCAATACTGTGCGAGTGTGCGGCCAAGCATATTCGTTGTTTTGTATATCTTGCCCTGATACATATTGCGCGTGAAGAAATCGTCTACGCTCATGACCGCTGCATTGTTGAGATTGGAGGTCATCATGGTCTGTTTTGACAGATAAGGTGCCAAGTCGTCATACTTCACCCAAAACAGCGGATACTTCGCTTCGCCTTCGCCAAAGTCATCTTCCCGATAAAGTATTGGACACAGGGCAATGACCTTGCGGTGGAATGTAGACGTGGCTTGGTCATAGTATGCGCTCTCCTTGAGGTAGTACCCCTTCACTTCAGCCGATGGAATGTCGCTGTTGTCGAGGTAGATTCCCTTTCCCCGCCGCTCATAATAGATTTTATAGTTGTCGAGAAACTGAATAGGCTTGATGCGTGCGGAGTCGGTGAACAGCTCATTGCCGTCCAGACGATACTCGTAGCAGTTGATGTCTCTGTGGAGCATCAGCTTAAAGATGTAGGTGAAGAGGTTCATCTGGCTGCCTATCGGCTCTGTCGGATAATACAGTCCGGCGTTGGCTTCGTCTGTCAGCTTCAGTTCTCGGTAGAGGTCGCGGCGCCATACCACATCGGCCGGCATCTCTTGCACCGTGGGAAAAGAGATGAGGGCACGCGTAGTGAGCGCATTGGCACCCGTCTGCGCCTGTTTTTTCTGCTGTTCAGCTCTTCGTCTGGCAGGCTGCGCGGCGACCGCGACCACCACGATCACCATGCAAAGGATGGCAAATATCCGTTTCATCGTATGTTTTCTGATTCTATGTATTGTCAGTTCTGTTTTTGTTAATTACAAGTCACTACCTTACTATCACCTGCATAGCGCTTCCGCCACCGAGGTTTCGTGTGGTGCCATCAGGCCCGTGTACCACAACGTTGGTGATGTAGAAGCGGCGATTTCGGCTCAGTTGGCGGAACTGCTTTTTCTGCTGTGCTGTAAACTGTGATCCGTTGGAGGACAAGGGTACAGCATTTCCCATGTTGTCGAAGAAGATGGTCTGGAAACTCGTCACCTGGAATGGGATGTCCAGCAGTCCGTCGTCAATGGCTGCATGAATGCCAGAGGCCGCCATCAGACTGGCCTTGGAGAAGCTGCCGCCCTTGAAGCGGTCACCTCCCATGGCAATATAGGGGGCAGGGTCTGGCAGTTTGCGTACCCTGAACTTATATTCGCCCACCACTCTTCCTTTGGCCGATACCCGAAGCGTAACTGGACTGCCTGGAGTCGTTGGGCGGGCGATGAAATGTCCCCCGCCGCGTGCAGTGAGTGTACCTCCCGTCATCGTAGCTTGCACTGCGCTTTGTGGAGTGTTAGGGATGGAGATGGTGATGGGATTGTTGAATCCAGCATAGAGCACATTCATCAAATCGGCCGCCACTGTCGCCATTCCTTCGAAAGCCGGTATCTGTTGCATGCCGTCCGGCGAGATGTAGTTGTTGGGCTTCGGACCGCCTATGACCATATAGTCTTGCTTGAAGTCTCTTCTAAGCACATTGCCCATCATGTCGCGCACGAGCATATAGCCCTGAATGGTGTGCTTCCCGGGTGCGCCCGCCTTCACTTTTATGGTGTTTCCTTTGATTTTCTGTCCATTCACATACACCTCGGGGCTTTGTGTGGAGTCGATGGCGGCCAACATCATCCGTGCCGTGATGGTCTCGCCTGGGTAAAGCCGTGTCTGGTCGGGCACTACGATAGCTTCGAGCTTGTTGACCCTGATGTCTTTCAGGCCCACATTGGCTACCAGGGTGTGCAGAACCTCGCCTTCCGCATAGCGGATGTCGCTCTGCAGCTTGGAAAGGAGGGTGACGGCTGCTGCCGTAGGCATATCCTCAAACATGTATTCCTCCCAATTTTTGTTCAAAGCAGAAGATGGCACCGCGGTAGAAAGGTTGCTGTTGATGATTTGTTTTTGCAAGGGATCATCGATGAGGCGGAGTATACGCTCACGATAACTGTTGATGGCATTGTATAGTTTGTGCCCCTGACCCGTTCCTGGGCTGAGCATAATGACTCCCGCCGCTTCCAGATTGTCCTTGTTCTTGATGTTGAGCGGGTCACCATCCGGGCCGTCAGCCTCTTGGACGATGAGCGTTTTCAGCTCTTGCGCATAGTTAAAGAGCGAGTCGCTCATGGCTCTCACCGTCGTAGCGCGCTGAAACCAGATGCGTGCCTTTTCGGGATTCTTGCGCATAATCTGCTCCAGCTCGCCATAGATAGCCTCATTTTCCTTGGTAGAATTGCCCGTCGTCCGGTTCAAGCTCTCCTCCACGATGGAGAAACCATTAAGCACCTCGGTCGAGATGTTCAATGCGAGCATGGCCATGAGGACGACGTACATGAGGTTGATCATCTTCTGGCGGGGAGATATTTTGATTTTCTTGATTGCCATGTTTTGCGTTCTGATAGTAGAGTAGGGCAGCTCAACAGTTGCCTCCGCCCCCTTTTCTCCTTATAATTTTTGCTGTTCGCCTGTGCTTGGAGCCACTGCGCCTGGAGCTGCGGCCCGCATATTGACCGTCATGGCCTCTATCATGCGGGCATAGATGGCGTTGAGGTCGGCAATCTGCTGAGCCATCTTGCGTGTTTGCTCATTGATTTGGTCAATAGTGCCCACCTGTTGGCTTGCCCCCTTGAGCTGCATCTCATAGATTTTGGCAATGCCCGTGAGTGTGCGGTTGAGGTTTTCCATCTCCTCGCTGTCGCGGGTGAGCCGCTGACTCTGCTCATTGACCTTGCCCAGCATTTCTGTCAGCTCCTTGAGCGCATCGACATACTTTGTTTGTGCCTCCACCATCTCTGGGGCTTGTTGCTGTGCCCCCTCTACATCACCCCGTTGATAGTTGAGCATGGCCATGGCCACCTGCTCGGCTGTGGGCATGGATGTTGCCGCTGGCTGTGCCCCCACTGCGGCATGTGCAGCGTCGAAAGCCTCATTGGCCGCCGAATGCTGACCTCCTTCGGCTGCCTGTGGGGTAGACTGATCAGGTGCATAGCGCTGGCCGTTGTAGGCGCTCGCTGCGGCTGGTTGGGCATCAATTCCTTCTGAGTGTGTTACGCCTTCCTCGTCTCCTGCGAACTCATCACCGTTGCTTTCGTCCTCCTCACCTTCTGCATAAGTCTGCTCGCCATTAAAATCTACTTTCGTGGGCAGCTCGCGTCCGTCGTCTGTCTTGTCAAAAGGACGGTCAAAGGCCGAAAGGAAGAACACCACCACCTCCGTGCCCATGCCGATAAACAGCCACAGGTTGGCTCCCGGGAGGTGGGTCAGCTTAAAGAGTGCGCCAAGGATGACGATCGATGCGCCCCAACTATATCCATAGTTCAGAAAAGTTTGGCCTGGGACGCTGTCCATCCACTTCTGCAAGCGGTAGATGACATTATATTTACTGTAGTTTGACATTATCTTTTCTTGCTTCGTTTTTTACTTTTCTTGCTCATCTTTGCAGCCTCACTGGAGCTGCTTGCCAGCGACCTCACGCACCGGAATCCGATGTATGAGCGTGGCTGGTTCTGGTATTCCCATGTGCGCCAAGCCGCGCGGATGTAGCTTTCTGGGTCTTTCCACGACCCGCCGCGCACGCTCTTCTTCTTCAGCCGGTAGGGGTCTTCGAGTGCAGCCTTGTATTCGAGTTGCGGGTTGAGATCGTTCATCGCGTCTACTCCCGCCTCAGTATAGACCGTGCTTGTCCATTCTGCCACATTTCCTGCCATATCGAAGAGTCCGTTGCTATTGGCGGAGTAGATGCCCACCTTGCTCGTAATCAGGTTTCCATCCTTGGTGTAGTTGCCTCGGTCGGGCTTAAAGTTGGCGTAGAAGCAGCCATTGCCACTCTTCACGTCCTCATTGTCCCATGGAAACTCGTTCTGGTCTTTGCCTCTTGCGGCATATTCCCACTCTGCCTCGGTTGGCAGGCGGTAGCGTTGCACATAGCGTGCCTCTCCTCCCAAACCTTTCAGCAGATAGTCTGTGCGCCAAGCGCAGAAGGCATTGGCCTGCTCCCAGGTCACGCCGACAACGGGATAGTCGTTGAATGTCGGATTGCTGAAGTAGGAGCGGAGATAGGTCTCGTTGTCAGAATTACGGAAGTCGTTCACCCAGCACGTCGTGTCGGGATAGACATTGACGATGTAAGTGTTGAGAAAATCCCAAGGTCCGGAGAGCGGGCGGTTGATGGTCTCGCTGTGAATCACGCCATCATCGTCCACATACGCGGTGTCCTTGCTGATCATCACCACCTCATCGGGATTGGCGGCAACGTCTGTATTGAGGTTGCGCTCGCTGGGATTGAGCCGGTTTCGGCGCAGTGCCGCCGCCGTATAGTCATAGACTTGGTAGCGGTAATTGAGCTGTCGGGCGTCCAGCATTTTCTCACCCGTGGCTGGATTGGTGACGTACAGGCTTTCAAAAGCCCGCTGCTCGTCCTCCGTCGGCTTGCGGGGCAACCGCTTGTTCCAGTTCAAGTGGGGTGTTACGGGGTCGCCGTTCTTGTCCTCCGTAATCATATAGCTCTCGTCCCCACCATAGGATGGGTCTGCGAGGCGCGTGCGGAGAATGGAGTCGCGCACCCAATAGACAAACTGCTTGTATTGCGAGTTGGTCACTTCGGTCTCGTCCATCCAAAAGCCATCGACAGAAATGTCCTTGACGGGTGTTGACTTGCCCCACAAGCTGTCCTGTTTCTCCATGCCCATGCGCAATGACCCCCGCTTGATGAGCGTCATGCCGAAGGGGGTGGGTTCTTTGAATCCGCGCCCACTCACGCCGACTACCTCGCCACCTCTTCCCGACGACGATGCGCTCTTGCTGCCGAAGCAGCTTGAGAGCAGCATGGTGGTCAACAGACTTGCGCAAATAGCCAATATGTACGTTCCTTTTCTCATATACTGTTGATTTAAGTCTCTGCCTTATCCCATTCGTGGGAAGGAGGCGGAACTTCTGTATTGTTTTGCTTTTTCTTGTTGTTCTACAATATTCTCGCACTCTTATGGAGGTTGCGCCCCTTCTTCTGGAGGTTGATGTCCATTTGGTAGCTCACCACCAACTCGTGGTATCCGTTGCCTATCCCGGCACCCCCCGTGAGCATCTCGTAGCTGTAGCCGATGTTGATGCCCTGGAAACTTCCGCCGATATACCCCGTGACGGAGTTGGTCGGACTGTATCCCACACCGGCGTACATCCGCTTCTTGTCGTTCTGGTAGACCACCCGTGCAGTGATGTCTGCCCGGTAGGTGGTGCCATCGTATCGTGCCAATACAGATGTCGGTACTGTAATAAACGGATTGCGGAGCTTGATATTGTATCCGCCCGTGAGGTAACAGGTCGGGGCCACCTTCATCTCGTTGGTCTCGCCCAGCGCTATGGTAGGCCCGGTGAGGTGTTGTCCACTCACGCCGACGTACCATTGCTTGTGGACATAGTAGAGGCCGAAGCCTACATCGAGCGCATTGCCGCTGAGCTGTGTCTTGGAGAAAGCAGGGTCGTTGCTGTCGTCAAGGTCAATCTTTGTCCCATCAAAATTCTCCATAATGAGCCCGAGCTGCACACCGGCCGAAATCATGCCTCCGAAGAGATTTTTGCGAAACGCATACTGTCCAGCAATGCGTTGGTGGGTGAATGCGCCAATCTTGTCGTTCAGCATCGATGCCCCCACTCCGTGATACTGCCTCAGGAAGTAGAGGGGCAAGTCGGCCCCCACATAGAACGTGTTCGGGTTGTCCTCGTAGCCGGTAAATCCCATCGTGTAGGCACCCACGGCGTTGAGCTTGTTGCCCTTTCCCGCTGCGGCAGGGTTGTACGATGTCTCCATCAGCCAATAATGGCTGAATACAGCGTCGTATTGCGCTTGCGCACCAAGGGCGGCAAACAGCGTGATGAATATGGCAATGATGCGTTTAAACACATTTCAATAACGCTCCACTCCCCATTTTATTGCCATGATATGGGATAAATTGTGTGGGCAGAACTAAAAACAATGCTTCTTGACAGTTCTCCAACCGAGTGGTAAAATATTTTCTTAAATCAAAGAAAACAAAAGTATAGTTAAATATTTTCTCCACTCTACTTTTTTGTGTAACTTTGCGCTGCAAACTCAGAAACAGATTGCAACACGGGATAAAGAAAATTTATAACACTCATAAAAGATAAAACAATGCAGTATTTAACAAATGACAAGCTCGTCATCGTTGGTGCGGGCGGTATGATTGGTTCCAACATGGTGCAGAGCGCTTTGATGCTCGGCCTCACTCCTAACATTTGTCTCTACGATATCTATGAGCCGGGCGTTCATGGTGTGTTCGACGAGATTCAGCAATGTGCTTTCGAGGGTGCCAATATCAGCTACACCGTCGATGCCAAGGAAGCCTTCACGGGTGCCAAGTACATCGTCTCCTCTGGCGGTGCTCCCCGTAAAGAGGGCATGACCCGCGAGGATTTGCTCAAAGGCAACTGCAAGATTGCCGCTGAATTTGGCGACAACATCAAGAAATATTGCCCCAATGTGGAGCATGTGGTGGTCATCTTCAACCCAGCCGATGTCACTGCACTCACCGCACTCATCCATTCTGGATTGAAGCCCAACCAGCTCACCTCACTTGCCGCACTCGACTCCACTCGTTTGCAGCAGGCGCTTGCCCACGAGTTCGGCGTACAGCAGGACAAGGTCACTGGCGCCCACACCTATGGTGGCCACGGTGAGCAGATGGCTGTCTTCGCCTCACAGGTCAAGATTGATGGCAAACCCCTTGCTGAGATGGGACTTTCCCACGAGCGTTGGGAGGAAATCAAGCATGAAACCGTCCAGGGTGGTTCACACATCATCAAGCTTCGTGGCCGCAGCTCATTCCAAAGCCCTGCCTACAACGCTGTGAAGATGATTGAGGCCGCTATGGGTGGCAAGAAGTTCACACTGCCTGCCGGCTGCTTCGTCAACTGCGACAAGTGTGGTTACAAGAACGTGATGATGGCCATGCCGTCCACTATCGACAAGACGGGTGTACACTTCACCGCTCCTACCGGCACAGCCGAGGAGATGGCCGATCTCGCCAAGTCCTACGAGCACCTCTGCAAGATGCGTGATGAGATCATCGATCTTGGCATCATCCCGCCAGTGGCTGAGTGGAGCAAGATGAACCCGAACCTTTAATTTCGTTCGGGGCTGACCGATAGGCCTATAAGTTTACAGCATAACAGGGGTGTCTTCCGACAAGGAGATGCCCCTGTTTGCTTATCCACAAAGGTTATCCCTCGCATCAAAGACAAGAAAATGGGGAAGCTCACGCCTGAACAACGTCATAAGAATATGGCGGCTATCCACTCCAGCGGGACGAAGCCGGAACGCATCGTGCGCCATTTTCTGTGGCAAAGGGGCTTCCGCTATCGCCTCAACAGCCCCCGCCTGCCTGGTCATCCCGACCTTGTGTTGCGCAAATATCGCACCTGCATCTTTGTCAATGGATGCTTTTGGCATGGGCACGACAACTGCGCAGGCTTCCGACTGCCCAAGACCAACACGGCATTTTGGCAAAAGAAAATCACCAGAAACAAGGAGCGGGATCACAAGGAGCAATTGCTACTCGCCCAAATGGGATGGCACTGCATCACTGTGTGGGAATGTCAGCTCAAGCCGAAGTCACGGAAGCAGACACTCGAAGCACTCGCGCATACGCTCAACCACATTTTTTTGCAAGACCATAGCATCCCGGCCCCTATTCATGCCTTAACCCGTTACCAGCCGATAGGGGAGGACATCCAGACAGGTATGGCCGCAGAGCCAGACGTGGATGGGCAATAGCTTTCAGTTGCAATTCCCAGCACGAAGAGACATGAAGGCTCGTCTATTGGTAGGGGAACAAGCCGGCGATGGCCTTTGCAATGTCAACAAGCCCTTTTTCGTCGGCCTCATGGAATGCGTCCAACTCCGCACTGTCCACATCGATGACCGCTACCACCTCGCCTCTCTTGATGATGGGCACGACTATCTCGGAGCGTGAGCGTGAGGAGCAGGCGATATGACCAGGAAATTGCTCCACATCGGGTACTATTAGCGTGCGGGCCTCCGCCCACGAAGTGCCGCAAACACCACGGCCGCGCCCTATGCTAAGGCATGCCATAGGGCCTTGAAACGGCCCCAGTAGCAGCCGATCGTGGCGCACGACATAGAATCCCACCCACCAATAGTAGCTGAACGTCTCCTTGAGCACGGCAGCCACGTTGGCCAGTACGCCCACGGGATTGTCGGCATCCTCCAATAATCCTTTCACCTGCAAGAGTGCTTCAGCATATTTCTTCGCCCTGTTTTGGCACGAGCTGACACCGTTTCTCCGTTCTTGATTTTTGTTCTCCATAGTCCTTTCCGTCAGTAATTTCTTTTGAAACTTAAGCCCAAATGCTAAAAAGTAATGGGCAAAAGTCTGTTTTTGCCCATTACCGTAGCTCTGAGTAAAACTCAAGAGTCCCGTTTGTATTGCTTTTTGCGCCTTGTTAGGGAAAGAATGGACTTACTCGTCCTCCCTGACAAGGCGCAATTGCGTCAAAACACAAACTTCCGTCCCTTGCTGACATAGATGTGCCCCTTCTGTGGGGTCGTCACCCGTCTGCCTTGCAAATCATAGATGTGGTTTTCAGTCTTGTCGGCATGGTTCTCCGAAATGGCGGGAGTGGCGATGGCCGTAGCGGGAAACTCACTGGGGTCTATTTCAACAAAGTTCCAAAAGCCGCCCCAACCCGCGCCATTCTGTGTCTTGTCAAAGTATTTGTCCATCGTTCCCGTGGGAATATAGACAATTGGCGTCAATGTACCATGGGGAAATCTATACCCCTCGAAAGGCCCTCCTCCCTTTGGGTCACAGACGGGTGGCTCCATGGCAGCGCAATAGATTTCCTTGATGTTGTCCCAATGTCCACAACTTAGTGCACCCAAAGACTTCATGGAGGCAGGGAATACAACACATTCCAAGGAATCCATGAACTCCAAAGCCTCTTCTCCGATAGACTGAACTCCTAACGGAAATTCCAGTCTTTTAATTGAAAAGCATTGAGACAATGCTCTCCATTCGAGATTTTTCACCGTATGTGGAATGCTTATCTCACGCAATTTGAGCGCATTGTAGAGAAATCCAGAAGGTATTTCAGTCATTCCCTCTGGCAAACGTATCTTTTCAAGATAAAAATTATCGGCAAATGTCCAAGCGATGTCCGCTCTTCCAAAGTCCAGACAAGAATTGGGGATGGAGACCTCCTTCAATCGGCAACCCTGAAAAGCGGTTTCCCCAATCTTTTCAAGCCCTTCTGGAAAATTGATCGCAGTAATAGGAGTGTTATAAAATGCCTCCCTTTGAATTTCTTTCATCGTGGACGGAAGTACGACTTGCCCTATCAAATGGCTGCAAAAGGAAAATGTGCTTGGAGCGATCGTTGACATCCCTTCAGGAATTATCAATGGATTCATTTTTATTCGACTATTTATAAAGGCGGCCTCTCCAATTTCTCTAAGGGTAGAAGGGAGCTGGACGTCCTCCAAAGCAAGTGTGCTAAAGAAGGCATTGTTTCCTATTCTTTTAAGGCCTTCTGGCAAGATAATTCTCCGCAGAACTATATAATAGAAAGTCATGCCGTTTTTTTCGTCATCAACAAATTGCTCGTCTCGATCAAAAAAGGCATAGTCTGGTATTTCGTTATTTTCTATTATAGCTTCTTTCAAGTTGATGACCGAAAGATAACCATAAAGTGAAGAACGGAACAGAGTTTTAAAGTCTGCGGCATTGATAGGTCCGTTGACAACCAAGGAGTCTATCTTTGTATTCTTATCGCCCAACAGTTCTGCTAACTCTCCTCCGTGCGTGGTCGTCACCTCCATCCATGTGAACTTATGTTCCTCCTCGGTGGCTTTCTTCATACGGAATGGCTGGCACTGAATGCCCTTACCCTCATGTATCATCGCCTCAGGAATCTGGCCATCAGTACTCCAACTGACGTTACAGGACACATAAGCATTCAACTGCTGCTCTTCATTTGCAGCGTATAACAACGAAGCGAGCATACAGAGAAGCAATGTCGAAATTGTCTTCATCATGTTTTGGATTGTCTTCATAATCAGTTTATTTTAATTGTTCAACTATTGACAGGCCAGCTTGGAGTACTGGCCTGCTCACATTCTCACGTGGTATAACTAATTTATTCTATCTTTACTTTTTTGGAAATCTCCATTCCGTCAAGGAACTTTCGTCCACATAATAGTCAGCGTCCTTTCCCGCAAACTGACTCTCAGTGAGTGCAAATGCTTCCTCTTGGGAGACACTTCTGAAATTTGCTGATTCCAATTGTGCCCACATTTCTGTTGGGAATAAGCTGAAAAGTGTCAGCCACCCTAAAAATCTTAAGCGCTCCATAAACATTAAGTTTTGATGGTAAAAATATAGAAAAAAAGTAGTACCACAAAGGTAAGAATTATGATTTTAACGTGCAAATGTTTTCAAGCTTTTTTGTTTTTTGAGTTAGATTTTCCATTACTTTATTCCAGTCCGGGGTAAGAAATTCGGAAAATAAACACAGGGCTATGCGGATGTGTCCAAAAACATATTGCCATTCAGGCTCTATTGCGTCGTAATTCAGCCTATATTGCACTGCAATAAAGGCCATTTTGCAACGCAAAATAGCCCCTATTACCACGTGGCTTATAACGTCCTGATAATCAGTGAGTTTACTCCGCTGCTTTTGTGGCAGCCATTACCGAATGGCTTGCCACGCATTCACCTCTTTAATCTCAATAGGTCATTAGACCGCACTCGACAAAAAGGAGAAGTTTCCCATCTTTACATACTATTTTTTTGACATATTCGCTCAAATAACCGATTAGGATTTGAGATTCACTCATTAAAAAAATGATGTGCTTTTATTCAGACTTTTGCTCCATATATATGCCAGTGGGCATCCCTCGGAAAGGGATAGACCAAATACGAATATCAATAATTCTTTTGTGCCCAGTCTGGTTGGGTGCCACTGTTAGGGCTATTTCTTTTACATTTTCCTTTCTTATGTTGAACCAGCTACAAAAATATTGGTAAGTATAAGTGAACTCTTTACCATCAGTTCCAACAATAGTAGAATCGTTCTTTTCTACTTTTTCTTCGTTCAAAGTTACATCCCCTTGTTTGTCCGAATTCCTAAGAACAGAGTATGTCGAGCAGCTGTGCAGCTCGTAATTATTGTTCATGCCCTGTCGAAGAGTAAATTGTCCGCCTTCAGGGGGAATTTCGAAATGGCTCGGGAAATCATTGTAAACGGGATCTGCATCAATAAGCTCATCATTATCATTACAGGAACATAATGCTAAAACAAGCGAGAAAATGATGAAGAATATACTTTTGTTCATAATTCTATTTAATTGATTTGAGGTTTTTGCTATAGTCTCTTCCAAAGCAATTCTTTCGGCATTTTGCTGCTGTAAGTGTTTCGCCATAGTCCGTATGTCTTCAACACAAAAAGGCAATCTGCACGAAATAAACAGCAACCTGGTACAATTCGTTTTTTACCAATGGAAATTGACTGTGGCCACGACACAACGGCGTGGTAGCGGTCGGTCACATAGGGCGGATACTTGCGTTTGGTGTCAAGTAGTCCGATGTAAGATTGTACACCAAACCGCCAGTGCCTTGTCTCATAGTAGACGGCAGGTCGGATGCCTAAGTCAAATTTCTTGTATTCCTCCTTTCCATCTATTGGATGCCAAGGGTCAGCATCGTAGTAATGATAGTCACCGTCGGCCAGAAAGGAAAAGACGGGACCACATTCCACCACCACGCCCTTGCGTTTGCTTCCGCTGAAGTGGTACTGCATGAGCAGTGGCACGTCTATGTAGGTGGCGTTATAAGAGCCTCCCACGTCTTTAAGTTCGCCCAATCGTGTTTTCACTCGAAGCGCCACGCCTGGCATCGCCGACCACTGTGGCGTGACATAGTAGTTAAGGCCGTAGCCCACATGCAAGGCTGTGGTCTGCTCGTCTCCATCCTCCAGTGTGTTGGCAATGCCCACGCCAGCATATACGTTGTGCTCCCAATGCTTCGTCTGTGCAGAGATAGATGTAGTGGCACCTAAAAAGAGCAGTATAGTGGTAGCTTTTGTGGATAAAGAATATTTTTCCATGCTTCTAAATTTAGGTGGGTTCTATAAATTAGCTTTGTCAGATTTTGAGGCTATTTTCGGCTCAGAGCGTCAGCGAGTGAGGAAGTATAGCGGGCTATACGACCGAACGAGGTGGCGCTCTGAGCCGAAAAGAGGCCAAAAGATGGCAAAACGTAACCCTTCATCATTTATATCTTTTTTGGGTGGTAATTTATAGAACCCACCTTTAATAAATACAGTAGATTTTTCTGCTGCAAAGTTAAGAAAAAAAGCAAACTCCAAACGGATTCATCTCAATTATACAATGAGCTTTGGCGCATCAAAAGATACCAATTACTATAATGTTGCGAGTGAAGAAAGAGGTTGTATTGTCTGACAAGGCCAGATGCGTTGCATCGCCATTGGTGTAGGAAGAATATGTTCTTGGTCTCTTCTGGGATAGAAATAGGTGTGGCTCGGTGTTGCAAAAGATTCGTGTGGGGTGTTCGTAGGCTTTCAGTTGACAACCAACAACAAAAAGGCCGGGCGATAGTCGAGACATGACAAGTAGTCATGGTCGCTATTCCCAGCCTTTTCCTTTTTATCTTAATAACCTATTTGGGGAACAGGTTGCCTTGACTTATAGTCAAGACTTCATTTTAGTATTTCGTGTTCTCTGGATCAAAGTTGGTCCATCCACTCATCCAGTTGTCAGCTGCGTTGCGGAATGCACCCACATAGGTAGCGCTCTTGTCGAACCAGTTGTTGGACTGCAGATCGCTGAACGAGCCTTGAAGGTTGCCACCCAGCGTGGTGCTGGCAGAGATGATGGACTCTACACCAGACCAAGTGCTTGCCAACCAGTTGTCGAGCAGCTTGTTGCCGTTGTCCTGAAGAAGGAAGAACGTGCTGGAGAAAGACTTCTTTGAAGGATCAGTCGTCTTGGTCTTGTAGTCGTAAAGCTCATCCTTATAGATCTTGTTGAAGTCAGAACCTGTGATGTCCATGCCGGCCATGACGATGCGGTGGAGCTTGAGCAGACCCTTGGAAGCGGCACCCTGGGTGTCACCCTTCTCGTTGTCGAGGATGATTCCAACCGGCCAGCCAGCCACAACGCTGTTGTAGCAGTTCAGGCGGCTGTTGCGACGGATGTGCATTGCAGCCTGGAAAAGACCCAGTGACGAGCCGTTGCCCGGATTCATCTTGTCGCCGTTGATGTACTCCTTGGTGTTCTGGAAGTTCTTGTCGAACACTTTCGGGCCAAGGAAGGTCATGTTAGAGAACGTAGCCGTGGTGAAAGGCTCTGCAGTAGAACCATCGGCGTTGTTATCACTTTCGAAGCCATTGCTCTGTGAAGCATCTGCGATGTGCGACTCACGGACGGAAACACCAAACTGTACACTGCCAGAGAAGCCATTATCGGTATCGAAGTCATCATCCCAACCACGATAAGCGACCAGGTACTTGCAGTTTACCGTGCCACCGAACCACTCGAAAGAGTCGTCGTTGCTGTAGCTTACCTGCACGTGGTCCACAGTCGTTCCTGCGCCAACGGAACCCAGTGTAAGGCCATTGATCTCCTTATCCTTCTGGAAGGGGTATCCGGCAAACTCAATACGGACGTACTTCAGCACACCCGAGTTGTCGTTGGCATCGTTGCCACCGTGCTTTGTACGAGGGCCACCCTCAATCTGCTGGTTGAGCACGCCGTTGTTGTTAGGTGCCTTACCGCAGAGAATCACGCCACCCCAGTCGCCAGGACGACGCTCTCCAGGATTTTGCTCAGAGGTGAATACGATAGGATCTGTAGCCGTACCCTCGGCATACAACTTTCCACCCGGCTCCACGATAATGGTGGCCTTGGTGTCCTTGTCACCCTTAATGATGGCGCCTGCCGGGATGGTCAGCGTAGATCCATCAGCCACGTAGACCCAGCCGCGCAACAGATAAGTGCCTTTGGCGAGCGTTTGCTTCCCCTTGAAGACAAAGTTCTGGTCGCCATTGCCAATGACATTCCCCTCGGGATCTTCTTTGCCGTTGGCATCGAAGAGCAGATGGTCACACGACTTGAAGCCTCCATCAGTACCCCATACGTAAGCTGTTGTGCCAGGGTTAGGAGTGGGGTTCTCGTTGTCATCGTCGCTGCACGCTGTCAATGTGGCCGAGAGGGCAAGGATGCCGAAGCATCCCGCAATCATCTTTCTTGTTTTCATCATTGTTTTGTGAATAATTAAGTTGTTGTTTTGTGGTGCGCAGGCGTTGTGCGCCCAACGCACTTGTTGATATTGTTTTTTCTTTCTTGCGTCTTAGAGCGTCAGTGTGGCAGTGAACTGTATATTGGTTCCTGGCCGATACTGGCGTGTCACTTGCTCCACTTGCTTGGTGCCGTCCTTTAGTGTAACGTCGGAGAACTGCTTGAACGATACCTTTTGGTTAAGGATGTCCTTGACGGCGAGCTTCAACTCCAAACGACCTATGCGCTTGCTGGCTGTAAAGTCGAAGGCATCGCGCGGCATTTCGTAGCTGTCCGGCACACGGATGTTTCTTGAAGGGTCAGAGCCACCGCCTGTGGTTCGTCCAACACCGACGATACGTTTGCCGATGCGGTTGTAGAGCAGGCTGGCTGTGAATTGACATTTCTCGTTGTTATAGAATAATCCAGTGTTGACCAGATAGGGTGATTGTCCCTGCATAGGACGGTCATACTCGTTGCTTCCCGGCTCAAATTCCACCCGACTGTGAATCAGCGAGCCGTTGAAACTCCACGAGAAGTCCTTCAGACCGATGAAGTCGAGCCGCTTGCGTATGTCAAGCTCAACACCAAAGTTGTTGGCTGCGCGGGCGTTCATATAGGAGTAGACCACGTCCGTTCCCCCCGCCATGGTGTAAACCCATTCAATTGGGCTGTCGAAGTGCTTCCAGAAGGCTGCCAGCGTGATGACCTCACCACGTGATGGATACCACTCATAGCGCAAGTCGAGGTTGTCCACATAGCAGTTTTTCAAGTCGAAGTTGCCCTCTACGTTCGATGCCAGGTCGAAGTCGTAATAGACCGACGGTGAGACTTCCCTAAATTCGGGGCGGTTAACGCTCCTTCCATAGCTGGCCCGCAACTGATGTTTCGGGTTGAAATGGTAGGTCACATTGAGGGAGGGGAACAAGTCGCCGTGACGGTAGAAGTGGATCTCATGGCTCTCTTCATACATCTTGGTGTTGCTGAACAGCTCCATGCGGTTGTACTCGTAGCGCAGTCCGGCATTGACATCCACCTTTCCCAATGGGAGGGCAGCCTCGACGTAGCCCGCTCCGAGCAAGTTGTTGCCACTGTAGTCGTTGAGTTTGTTCACGTCCTCCATCAGATAGAGCTTGTTGACGCCGTAGTTGGAGGGGTCGGAGAGAAGTGTCGGGATGTCCATTGTGAGGAATCCTTCAGGCAAATCGTTGCCGTCGGTGTTGTACCAGTAGAAGAGGTTGCGGGTCTTATACGTTCTTGTGCGGTATTCACCGTAGATGCCAGCCTTCAGAGAAGGCGTCCATTTGCCGAAATTGAACTTGTGCTCGTCATTGGCTTGCAGGGAGATGATGTGCTCGTCGAGCGAAGTCCACTCGCGCGAGATGTCGTTCTGGTATAGCCACTCGTATTGTTTGTTCTCCTGTTCTGGGTCTTCAGAATAGAGGATGTATTTCCTACGATCGGGCAAGCGACGGTTGGCGTACGCATAGCCGACACTCCAGTCAAGGGCATCGTCACTGAAGGTATGCCGTCCCGTCAATTGACCCGTATAAGTGGTGCGGCTCTGATAGTAGTATTCTGCCGAGCGTTCGGGCTCAGATTGTGCGCTTGTCCCCTCGCGGAAGGTGTATCGGCTGTTGCCCAGCTGGTTGATGATGTTCTTCAGCTGATATTTGTTCTTCCCGTTTCGGCTCAGAAGCGTCAAGTTGAGCATGGCACCCAGACGTGCCGAGTGGGTGTATTGGTCGTCAGTGGAGAGTCGCAACGGGTTGACACGGTCGTTGTCTGTGTCGTAAGCACCATAGAAGTTGTTGATCATTCCGCTTATCGAGCGCCGCTCATTGGTGTAGTTGAGTGCGGCGAGCAGTCCGAGTTTCGCCCCATCAATCTCCCATTTCCGGCTCCAATCCATCCCCAGCTTCAAGTCGCCCAGTGGTGTATTCTTCCTTACGTGCCAGTCGTTGCCGAAGCCGTTGTTGAGCAAATCTATCATGGTGTTGCCTCCGCTGTTTTTCCCGAGCGTGGCAAACTGCTTGTCCATCCCGCCGGAAAGCGAGCGCATTCCGCTGTCGAATCCTAAGAAGTCGGTGGGCGATGCCTTTTGTTCAAGGAAGTCGCCAAATGCCGTTTGTGTGTTCCAGTTGGCACCCACGCTGATATGGAATGAGTTGTTGGTGGGTATTTCTTTAGTGTTGATGAGAATGAAGCCGCCAGTGTAGTCGGCTGGGTATTGTGCTGTGGGTGTTTTGACAATCATGAGGTTGTCTATCTGCCCGCTGGGAATCATGTCAAAGCTGAAAGCTCGGCTGTCCGCCTCACTGCTTGGGGCTGCCCCGCCGTTGATCCACACGTTGTTGTAGCGCTGGGAGAGACCGCGCACCATGACAAACTTCCCATCTATGAGGCTCACGCCAGGGATTCGGCGGATCACCTCGCCTGCATTACTGTCCTGCGTCCGTGAAATTTCCTGCGCAGAGACGTTGCTCACTATGACGGAGCTGGTTCGTGCGATGTCAATCATGGCGGCATCCGTATTCAGTCGCTTCACCGCCGTCACGGTGACATCACCTAATTGCTGCTCGTCGGCCGTCAGCGCAACCCGCAAGTCATCATCTGCGTTGCCGGTCGTGGCCCTCACTCCGTCAATGGTTTTAGTCTTATAAGATACATATTTAATAATGAGCGTATAGCTCTTGCCTTTCTCAAGGCCAGCAAACTGGAATTTACCGTCGATGTCAGTGGCTGTGCCAAGCGATGTTCCCTCCACCTGCACCGTCGCTCCGATGAGTGGTTCTTTTGTTTTTGAATCGACCACCGTACCCCGTATGTCTTGTGCCCATGCTCCGGCTGGGAGTGCAAGGGTGAGGAGAGCGATGCCTGTGAGTCGCTGATAATGCTTATTCATCTTTGTCCTACGTTCATTGCTTTGTTTTCACGGGTGCAAAGTTACATAGGGAGTGTGACAGAGTGATTGCCAAGATGTTACAAGGCTATGAAAAAGCAGCTTTTTTGCCCGCTTATTTTCTTCTCTTGCTCTTTGGGTTAATTAGGTCGTTATGCTGAAGTAGAAGCGATTACAGACTTGAAAATCAGCTAATTGCCTGTTTTTGCTGCCGGTGTTGTCTTTAGATAAGCGCTAAAGTCTATTGTGGGCAACATAAAGAAAGAAATAAAAAACAGCATGAATCCATGGGGTCTGGTTGGTATCCTATCCCATGCGCACACGAAAATGAAGGGCTTGTCACCCTGGTTTCTTCACAGACACCAGTTCGTATTCTTCCTCTTCGTCATCTTCTGTGGTGCTTTTCCTCTCCCCCTGCATCCCGTTGGCGTCGGGAGTCGCAGGGCTCAGGAGCTTGACTATCAGCCGGGCCGCCTCGTCGGGAGCCACAAGGTTGCCCAAGCGATTGGCCACAGTACGGTAGCCGCAAAGTATTTCCTCACGGTGCGGTTGCCTGGGGAGGATGCGGTACAGCTCGTTGATGATGTTGTAGATGGTGAAGCGTTCTGCAAACAGCTCCTTGACCACCTCGGCGTCTGCTACCAGATTGACGAGCGAGATGAATTTCACTTTGAGAATATGATTGAATCCAAAGCGTATCAGTCGGGGTAGGGGGGTCTTGTAGCATACTACTTGTGGCACGCCAAGGAGACAAGTCTCCAGTGTGGCTGTGCCACTTGTAACGAGCGCGGCCACGCTGTGGGTGAGCAAGGCATAGGTTTCGTTGTTGATGACGGGAACGTCTTGGCGCTTTCCCATTACCTTTTTATAAAAGGACCAACTGATGGAAGGTGCACCCGCTACCACCATCTGGTAGTCTTCAAAATGAAGAGCAGCCTCGATCATGGCCGGGAGGTTGTCCTTAATCTCCTGTTTACGGCTTCCTGCAAGAAGGGCAATGATGGGCTTGTCGGTCAAGTTGTGGCGTACAAAGAATGCTTCTCGGCTCTCCGAGTACGCTTTCCGAAACCGCATAATTTCCTCGACGGTGGGATTGCCGACGTAGTGGATGGGGTATTGATGTTGCTGATAGAACGATACCTCAAACGGAAGAATAGAAAACAACTCCTTGACATCGCGACGTATGGCGTTGATGCGCCATTCCTTCCATGCCCAGACCTTTGGGGAAATATAGTAGTAGACGGGAATCTGAGTGTGCTTGTGGACATATCGGGCAATGTTAAGGTTGAAGCCAGGATAGTCTACCAGTATTACCACGTCGGGATGCCACGCCACAATGTCCTCTTTGCACCACTTCATGTTGCGGAGGATGGTATGCAAGTGGAGCAATACGGGTACGAAGCCCATGTAGGCAAGGTCCTTGTAATGGCGCACACGCTCACCTCCGACAGCCGACATGAGGTCGCCGCCGAAAAAACGGAACGCTGCCGAGGGGTCATAGCAGCGCAGCGAGGCCATCAGCCGACTGGCATGAAGGTCACCGCTGGCCTCTCCAACTATCAGATAGTACTTCACAGGTCAGAACTTCAACTTGCCCAGCAGGCCGTAATCGGTCACATCTATCGTGGTAGGCGTTACGGCTACGTAACCGTGGGCAATCGCCCACTGGTCTGTGTCAGTCTCCTCCGGCTCGTCATTCTCATAGTGACCCACCATCCAGTAGTAACCTCCGCCATAGGGATGCTGACGGCTCTCCACCTCGTTGACCCAACGTCCGTAAGTCATTCGGCACACCTTGATGCCCTTGAAGGAGTTGCCCTTGGGGAAATTGACGTTTAGGCAGGTGCCCTTTGGCAGGCCCTCGGTCAGCACCTTGGTCACAATCTGGCGTACATAGGGACGAAGAGGTGAAAGGTCAGCCTCGGGATTGAAGTCGCAGGAGGAGAAAGCTATCGACGGAATATACTTCATTGCACCCTCATAGGCCACACCCATGGTGCCGCTGTAATGGTTGTTGACCGTGGAATTGTCGCCGTGGTTGATGCCGCCGAGTATCAAGTCGGGCATGCGGTTGTCCAAAATCTGGTCTATGGCCAGCTTGACGCTGTCGACAGGTGTGCCCGAGCACGACCACACTTCAGCCCCTGCAATATCCTCACGTCGCTTCAAATAGAGCGGATCGGCAGCCGTGAAGGCGCAGGAGTAACCCGAACGGGGCGAGTCGGGAGCGCAAACGAGCACTTCGCCCATATCGGCGATGAAAGAGACAAGACTGCGGATGCCATTGCTGTCGAAGCCGTCGTCGTTGGAAACGAGAATGAGGGGTCTGTTTTTGTTCATCATTGCACTAATCTTCGAGCCGCAAAAGTACGAAAAAAGTTTTTTAAAGCCACCGCTTTCTCGTAGTTTTTGTGTACCTTTGCCCAAAATATTACACTTGAGACAGACAGATACACAAGGAGTAAATCCTGCAAAATGGATGCCTATCATCGGCTTTAACCAAGGCCGGTAGCCAGGCGCCAGTCTGCAAGAGACAGGCATTTGCGGCTTTGCCCTATGTCTGGTTGCGTATTTGAGAACGATAGAACATGGGAAAAATCATTGCATTGGCCAATCAAAAGGGCGGTGTGGGCAAGACGACCACTACCATTAACCTTGCTGCTTCATTGGCCACATTGGAGAAAACGGTGCTTGTCCTCGATGCTGATCCGCAAGCCAACGCGTCGAGCGGACTGGGGGTTGACATTAAGGAGGTGGACTGTTCAATCTATGAGTGCATCATAGACCATATCGATATACGTGATGCCATCTATACGACAGACATTGAGGGACTCGATATTGTGCCGAGTCATATAGATTTAGTGGGAGCAGAGATAGAAATGCTCAACATGAATGACCGCGAAAAGGTGCTGAAGAATCTTCTTCAACCTATTCGCAACGAATACGATTACATCCTAATAGACTGTAGTCCGTCGCTCGGACTGATCACGGTCAACGCCCTTACGGCGGCCGACAGCGTCATCATCCCAGTGCAATGTGAGTACTTCGCCCTGGAAGGTATCAGCAAGTTGCTCAATACCATCAAAATTATCAAGAGCAAGCTCAATCCCAAACTCGAGATCGAGGGATTTCTGCTCACTATGTATGACAGTCGTCTCCGGCTGGCACGGCAGATTTACGATGAGGTAAAACGCCACTTTCAGGAACTGGTGTTCCGTACCGTGATACAGCGCAATGTCAAGCTTTCCGAAAGTCCAAGCCACGGTCTGCCCGTCATTCTCTATGATGCCGACTCGGCGGGTGCGCGCAACCACCTGTCGCTGGCAAAGGAAATCATAGAACATAACAAGAAAGAATAGCCCTATGCCCGTACATAAGAAATATAATCGCAACGTCAAAACCAACGCCCTCGGGCGTGGACTCGATGCTCTTATCTCCACAGAAGCGGTAAGCACGCAGGGAAGCAGCACCATCAATGAGGTGCCACTGCAGCAGATAGAGCCGAACCCCAATCAGCCGCGGCGTGAATTTGACCCCGTGGCACTGGAGGAATTGGCCGGATCCATCCGTCAGTTGGGCATTGTACAGCCTATTACCCTGCGGCAGATGGATAGCAACCACTTCCAGATTATTGCCGGAGAGCGGCGCTGGAGAGCCTCCCAGTTGGCTGGACTGAGTACGATTCCAGCCTATATCCGTACCATCAAGGACGAAAATGTAATGGAGATGGCCCTCGTGGAGAATATCCAGCGCGAGGACTTGAATGCCATCGAGATAGCCTTGGCCTACGAGCACCTGCTGGAGAAGAGTGCGATGACTCAGGAGAAGGTGGCAGAGCGCGTAGGCAAGAGCCGCGCTGCCATTGCCAATTACCTGCGTTTACTGAAGCTTCCCGCACAAGTGCAGATGGCGTTGCAGAAGAAAGAAATAGACATGGGGCACGCCCGAGCGTTGCTCTCGGTCGAAAGTCCTACGCTTCAACTGAAGGTTTTCCGCGAAATTCAGAAAAACGGCTACAGTGTGCGTCGCGTGGAGGAGATCTGCCAACAACTAAAAAACGGCGAAGACATACAATCGGCGAAGAAGACCATTGCCGCCACACGTCGCCTTCCCGAAGAGTTCAACATTCTCAAGCAGCAGCTCTCCACACTTTTCGACACGAAAGTGCAGATGAGCTGCAACGACAAAGGCAAGGGAAAAATCAGCATTCCGTTCGCCTCAGAGGAAGAGTTGGAGCACATCATGAGTGTGCTCGACAGGGTGAAGCAGCAATCAGGGAACTGATGGACATTAGGAATATGATGAGGCAACAGTTTTGGGGAATAATCTTGGCTCTACTTCTTGCCCACGGGGGAGTCATGGCGCAAGTGGAGCACCATGACAGCGTCATGGTAATCTACCCTGAAGATACGCTCAGTGTGCGACAGAATGTCTCAGTTCCCATTTCAGACAGTATGATGACAATAAGCAGGTCTCTTGCCGATTCCCCCAAAAAGGAAAATGTCAAGGAGAAACACCACAAACGAGACTGGGCAACATGGAGGCCAAATGCGAAGCGGGCCTTGTGGCTGGCCCTGGTGCTTCCTGGTGCTGGGCAGGTCTATAACCGAAAATTTTGGAAGCTCCCCATTATCTATGGCGGGTTCACTGGTTGCATTTATGCCATGACATGGAACAATCAGATGTATCATGATTATAGTCAGGCGTACATGGATATCATGGACAATGACCCTACTACAGAGAGCTACAAGAACTTCCTGCACCTTGGTACCGAAATCAACGAGAGCAACAAATCACGCTACCAAGAAATTTTCCGTAAGCGGAAGAATCGTTATCGCAGATGGCGCGACCTGAGTATCTTTGCCTCAATAGCCGTCTATGCTCTTTCCGTCATTGACGCATACGTCGATGCGTCGCTTTCTGAATTTGATATAAGCGAGGACTTGTCGATGCGTGTCACACCTGTAATGCTGGGCAATGACGGTGCGATAAGCCCACAATGCGGTCTCTTGGGGCAGAATGCCATAGGGCTGGGATGCAGTCTGAGGTTCTGAGGATAACTAAAAACAAAACACTAATCTATCACTTTATTATATATAAGGAGGAAATCATATATGAATTCTGCTACTACTGACAATCAAGAACAGAAGCCTAACATCATAAAAACAGAAGCTGACGTGCAGGATCAGAAACTCGATGGCCAGGAATTGAAAGAGAAGGAGATGGTGGACAAAGCCTTCCAGCATCTGCTTGACACCTATCTTGCTTCGCGTCACAGAAAGAAAGTCGGCATCATTACCAAGGCTTTCAACTTTGCCCGACAGGCACATCAGGGTGTGAGGAGGCTTTCTGGAGAGCCTTATATCATGCACCCGATAGCCGTTGCCCAAATAGCCTGTGAGGAGGTTGGATTGGGGGCTACGAGCATCAGTGCTGCCTTACTGCACGATGTCGTGGAGGACACCGACTATACCGTGGAGGACATAGAGAACATTTTTGGCTCAAAGATTGCGCAAATCGTCGATGGCTTGACCAAGATATCGGGCGGAATCTTTGGCGACAAGGCCTCGGCACAGACAGAAAACTTCAAGAAGCTGCTCCTTACGATGAACGATGACATACGCGTCATCCTAATAAAGATTTGTGACCGGCTTCACAACATGCGTACGCTGGCCTCCCAAGCACCCAACAAGCAGTATAAAATTGCGGGAGAGACGCTTTATATCTATGCCCCACTCGCCAATCGACTGGGCCTGAACAAGATAAAGACGGAACTGGAAGACCTAAGTTTTCGGTATGAGCATCCTGAGATTTACCAAGGCATTGCACGACAACTGGCCGAGACACAGGCGCAGCGCGATGAGCTCTTCCGCGACTTTACCGCACCCATCCGTGAAGCACTCGACAAGATGGGAATCAAATATGAGATTAAGGCACGAATCAAGACACCTTACTCTATTTGGACAAAAATGCAAAAGAAGCACGTCTCTTTCGGAGAGATATACGACATTCTTGCCGTGCGTATCGTCTTTACCCCCAATGTACGGGAGGACGAGATCAACGATTGTTTCTCCATCTATGTAGCTATCAGCAAGATTTATAACAGCCATCCAGACCGGTTGCGCGACTGGGTCAACCATCCCAAAGCCAATGGTTATCAGGCATTGCACGTGACACTGATGTCCCATCAGGGTAAATGGATAGAGTTGCAAATTCGCTCTGATCGTATGGATGAGGTGGCGGAACAGGGTTTTGCCGCCCACTGGAAGTACAAGGAAGGATATGAGATAACGGAGGACGAGGGTGAACTGAACGACTGGCTGCACACAATCAAGGAAATTTTGGATGATCCACAGCCAGATGCTATGGATTTCCTCGATGCGATTAAGCTCAATCTTTTCTCATCGGAGATATTCGTCTTCACCCCAAAGGGTGACTTCAAGACGATGCCAGCGGGTAGTACGGCCTTGGACTTTGCATTTCAAATCCATACTTTCTTGGGAAGCCACTGCATTGGTGCTAAGGTAAACCACAAGCTCGTGCCCCTGAGCCATAAGTTGAACAGCGGAGACCAGGTGGAAATCCTCACCTCCAATGCACAAAAGGTGCAGCCCTCGTGGGTGAACTTCGTGGAAACGGCCAAGGCAAAGGGAAAAATTCTGGCTATTTTGCGTAAGGAAGGGCGCGAACAACAAAAGAAAGGTGAGGCGCTGTTGGGTGAGTGGTTCGCCGAGCATGGCATGGAAACGTCGAGTCAGCGCATTGAGTTGCTTTGTGAGGCGCACAATTTGCAGAAGCCGGAGGATTTGTTGCGAGCTATTGGTGCAAAAACCATTGTGTTGGGAGACAGTGATTTGGATGCCATCAAAAAGAAAAAGGGCAGGGATAGCAGCACAACGGGGTGGCTTACAAAGTACGTACCCTTCCTTAAAAAGAAGGAGCCAGCCGCTGAAAAAAGCCCAACGGCACTCCAGACAATCCCTTCGGTCAACGGACTGATTACTGTTGATGAGAAGTTGAACCGTAAAAAGCCCATCTTTATCAACGAGAAGAACATCAACGGCTACATATTTCCATCCTGTTGCCACTGCATTCCCGGTGACGATATTCTGGGGTTCATTGACAATCGAAACCACATTGAGATACACAACCGCAACTGCACTGTGGCCTCAAAGTTGAAAGCCAGCTATGGAAACCGTATCCTCGATGTCAAATGGGACATGCATCACCAGCTTTATTTCGATGCGACCATACACATCCGTGGTATAGATCGGAAGGGAATGTTGCGTGATGTGGCCGAGATGGTCTCTGACAAGCTTGGACTGAACATGAGACGTATCACCGTAACGTCAAACAATGGTATCTTTGACGGCACCATCGAGTTGGGGGTTCACGATGCAGAGGAGCTGGGTGTCATTATCGAGAATCTCAAGCAGGTGGACGACTTGAAAGAAGTGAACAGGATGTAGTTCGCAGCTGCCGCTAATTTCGGACAGCCAACCGTCGCCACAGGCAGCGGGGAATGATCCTCCACAATGCCGTAAGGATACGGTATCGCCAGTCGATGATGCAGATATGACGGTGTGACTTTATGGCTTTTATGATATTTTTGGCTACCAAATCGGTTGGCATCAGCATCGGATAACGTTTGCCATCGCCAAGTAGGTCTGTCTTAACGAACCCGGGGCGGAGGTCTGTGAAGTGGATGGGAAGATGGCGAATGGTTGCTTGTTGCTCCAATGCTTCGATATACACATTGCAAAACGCCTTCGATGCGCTGTAGGCGGGAGCTACACCAAGCCCCTTTGTGCCCGCTATGGATGAGACGACGGCGATATGACCACCGCCATGTGCAGCAAAGTACCGATAGGCTGCACCCACCATCCGTGTAAAACCCATCGCATTGGTGTTCACTGTGAGCAGCTCTTTGTCTGGTTGCAGTTCCAGATTTTGCCATCCCACTCCAGCAACATGTAGGTATAAGTTCATACCGTCCAGCTCTCCGACCAAATCCAGCAACTTTTTCTCCGCACCTTCCTGCGTGATGTCGATAGACGCATAGCACACTTGACCGCTAAACTGGGCAGCCAGCATATCAAATTTTTCTGTCCGACGTGCGGCAAGTCCCACGTGCCACCCTTCGCGCAGCAGCTCGCAGGCCACCTCATAGCCAATGCCCGATGATGCACCTACAACGATTGCTCTCTTTTCTTTCGTCATGATTCCGTCTGGTTGTTTATACTGTACTGCAATTAATGCGGAGAACCTTTCCACATTCAGAAGCACGTCATCTCTTGAAATTTCTTTTGTAGCACGTGGGTAGAAGTTCTGTGCCTCCTTCATCCTGTATGGTAGGGGGGAAGGCAATTCTTTCAGTCGGTTGCTGTTACGGGAAAAGCGTCGTCCTTTGGTGTCGTCACCCGACTTTATCCTGTGATATTTTCTTTAAAATTGTGACAAACGATGTGGAATTCTTATCGTTATATCATGTCCTTCTCTCTTACATTTTATTCTTCTATCCTCCACTCTGTAATGGTTCTCTCCTCGCTGCTGTAGTTTACACCCAC
>ERZ808274.169-NODE-169-length-37957-cov-5.262387_pt1 | contig 37957 bp, 24 predicted proteins | sample MGYA00521277_ERZ808274 | MGnify/ENA primary metagenome ERZ808274 (study PRJEB31516, sample SAMN03275597) | gut metagenome | biome: mammalia-associated habitat; material: feces | host: Papio cynocephalus | place: Kenya | collected 2012-07-28 ... | reverse complement strand
GAAGGGTATATACATCCAAGGCGGAAGAAAGTTTGTGGTGAAATAAAAGGCCACATCGAGTTGAGCCACAGAACTTCGACTTACAAAAATAGAAACCCCCGCCTGTGAACTGATAGATTCGCAAGCGGGGTTTGTTGGGTTTAACGCCCACCATTGGCGGGACGTTTTTACGAATTTTACTTCAGCACGCCAAGCTCCTTGCCGACCTTGATGAACGCGGCCACGGCACGATCAAGCTGCTCACGGGTGTGGGCAGCGGAAAGCTGCACGCGGATGCGGGCCTCGCCCTTCGGCACAACAGGATAGTAGAAGCCCGTGACGTAGATGCCTTCCTCCAGCAGACGGTTGGCATAGCGCTGTGAGAGCGGCGCGTCGTAGAGCATTACCGCACAGATGGCACTCTGGGTGGGCTTGATGTCGAAGCCGGCGGCAATCATCTTGTCGCGGAAGTAGTTGACGTTCTCTACGAGTTGGTCGTGAAGCGCGTTGCTCTCCTTGAGCATCTTGAACACTTCAAGGCTGGCGCCGATGATGCCCGGGGCCAAAGAGTTGGAGAACAGGTACGGGCGGGAGCTCTGGCGGAGCATGTCGATAATCTCCTTCTTACCCGTTGTGAAGCCGCCCAGCGAGCCTCCGAAGGCTTTTCCGAGCGTACCGGTGTAGATGTCCACGCGGCCGTAGGTCTTGCACAGCTCGCTCACGCCGTGGCCCGTGGCTCCCACCACGCCGGCAGAGTGGCTCTCGTCGACCATGACGAGCGCGTCGTACTTCTCGGCGAGGTCGCAAATCTTGTCCATCGGGGCGACATTGCCGTCCATGGAGAACACGCCGTCGGTGCAGATGATGCGGAAACGCTGCGCCTGAGCCTCCTGCAGGCATTTCTCCAGCTCCTCCATGTTGGCGTTGGCGTAGCGGTAACGCTTAGCCTTGCAGAGGCGCACGCCGTCGATGATGGAGGCATGGTTGAGCGCATCGGAGATGATGGCATCCTGGTCGGTGAGGAAGCTGCCGAAGAGACCGCCGTTGGCGTCGAAGCAGGCGGCATAGAGAATGGTGTCCTCCGTCTGGAAATACTCCGAGATGGCGGCCTCCAGCTCCTTGTGGATGTCCATCGTGCCGCAGATAAAGCGCACGGAGGCCATGCCGAAGCCGCGACGTTTCATCATCTCTTGCGAAGCCTTGACCACCCGTGGGTCGTTGGCCAGGCCAAGATAGTTGTTGGCGCAGAAGTTGAGCACTTCCTTTCCCTTCACCTGAATGGCTGCGCCCTGCGGGCTTTCGATGATGCGCTCCTCTTTGTACAAGCCGGCCTCCTTCAGGTCGGACAATGATTTGCTAAGATGTTCCTTAATCTTTCCGTACATGATTCTGAAAATAATAATGGTTTAGTTATCTGATATATTCTGCACGCAAAGTAACTGATATTTTTCGAGACCGACGACTTTTCGGCAGATTAAAAACCGTCCAAGGTGGCCGGTTTAACGATATTTAATGAATCTTCTTCCACTATTCGAGGATTTTTCTGTTATTTTGCAAGCCAATAAAACAATTAATTCTATTACGACAGAAGCATGAAAAATATCCTTGTCATTGGATCTTCAGGGCAGATTGGCTCTGAGCTGACACGAGAGTTGCGCAAACGTTATGGTAATGAGCATGTGGTGGCCGGCTACATCAAGGGCGCCGAGCCTTCGAAGGAGCTGCAGGAGACGGGCCCCATGGCCGAAGCCGACGTTACAAAGGGCGAGATGATCGCCGAGATTGTGCGCAAATACAACATAGATGCCATCTACAACCTTGCCGCCCTGCTCTCTGTGGTGGCCGAGAACAAGCCCCAGCTGGCCTGGAAGATTGGCATCGACGGCCTGTGGAACATCCTTGAGGTGGCCAAAGACCACAAGTGCCAGGTGTTCACGCCGAGCAGCATCGGCTCTTTCGGTCCTAACACGCCGAAGGTCAACACGCCTCAGGACACCGTTCAGCGCCCGAAGACCATCTACGGGGTCAGCAAGGTGACCACGGAGCTGCTCAGCGACTGGTTCCACACGAAGTATGGCGTCGATACGCGCTCGGTACGATTCCCGGGTCTCATCTCCTATGTCACGCCGCCGGGCGGCGGAACGACCGACTATGCGGTCGATATCTATTACAGTGCAGTGCGCGGAGAGAAGTTTGTCTGCCCGATTCCCGAGGGAACGCTGATGGATATGATGTATATGCCGGACGCTTTGCACGCCGCCATCCAGCTGATGGAGGCCGATCCGGCACGTCTCATCCACCACAACGGCTTCAACATCGCTTCCATGAGCTTCGCGCCGGAGACGGTCTATGCCGAGATCAAGAAGCACAAGCCCGACTTCGAGATGGTCTATGACGTGGATCCGCTCAAGAAAGGCATTGCCGAGAGCTGGCCCGACAAGCTCGACGACAGCTGCGCACGTGCCGAATGGGACTGGAAACCACAGTATGACCTCAGCTCAATGACGGTCGATATGCTCGCCAAACTGGAGCAGAAGTTGAAGTAAGACTACTGAATGTGCGCTCCGACGGGTCTTGTGCGGCTCGCGGGGTAAGTAATGAATACAAATGACGGGGTTCGCCATAGCGGCGGATCCCGTTTTTTTACCCCAATCGTCCATCAGATTTCGTCGGTAAGCTGGAAAACTTCTCGCTTCCTGTCAACCTCGGTCTGATGACCGATTGGGGTTTATTGATTTGTCCGAGTGTAGGGAAGCTGAGGCTGATGTTTCTCTTTTGGGGGATGACGTTTCTTGAACAGCCGCCCCGCAAGGCTCATCCGTGGATAGGATCGGGGTGGCGCACCAGCATCTTCCTGTTTTCGGAATGAACCCAGACGAGTGTAAATAGAATTTACAAAACTTGCTTTCTTCGCACCCTTCTGTTGCGCCTGTATGGCCATGTCGTGGACCTCGCCTTGCAATAGGGGCTGAAAAGGGCGGCAATAGGGCTGGAAAAGCCTTGCAATAGAGCCGAGATGACGTTGCAATAGGGGCTATATGGCAATGCGATATAGCCTAAATCGTAACGTATTGATAATCAATATTTTATAAAGATACTTTTGTGTTTGTAGACGGGTGGGGAAGTGCAATGCCCCTATGAGGGCGTAGTGGGTGGATGGTTGAGGATGGACGGAAAAATCATGACATCCACGCCGTGCGCCCACCATGCCCTCTTGCTATCTTGATTTTGCCCGCAAGGGTGGGGCAATGCCGCTTGTCCTACTCGTAGATGAGCGTGGTGAGGTGGGTGGCGGGGAACAGCTCCTGTGCCACTTCCAGCAGGTCGGTGGTCGTAACGGCATCGATCTCCGCATAGATGCGCTCAATGTCGCGCCCCTTGCCGTAGTGAAGAACACTTTTGGCGAAGTCGATGGCAAAGTTTTCACGGTTGTCACACGCCAGTGCTATCTGCCCCTTGATTTGCTGTTTGGCCTTTTCCAGTGTCTCTTCGTCCATTGGCTGCCGGGCGAAAGCGTCCAGTTCACCGCGCACCAAGGCGAGACAGCGGTCCACGTCGGCATGGTCGCAGCCAAAATAGACGCACCATACCCCCGTGTTGGCGTAGTTGACCGACGTGCTCTCCACCGTGTACACCAGTCCGTTGCGCTCCCGGAGCAAGAGGTTGAGGCGCGCGTTCATTCCCGGTCCGCCGAGAATGTTGTTCAGCAGGTACAGGGCGGTGCGCCGTGGGTGCGTCATGGCGTAGCCTCGGCAGCCGAGCAGGACGTGCGCCTGGTGGGTGTCGCGCTTCTGCCGGATGGTCTTTCCCTGGCATAGTGCGTCGGAGGCGTAGGAGTGTGTGTCGTCTTGCCATCCCGCAGGGGAAGCCTTGCAGGCCGATCCGCCTCCTGCCGCCTCCTGTGTGCCCAGTGCCTCGCAGAGCAGGGAGACGAGCCGGCCAAACGAGAGGTCGCCCGAGGCGAAGAATACGGCCCTGTCAGGGCGGTAGAGACGGGTGGTGAACCGTTCCGCGTCGGCGGTCTTGAACTGCCGCACGCGCGCTGCCGTGCCGAGAATGTTGTGCCCTAAGGGGGTGTGCTCGAAGATGAGGCCCTCAAACTCATCGTAGATCAGCTCTGAGGGGGAGTCGTTGTAGGACTCTATCTCGTCGCAGATGACCTCCACCTCCTTGTCAATCTCTTGCTGAGGGTAGGTGCTCTGGAAGACGATGTCGCTCAACAGGTCGGCCGCCCGGGCGATGTGCTCGCGCAGGATGGCGGCATAGAACACCGTGTGCGCCTTGGTGGTGAAGGCGTTGAGCTCTCCGCCCACGCTTTCGAGCGCGTCGATGATGTCGATGGCGTTGCGTCGCGCCGTCCCCTTAAAGGCCATGTGCTCGCAAAAGTGCGCCAAACCCTCCTCGCCGGGCAGCTCATCGCCCGCGCCGGCGGCCATCTCGTAGCCGCAGTACACCACGGGCGAGGCCGAAGGAAGCAGGATGACGCGCAGGCCGTTCCTTAAAATCGTAGTCTTGTAGTCCATACTAAAATGCAAAGGTAGGCCTTTTGACTATCATTTCAGAAAGAAAAAGTGCCTTTTTCTTTGTTCGGCGTGCGCTTTTACTTATCTTTGCAATAAGATAAATTGTGGCTCAGCAATCGGCGAAAAGGGCTTCTCTGCAGCTGGTTGCGGGCTGCTGTAAAGATAGAACAGCGATGAATCAAGAAGAGAAACTGAAGATACAGGAGCGGATCGTGGACGTGCTGAAGACCGTCTATGACCCTGAGATTCCCGTGGACATATGGAATTTAGGCATGATCTACAAGATAGACGTGAAGGACGACGGCACGGTGGACCTCGATATGACCTTTACCGCGCCCTCGTGTCCCGCCGCCGACTTCATCGTCGAGGATGTACGGACGAAGCTGGAGGGCATAGAGGGCGTGAAAGCGGCCAACATCAACCTTGTCTTTGACCCAGTATGGGACCAGAGCATGATGAGCGATGAGGCCAAGGTGGAGCTGGGTTTCGCCTGAGCAGACACCCTTTCCCTGTGCTGCAGTGCCGCTTTCGTGTGGCCTGCCTTGACCTGTTGTATCCTAAAACCCTTTTCCTATGAAGAATGTTTATTTCCTTTCCGACGCCCATCTCGGCTCTTGGGCCATTCCGCACCGCCGCACACAGGAACGGCGTATTGTCCGTTTCCTCGACAGTATCAAGGACAGGGCAGGCGCAGTCTATCTCCTTGGCGATATGTTCGACTTCTGGGATGAGTACAAGTATGTCGTCCCGAGGGGGTTCACACGCTTCCTCGGCAAGCTCTCCGAGCTGACCGACCTTGGCGTGGAGGTGCATTACTTCACCGGAAACCACGATTTGTGGACCTATGGCTACTTGGAAGAGGAGTGCGGGGTCATCGTTCACCGGCATCCTCTAACCACGGAGATTGGCGACAAGGTCTTTTTTCTTGCCCATGGCGACGGGCTTGGCGACCCTTCTTTGGGCTACAAGGTGCTCAATGGGGTGTTTCACAACCGGTTTTGTCAGTGGTTGCTCAACTTCGTACACCCTTGGTGGGGCATGCAGTTAGGCTTGAGGTGGGCCAAACACAGCCGTCTGAAGCGCGTCGACGGGATGGAGCCGCCTTACCGGGGAGAGGAGAAAGAGAGCTTAGTGCGCTTCACCAAGGAGTATATGCGCTCCCACAGCAATGTGGACTACTTCCTCTATGGCCACCGGCACATCGAGCTCGACCTGAATCTTGGCCCAAAGGCACGGATGCTTATCCTTGGCGACTGGATCAGACTGTTCACCTACGCCGTCTTCGATGGCGAGCATCTCTTCCTGGAACAGTATGTAGAGGGTGAGTCTCGGCCGTAATGGCCTCATGTCTTTTCGCAATGAGGACAGCCGTAATGTGCGAGCGAAAGGGTGAAATGATGGAAGTAAGAAGACACGGTGTGGCCATTTACCGAAGAAAAGCGGCAGTTCGCTGAAAAATAAGAAATTGTTTTGCGAAATGTTTGCACAGTCAAAGGAAAGGAAGTATCTTTGCAATCGGAAAGAAGAAAGTTCCAATCCGCTGAGATTCGGCACTTTAGAACATTCCAACAACATAGCAATTCAACCAACATTGGATTAAAATACTCAGGTTTGTAGATTAAGTTTAGTCAAGTGGGAGGTAGGCGTCGTGAGGATGGCTACCTCTTTTTTATGCTTCTTCCGCTCTGCTTTGTGTTTCTAAAGCCTCAGCGTCATTGCGGTGTCGTGGGCAGGTCGTCCTTCCGCTCGCGCAGTATCGTGCGGCATTGTTCGAGGATGCGTGTCAGGTCGGGCACCGTCTCAGCCCTCAACATGGCAATGCGCGTCTGCCGAAAGTCGGGTATTCCCTTGAAGATAGGGGACGCGGCGAGGTGCCGGCGGGTGTGAAGGATGCCTCGATACTCGTCAATTCGCTCCACGTTGATGCGGAGCATCTCCTCCAACACGTCGATTTTGTCGTCCGTAGTCAATTCGCAGCCCTCCCCGAAGGAGCCGTCCAGCGCGTGTCTCATCTCGGAAAAGATCCACGGGCAGCCGAATGTGGCGCGCCCTACCATCACCCCGTCGACGCCATACTGCTCAAATCGCGCTCGGGCCACGCTTGGCGAGGTCACATCTCCGTTGCCAATGATGGGGATATGGATGCGTGGGTTGGCCTTTACCTCCCCAATCAGCGTCCAATCGGCCTCTCCGGTGTACATTTGGCTGCGGGTTCGCCCGTGAATGGTTAGGGCTTGTATGCCGCAGTCCTGCAGTTGCTCGGCCAAAGAGGTGATAATGAGCTGGTTTTTGTCCCATCCCAGGCGCGTTTTCACCGTGACAGGCACGCTGACGGCATCGACCACGGCGCGCGTGATGTCCAGAAGCAGCGGGATGTTGCGCAGCATCCCCGCGCCAGCGCCCTTTCCCGCCACCTTTTTGACGGGACAACCGAAGTTGATGTCAATCACATCGGGATGCACTTGCTCCACAATGCGCGCCGCTTCCACCATCGACTCGACGTCGCGCCCGTAGATTTGCACGCCGACGGGACGCTCGCGGTCGTCGATGACCATCTTGCGCAGGGTGGAATCGATGCTGCGGATGATGGCGTCGGCCGACACAAACTCCGTATATACCATCGCTGCGCCGAAGCGTTTGCACATCTGCCGGAAGCCGATGTCGGTCACATCCTCCATCGGGGCAAGCAGCACAGGGCGGTTGCCTAAGTCTATAGTTCCTATTTTCATGCCTGCAAAGTTACGCAAATATTTCCGTCAGCGGTGGGATAAAGTCGTCGATGGTGCGCCACTTCCTCTGCCTTGCGTGGTTGAGGCTGCCAAAAGTTAGTCATTTTTCATCTTTTTTAACCACCAGTATTGTAATTATTACAAGAAAAATATCTACCTTTGCAACGCAATATCAAAAATATTGCTTGAGAGAAAACAAAGCATTACAAAAGATTTAAAATTTGAACAAGATGAAAGAACTTAAAGGAACCAAGACTGAGAAGAACCTCCAGGATGCGTTTGCAGGCGAGAGCCAGGCACGCAACAAGTACACATACTATGCTTCCAAGGCCCGCAAGGACGGCTATGAGCAGATAGCAGCCCTCTTTGAGGAGACTGCCGGCAACGAGAAGGAGCACGCCAAGCTCTGGTTTAAGTACCTCCACGGTGGCGATGTGCCCACAACTGTAGACAACCTGAAGGACGCAGCAGCCGGTGAGAACTTTGAATGGACGAACATGTACGACCGTATGGCCAAGGAAGCAGAGGAAGAGGGATTCAAGGAGATAGCCGCCAAGTTCCGTTTGGTGGGCGAAATCGAGCGTCATCACGAGGAGAGATACCGCAAATTGCTCGAAAATATCGAGGGAGGTCTCGTGTTCTCGCGCGACGGAGACCGCATTTGGAAGTGCCGCAACTGTGGGCATATCGTCATTGCAAAGAAAGCTCCCGAGGTGTGCCCGGTCTGCAACCACCCGTTGAGCTACTTCGAGATCAGCGCAGAGAACTATTAATCCCACCTGGCCTTGGTAAGGCCGCGAGGCATGGGAAACCGTGTCTGCGCATGATGCAAGCTGGATGCAGTGCGTGGGACACGGTGAAAACAGTTGAAACAGAGACACCCGCCTTGTCCATTGTGATGGACAGAGCGGGCGCCTTTGCTTCTAAGGCGTTGCAATAGGGGCTGAATCTGCGTGTAATTCAGCCCCTATGACCTTGTCATTCAGCCCCTATTGCAACGTGATTCAGCCCCTATTGCAAAGCGATTCGGAGGCTGTTGCAATATATTGATAATCAGATTGTTGCGAAACCGCCTTCATCTTCCTTCACCTTTTCCGTCCATTGCCTCGGCGTAGTAGCGTGGCAGGCGTGGCATGAGGGAGCGTTGGATCAGTTAGTCCAACGCATGAGAGAAAGCGACCACCGTCCTCTTGACCTGATCGTCCTGCCCGTTTGTCCAACGGCAAAACAGAGATGCAAGGTAAGCCCACACCGGCGTTAGTGGATTTCGTGTGCAAAGCTAAATAAAAACTTATGCGTTGGGAGTGCGGATTCGTGATTTATCGTTACCTTTGTGGCAAAATAGCAAAAACAAATGAAGTACTTATTGGTCTCAGACATTCACGGATGCCGGCCGGCACTGCAGCAAGTGCTCCGGTTTTATGACGAGCACCATTGCGATATGCTCTGCATCCTCGGCGACATTCTCAATTACGGGCCCCGCAACCGCATTCCCGAGGGCATCGACGCACAGGGAATCGTGGCCGATCTCAACGCCCGCGCCGACCAAATCGTCGCAGTGCGCGGCAATTGTGACGCGGAAGTGGACCAGATGTTGCTCCATTTCCCGATGATGGCCGACTATCTGCTGCTCGTGGATGGCGGCCGCAGGCTCTTTTTGACCCACGGCCATTTGTACGACAAGGCAAGAAAGCCCGTAGGTCCCTGCGACGCGCTCGTCTGTGGGCACAGCCATCTGTGGGAGTTGTCGCACGGAGAAGGATTCGCGTTTGTCAACCTTGGCTCCGTCACTTTCCCCAAAGGGGGCAACGAACCCACCTTTGCCACCTACGAGGACGGGCTGTTCACCATATTCCGTCTTGATGGAAAGCCCCTCCAGACCATGAACATCTAAGTACACAACATGTTAAAAGGTGGGTTCTATAAATTACCACCATAAAAGATATAATTGATGAAGGGTTACGTTTTGCCATCTTTTGGCCTCTTTTCGGCTCAGATCGCCACCTCGTTCGGTCGTATAGCCCGCTATACTTCCTCACTCGCTGACGCTCTGACCACGAAAAGAGCCTCAAAATCTGACAAAGCTAATTTATAGAACCCACCTAAAGCTCAAAGCATCATGCGCAAAGTAATCGGAATTGGCGAGACCGTACTCGACATTATCTTTAAGAATGAGCAGCCCGTGGAGGCCGTTCCGGGTGGCTCCACCTTCAATGCCATCACCTCACTGGCGCGCGCCGGTGCCGAGACGATGCTCATCTCGGAGACGGGTACCGACCTGGTGGGCGACCGGATAGTCAAATTTCTGCGCGACAACGGGGTCTGTCCGGACTACATGAGGCGCAGTGCCGACATCGCATCGCCCCTCTCCCTGGCCTTCCTCAACGAGCGGAACGAGGCTAATTATGTGTTCTACACAGCCCAGTCGCGCGACCAGGTGGATATGACGCTGCCCGAAATTAACCCCGACGACATCATATTGCTCGGCTCCTATTACGCTGTCAATCCCAAAGTGCGCCCACAGGTTCAGGCGTTGTTGGAGCAGGCGCAGCGGCAAGGAGCGATCATCTACTACGATGTGAACTTCCGGCCTAACCATCGGAGCGAGGTCATCCGTATCACCCCAAATCTTTTGGAGAACCTGGGCTATGCCGACATCGTGCGGGGAAGCCGCGACGACTTCATGACGCTCTATAAAATGGACGATGCCGACCGTGTCTATAAGGCGGAGATAGCCTTTTACTGCCGGCAATTCATCTACACCGACGGGGCCAATCCTGTGGAGTTGCGCGCCGATGGGGGCATGAGGCGGTCGTATCCCGTCGGGAAGGTCGACACGGTGAGCACCATCGGGGCTGGCGACAGCTTCAATGCGGGCTTCATCTATGGCCTGCTTCGTGAGCGCATCACACGGCAGCAGCTGATCGACGGACTTTCCACGTCGCAGTGGGACAGTCTGGTGGACTATGCGTTGCGCTTCTCAGCCGAGTGCTGCAAGGGCATCTTCAACTATGTCAGCAAGGATTTTGGTGCCGCCATCAGCCTCAAGGGCGGCGAATAGCGTGTGAGTAGGGTGGCGGATGTCGCCACATAGGCATAAGCAACGGGCGGGAACACCGCGTCGGAGAGGGTGTGCTTCCCCTTGTCCGGCATGGGTGTTCCCGCCCGTTGGGCGTATAGTTGAGGCCGAGGCTTACCTGGCCAGCGTCACTTGATGGTTGCTCAATGCGACGATATTGTGCTTCTGGGCCTTGCCGACAAGTGCCGTCGCGCCCTTTTGCGTTATGTTGTAGTGGCGTTTCACGGCCGCAATGTACTGGTCATAGGGTATGCTCTCCGTCCCTTTCTGCGAAAACAGGTCAATGGTGAATTGGGTCAAGTCGCCCTCAGTGTACTTCATGTGCTTCTTGTGCAAGTAATCAAAGACGACGAAGCAGATGGCTACTACGATAATCAGCCCGATAATGATGGTTTTTGTTGTCATAATAGTCGTTGTTTTATTAAAAATTACGTTCTGCTGCAAATATACAATGAATCTATCTTTCTGCAAAACAAAAAGCGTTTTATTTTCTCATTCTGTCGTATTTTTGCCGAAAAAGTTGTGTTTTGCTCATAGTTGTTATGCGGAATGGAGAGGTTTTAGGCTTTTCTTCCTCCCTTTTCATGGCATCGGAGGGTAAGGATGTGGCGGCAGACCGTGCGCTGTAGTGCGTGAAATCGGACCATCCTGACGAGGAACACGGGCTGCGGGGCATGAAGAAAACGTGTGGTTTCCTTTGTCATGTGGCCGCTTCTTTGTATATTTGCAACAATATTTATGGCAGAAAATTTCGATATTAGGGAAGAGCATCCGCTCACACCGGCAGAGAAGGAGTTTGAAAACGCACTCCGTCCGCTCCGCTTCGACGACTTCAGCGGACAGAAAGGCGTGGTCGACAACCTGCGAGTGTTTGTCGAGGCAGCCAAATACCGTGGCGAGCCGCTCGACCATACTCTGCTCCACGGCCCTCCCGGACTGGGAAAGACGACGCTGAGCAACATCATTGCCAACGAGCTGGGCGTGGGATTCAAGATTACCTCCGGACCCGTGCTGGACAAGCCGGGCGACCTGGCGGGCATCCTCACCTCGCTGGAGCGCAGCGATGTGCTCTTCATCGACGAGATACACCGTCTCTCTCCCGTCGTGGAGGAGTATCTGTATTCGGCGATGGAGGACTTCCGCATTGACATAATGATCGACAAAGGACCCTCGGCACGCTCCATACAGATAGACCTTAACCCGTTTACCCTGGTGGGAGCGACGACCCGTAGCGGCTTGCTCACCGCGCCGCTGCGTGCCCGCTTCGGCATCAACCTGCACTTGCAGTATTATGATCCCGCCACGCTTCAGACCATCATCAAGCGGTCGGCGCATCTGTTGAAGGTGCCCATAGAGGACGAGGCGGCGGTGGAAATCAGCCGGAGAAGCCGAGGCACGCCCCGTATAGCCAACGGACTGCTGCGCCGGGTGCGCGACTTCGCACAGGTGAAGGGCAACGGAACGATCACCAAGGATATCGCTGTCTTTGCCCTTCAGGCGCTCAATATCGACCAGTATGGGCTGGACGAGATCGACAACCGTATTCTTCTGACCATTATTGACAAGTTTCAGGGTGGCCCGGTGGGCATCTCCACCATCGCCACCGCAATAGGCGAGGACAGCGGAACGGTGGAGGAAGTCTATGAGCCGTACCTGATTATGGAGGGCTTCCTCAAGCGAACGCCTCGCGGAAGGGTAGCCACCAAGTTGGCTTACGACCACTTGGGTCGCAATCCTTATGCCGGAAATGCGATGCAGCCCGACCTTTTTGATTGACACACAAGCTGATGATAGACAACAATGACAGCCGCACGGCCCTCTTCACGGGCACATTCGACCCCTTTACCACGGGTCATGCGTCGGTGGTAAGGCGTGCCCTGCCACTCTTTGACCACCTGGTCATTGCCGTGGCGGTGAGCGAAAGAAAGCATACGCGGGAGTCCATCGAAGAGCGGGTGGCCGCTATCGAGAGGCTTTACCACGATGATGCGAGGGTGAGTGTGCGCCCATATAGCGACCTGACCATCGACATGGCACGGCGAGAGGGCGCGCGGTTCATCGTAAGAGGGGTGCGCGATGTGAGAGATTTCGAGTATGAGCGGCAACAAGCCGACATCAACCGTGAGCTTGGAGGGGTGGAGACGGTGCTGTTTCTCACCGAGCCGGAGCTGCAAAGCGTGAGCAGTTCGCTGGTCAGGGAGCTGGACTTCTTCGGCCATGACGTGTCGCAGTTTGTTCCAAAGAATATGACAGACGATAAAAGATAAGGAGGATATGATTACTTATAATGCGGAAAACGTCACCATGCCGAAGATAAAGAAGCGGCAGACGACGCAATGGATCAAGGCCGTGGCGGCTTCCTATGGGCGCAAAGTGGGCGAGGTGGGCTACCTGTTTGTCGACGACGCGAAGATATTGGAGGTCAATCGCGAGTATTTAGGACACGATTACTACACCGACATCATCACTTTCGACTACGATGAGGGCGACGTTATCAACGGCGACCTGGTCATATCGCTCGACACTGTGCGCTCCAATGCGGAGCTGTTTCATAAGACTTATGACGATGAGTTGCACAGGGTAATCATCCATGGCATCTTGCACCTGTGCGGAATCAATGACAAAGGTCCGGGCGAGCGGGAGATAATGGAGCGCAATGAGGACCGTGCGCTGGCCCTGTTGGCGCAGATGCAGGGCAAGTAGCCACGTGCTTGACGTGGCAGTCAAGGTCTTCTTCGGTTGCAGCTGCGGCCACGCCGCATAGCAGAAAAGATACAGAAAGCGGGCTTTGGAGGGGGAATCGCCCTTTTCCAAAGCCCGCTTTGCGTTTTCTCCTGTACTCATCGGGATGACCGCGGGGGCAGAAAACAAGAATCCCCATTGCCGTCTGGGGCAATGGGGATTGCTTTATCGTGTTCAAAGCCTGTGTTCAGGCCATTCCTTTCAGTTAGGCATTGGCCACTTGCGTAGCGTCAATCTTCTTGCGCTTGAGCACCATATAGGCCACCGGAGAGGCGATGAAGATGGAGCTGAGCGTACCGAAGACGACACCAAGTATCATGGCAAAGGAGAAGCTGCGGATGCTTTCGCCACCCAAGAAGAAGATACAGAGCAACACGATGAGCGTGGAGGCCGACGTGTTGATGGTGCGGGTGAGCGTCTGGTTGATGGAATTGTTGAACAAACTCTCCCGATCCTGCTTCGGATGCAGCTTCAAGTTCTCACGGATACGGTCGAAGACCACCACCTTATCATTGATGGAGTAACCGATTACCGTCAGGATAGCACCGATAAAGGTTTGGTCTATCTCCAGCGAGAACGGCATCCAGCCCCAGCATAGCGAGTAGATACCCACCACGGTGAGGGTGTCAAGGGCCAGTGCGACAATGGAACCCAAGGAGAATCCAAGGTTGCGGAAGCGCGCTAAGATGTAGATAAAGATGAAGATCAGGGCCAACACCACACTCACGATGGCACCATAGGTGATGTCCTTAGCCACGGATGGGCCTACTTTTGCGGAGCTGATGATCGATCCACCAGTACGTATATCAGGATTCTTGAACGTCTCTACGTTCGGCTGACTGACGTATCCAGCCTTGTGAAGGGCATTGTAGAGGATGGTTTCTGCGCGGTCATCCTCCAGCGGGTCATTCGACTCGATGTTGTAGTTGGTCGATACACGGATGGTCTTGCCGTCCGTTCCCAAGGCAATGACGGAGGTATTGGACACCTTTCCGGCATTGCTGCCTGTGGTATTGACGAACGCTTTGCTGAGCACAGTGCGCACATTCTCTACCTCTGTGGGCTTATTGAGGGTCACGACGTAGTTGCGTCCGCCCGTGAAGTCGATGCTCTCGCTCAGTCCGCGGATGGCAAAGCTGGCGATAAAGACCACGGCGGCGATGCCACAGAGTGTGAAACTCTTCTTGCGCATGGACATAAAGCCGAAGTTAACGTTCTGCATCAGGTTCTTGCTGACGGCAGTATAGAACTTCAAGTTGAGCCAACGGTTCTTGTTTAGCTGCTTCTCATAGACGATACGGGTCAAGAACACAGCGGTAAAGAACGAGCAAGCCAAGCCGATAATCCACGTAGTGGCGAATCCTCGGATAGGTCCGGTACCGGTGACCAGCAGGATAATACCCGTAATCAGAGAGGTAAAGTTGGAGTCGAAGATAGCGGAGAAGGCGTTCTTGTAACCGGCTTCCAGTGCCTCCTTGATGCCTTTGCCCGCTCGCATCTCCTCCTTGATGCGCTCATAGATGAGCACATTGGCATCGACGGCAGTACCCAAGGTCAGCACAATACCCGCTATACCCGGCATGGTGAGCGCGGATTGGAAAGAGGCCAAGATGCCCAGAGTGAAGAATAGGTTGGCAACCAGGGCGAGGTTGGCCATCATTCCCGGGATGATGTCGTACATCACGACCATGTAAATCATCAGCAACACAAACGCAATGGCGAAGGAGATGAGGCCTTGCTGTATGGATTGCGCGCCAAGAGTAGGTCCGACAACCTCCTCTTGGACGATACGGGCGGGTGCTGGCATACGTCCGGATTGCAATGTGTTGGCCAAATCTTTCGTGTCCTCAATGGTAAAGTTGCCCGAAATGGACGACTGGCCACCGTCAATCTCGCTATTGATGCGCGGCGCGGTGTAGACTACGCCGTCCAATACGATGGCTACGGCCTTCCCAAGGTTCGCTTTCGTGATGGCAGACCACTCGCGTGCGCCCTCAGAGTTCATGGACATGCTCACCTCCGGCTTTCCAAACTGGTCGAATTGGTCCTTGGCATCGGTGATGACATCGCCTTCCAGCACTGGGCGTCCGTCGCTTGTGGTTATCTTTAGGGCGTGAAGCTCAAAGACATTCTTTTGGTTCAGCCCGTCGGCAGGCTTCGCACTCCACAGCAATTTCAGGTCACTGGGCAGCACTTGCTTGGCCACTGCGCTGTAGATGAGCTTGTTGATGGCTGCGGTATCGCGCACATTGGCATATCCCACGATGCTTAATGCGTCGCCGGGGATGGTCTGCAGCAAGGAGAGCAGGGGATGTTCGCGGCGCATCTGGGCGGTAGTGGCACTCTTTGCGGCGTTGGCGGCAGCGTTTTTGTCGTCGCGCAGCTGCAGCTTGGAGCCGCTCTTCTTGTCCTTTCCGTTTGCGTCCTTGTGGGCAGCGGTACTGTCTTTCTTGGCCGCATGGTTGGCATTGTTGGCCAATCGCTGGTCAAGCTGCACGAGATACGGCGTGATTTCCTGGTTGTTATAGGTCTCCCAGAACTCCAGGTTGGCGCTTCCCTGCAGCAATTTGCGCATGCGCTCCGGCTCACGGATACCCGGCATCTCGACCATCAAGCGGCCTTCCTGTCCCTCGAGCTTCTGGATGTTGGGCTGTACGACGCCAAACTGGTCGATACGGTTGCGCACCACGTTGTACGAGTTGTCGATGGCTGCGGTGACTTCTGCGCGCAATGCCTTCTCCACTTGGTCGTCGGTGCTCTGCGTGCTCACCTTTCCCTTGAGCTGCTGTGTGGCGAATATCTCTGCCAGACGGTGTCCAGGGGCATTCTTCTTGTATGCCTCGATGAAGAGAGAGATGAAGTCTCGCTGGCTGGTCTCCTCCTCCTTCTTGGCCTCCTTGAGCGATTTCACATAGGCGGGGTCGGTCTTGTGGTCGGCCAGAGCGTCGACAACGTCGGGCACGGAAATCTCCAACACCACGTTCATTCCGCCCTTCAGGTCAAGGCCGAGGCCGATCTGTGTCTCCAGACACTTCTGATAAGAGTAGATGCCCAGATACTTCACGGAGTCCTTGTAGTCCTGCCGCGCAATGGGATCTTTGATCTTCGCAGCCTGACTGTCGTAGTAGCTCGTGGCTACCGAGAAAGACAGGTAGAAGATACTTGCGAGCGTCAGCAAGACAGCCACGCAAATTACTAGTCCTTTGTTCTGCATTTTTATAATTGATTTTTGAATTTAATCACCCGATGAAGCGACTTTCAAAAGCCCGTTTTGCCCCGGCTGTGAGGCACTAACGTGCTACAATCGTGCAAAGATACTGTTTTTTTCATATATTAGGAAAACTTTCCATCTTAAATGTCGTTTTTTTAAGGTTTTGGACGCATTTCCAACCAACAATAGATGGGGTAGTGGTCGCTGGTCTTTATGCTGCTGTCCACTTTCGCCCCGTATGGTTTGAAGAAGTCGGAGCACAGGATATGGTCGATGCGGGCGTATATTCCGTCGCGGTTGAACGACCTTCCCGGTCCGTTTCCCGATGCTATGTAGCAGTCCGTCAGCCCCTTTGCCATGATCCGATGGGTGTAAGAAATAGGCGTGTCGTTGAAGTCTCCGACCACGATGACGGGCATTTTCTCCCTCAGCCGCTGCTGAATCCTGCTGGCCACCATGCGTGCCTGTGCGGCTCTCGTGACCGTTCCCTTGGCTATTTTCTCTATCAGCTGGTGGGTCTCCGTGCTTGCCGTGTCGGGCGCGGCGTCTCCTTTGATCATGTCATGAAATCCTGTCCGCTCCTTTTTCGACAGTCCATAGGACTGCAGGTGGTTCACCAAGAGGCTCACCTTCTGCCCGTTGACATCGACGACAAACTCCACACTCATGTTGCCCGGGGAGTGATAGGGGATGGAGTCGTGGCTTAATATGGGGTAGCGCGAGGCCAAAAACAGCCCCTGCCCGTCGCTTTTGGACTTGGGCACGTATTGGGTGTAGGCGTATTTCCGTTGCAGAATATGAATCGGGTCATTGCTATCGCCCTTCGTTGTGGCCTCTTCCAGGCAGATGAAGTCGGCCTTGCTGTCCAGCAGATAGCGCATCATCTCGCTCTTTTCCCCCTCTTTCTTGACGTGTCCCTCAAACATGGCGACGTTCCAAGCCAGCACTTTCAGCGCGCCATGGGGCGGATCCTCCGGCGGATTAAACGGCGTATACTGCCTGATGGGCACAAAGGCCATCACCAGTCCCGCCACGGGAACCCACGACAGGCGCGGTCTGAGCAAAATCCAAAGAACGAGAAAGCCGAGGTTCAGGGCGATAACGGCGGGCATCAACAGTCCTACGTTGCACAGTCGCGGCCACGCTTCGGGCTGAAGCAGGTCGGAATAGCCGACAAATAGCAGTGCCATGATGGCCAATACGTTGGCCACCAGTAATATGCGACGGATGGTTTTCTTCCATTTTTCCATATCGCTCTTGTTTTTTAGTGTCCGGTTCGGAGCCGGTTCGGTATCTTTCAACCCGTGCCGATGTCGCCCGATCAGTGCTTACTGCTGTCGAAGAGCTTCTGCTTTTCCTCCTTCGTCAGACTGTCGTAGCCGCTCTTGCGGATCTTGTCGAGTATGCGGTCGATTTCCTCCTGCGTCGCTTTCTTCCGCGCATTGTACTCCCAGTCGGTCTCCTTGCGCACCTCCTCGTCCTTGTTCTTTCCCCCTTTGTGGAATCCAAAGCCGCGCCATCCCTGCGCTCCGCCTCTACTTCCGCGCTGCCATGGTCCCCGTTGCTGCCAGCTGCCGCTGCCCGAACGCCATCCGCTACCGTCCTGGAAGGGATGGTTCTGCCAGTACTTGATGAGGATAAAGCCGAAGAGCATGCCGCCCAGATGGGCCAGATGGGCCACGCCGTCGTTGCTTGTCGCGATGGCGGAGAACAGCTCTATGGCGATGGAACCGATGATAATCCACTTCGCCTTGATGGGGAAGGGGATGGGAATGATGAACATCTTCTCGTTGGGGAAGCTCATGCCGTAGGCGAGCAGCACGGCATAGATGGCGCCCGACGCCCCCACGGTGGTCCACTGGTTGAGCATCTGCTGGCTGTCCTGTGCCACCAGCAGGATGTCGGCGGCCGTGAAGCCCACCAACTGCTCCCGGGCCAGGAGGTAGAGTTGGCCGAGTTGCGCCAGCTCCTGGCAGATTCCTGCCCCCACACCACACACTAAGTAAAAGAAGAAGAACTTCCTCGGGCCCCAATAGTTCTCCATCACGATGCCAAACATCCAAAGCATGAACATGTTCATGAAGATGTGCATCACCCCTCCGTGCATGAACATGTAGGTGAACAGCTGGTACAGATGGAAGTCGGACGCAAGAAAGAAGTGCAGTCCCAGCACGTTGGTCAAGTCTATTCCCAAAGGAAGCAACACAAAGCTGGCCAAGAATACCAGCAGGTTGACGATCAGCAGATTCTTGGTAACGACGGGTATATTGCGCATACGCTTTATCGACAAATAGTTTTATTGCGTGCAAAATTACGAAAAAATCCCCATTTGGCGTGCGCAAAGACCGCTCAATGCGCTTTTTTACACTATTTTCGTCACTTTTTCTGAAATTTAGTTTGTGTTATAAAAGTATTCTCTTATATTTGCACTCAAAAGCGTTAGAATCATTATACATAAATCGAAAATCAATAAAAGTTATGAACAAAACAGAGTTAATCGAGAAAATTGCGGCCGGTTCTGGACTGAAGAAGGCCGATGCGAAGGACGCTTTGGAGGCTACACTGCGTGAGGTGAAGAACGCTTTGGTTGCCGGCGAGGCTGTACAGCTGGTCGGTTTCGGTACATTTAAGGTCGATGAGCGTCCTGAGCGTCAGGGCGTGAATCCTGCAAATGGCCAGAAAATCACCATCGCAGCCAAGAAAGTGGTGAAGTTCAAGGCTGGCGCTGACCTTGCTGATGCCGTCAACGCTTAGGGAATCAGTCCTTTGTCGAGGGCAAGTTTCCAAGCCATAGGTCGCTGATGTCCCCTATTTTTCCGTCAGCCAGGGCATAGGTCGGGACGTATGTACAGCATACCTTGCCACCGATGGATTTTGACGGGTGGGGTCTGGCCGCGCCAAAAAGCGGCCGAAGGGACGAGCCTGTGACTTGAAAACGCACCCATTCTCCATTTTTTAGCACTAACCAGAAAAGGGAATGATGGGGGAAAGCCATGCTTTCCCCCATTTTTAATGCCTGTTCCCCGCTGCTGTTGGCCTGCGCTTTCCTTTAGTTGGCGGAGAGGAAAAGGTTTTAACCCCCAATCGGTCATTAGACTGAGATCGACAAAAAACAGGAGAATTTTCCATTCTTCCGACGTCTTCTGATAACCGATTGCGGATTTCCGCCTTGCGTGTGGAGTGGGGTGGTGGGCTGGATGTCACAAAGTGACAAATTGTTCTCTTAGTGTCGGCAGAAAGACAGCATTCCGTATGTTTTTACTTTCACTAATTCTTAACGACTGTTAAAATTTAGACTGTCTTACGAAAGGGCCTCTATGGCGTCGCCATAGGGGCTATATGGCGTCGTAATAGAGGCTGTTTCGCATCGCCAAAGAGCCCGTTTCATTTTGTCATTTGGGCGGGATTGCGGACAAGGGGTGATGGCGGCATCGTGCGAAGCCATCAAGGTGGCAGGCAATTTCATTGGGAAAGGTTGCCTGTTTCTCCCAATCGGTCAGTGGATGTCGCTCCCCAGACAGATTTTTTGATCCGTTGCTCGAATTGCATTCCATCGTTTTCCGTTGCTACATTTTGCCCTTTAGTCTCACTCCCTTAGGTGGAAAACGCAAGCAGGAGCCTCCTCCGCCATTGCGGGGAAGGCTCCTGCCCTTGTGCGTTGCCGTCCTTTGGGTGGTGGAGCGGCAGCCCGTGGCCCTACTTTTCCGAAGCGTGGAAGTAGAGATTCTGCGGAGCTAAGTGGTTGCCCTGTGCGTCGAGGACGTTCAAGCGGAGCACGCCGCCGTTGTGGTCAAAGTAGCGCGCCTCGATGTAGTGGTATCCTTTGGCCAGTGCCTGCTGGCATACCACCTCGTGGGGCGACTGTTCCCGGTCGTTGTCCACCACCATGTTGCCGTCTATCTTCAGCCAGCTCCCGTCGTCGCTCAGCAGCGCGAAGGTGTACACCCCGTCGGCAGGGATGCGGATGTAGCCCTTGATGACCAGTCCGATGTTGCCCTTACAGGCCTCGGGAATGGCGATGTCGCCGGTGGTGTAAGTGCCGTTGAGCCGTGCGGTGGTAATCTTTTTGCACGTCGAGCCGGCAAAGTCGTACCACTCCGCCTGCACACCGGCCTCCACGGCGGGCACATCTTGCAGTGCGGGCAGAAGACCCTGCTTGATGAAGTCGGCCCGCACCATCTCGTCGGCGCGTCCCGATGGGGTGAATGTGCGGAGCGTAAAGGGCGTGGTCTGGTCCACGGTGATAGGCCCTTCGTAGCGTGGCGACTGGGCGTTGGGGAACGATCCGTCGGTAGTATAGCGGATCACGGCCTGCGGATCCTTGCATTCCACGGTCAGTGTTCCCTTGTCCGTGAAGGCGTTCACGTTGTGGAAGCCGTCCAGCGAGGGGATTCTGTAGGGCACGCCGAGCCGGTTGAGCATCGCCAACTGGGGGCGCAGACGGGCGTAGAAGTCGTCGAAGTTCTTCAGTGCGGGTTGTGTCCACGCCAGTTCCGAGAGGGCGAGGATGCGCGGGAAGTACATATAGAGCATCCGGTTGCGCGAGGGGATGCCCTCAGCCCACAGGTTCCCCTGCACGCCGATGATGTGTTGGCGCTGTTTGGCGGTCAGTTTGGCGGGCGCGAGGTCGTATTCATAGACCTGCTGCATGGAGCTTTTCTCCTCGTCTTGTGAGAAGTAGAACGGCGACACGGGCGTGTAGATCACGTCGTTGCCGTGGGCCGTGGCCTCAGGCACGGCGTTGGGCGCCCACGTTCTCCACCACATCAGGGTGGAAGTCTTCGAGAGTCCGCCCTCGATGATTTCGTCCCAGCCGATCATGCGGCGTCCTTTGCTGTTGAAGAACTGCTCCATCTGGTGGATAAACCACGACTGCAGCTCCTCCACACCGCTCAGTCCCTGCTCCTTGATGCGTCGTTGGCAGTCGGGACACCGCTTCCAGTTGTCCTTTTCCACCTCGTCGCCGCCGATGTGCACATACTGATAAGGGAACAGGTCGATGACCTCGCGCCACACGTTGCGGCAAAACTCCATCGCCGAGTCCTTTCCCGGGCAGAGCGGCGAGGTGAAGACCTTGCCCCATCCCACCTGGTCGAAGCAGCTGAGCCCCTTGTAGTAGGTGATGGCGCTGAGGCAATGGCCGGGCATGTCGACCTCCGGGACGATGCTGATGCCCCGTGCGGCGGCGTAGTTCACCACCTCCCGGATGTCGTCCTGGGTGTAGAAGCCGCCGTAGAGCGAGTCGCCGCCCACGACACGGAAGCGGTCTGCGGGCAGGAGCAAGTCGGGGTTGTCCTCCCGGTGGGCCTTGGCAATGCAGGCAGAGTCCTGGTTGTTGAGCTTACGCCAGGCGCCGCGGGCTGTCAGCAGCGGGTAGCGCTTGATCTCGATGCGCCACCCTTGGTCGTCGGTCAGGTGCCAGTGGAAGCGGTTGAGCTTGTAGAGCGCCATCAGATCGATGGCCTCTTTCACCTCGGGCACGGTGAAGAAGTGGCGCGAGCAGTCGAGATGGAAGCCCCGCCAGCCGAACCTTGGCGCGTCGCTGATGCGGCAAGCCGCCACCTCGCGGCCCTCGGTGAGCTGCCGCAGGGTGGCAATGGCGGCCACTACTCCGGCATAGTCATGGCCTTTGGCGGTGATGCGCTTCCGCTCCACGGCGAGGAAGTAGCCCCCTTCGGCCTTGACGGCCTTCTTGTCGAGCAGCAGGAGTATGTCGCCCTTGCTGCCTCGGGTGGTGACGGGGCGCACGCCCGTGAGCCGCTCGAGGCTCACGGCCAGGTAGTCGGCTGCCGGTTGGAGTGCGTTGTCGGCGTAGGCGATGGTCGTCTGGGCGCTGATGGTAAACTTGTCCTTGCCCCATTCCACCTTGTTGGGCTTGGGGACGAGGCTCGGCTGTGCCTGAAGCACGGTGCCACAGAGCAGGAGCAGCAGGGTGCTGAGGATGAGTTGGGTTGGTTTCATGTTGTTGTTATGCTTGTTGATGGATGATTCTTCGTAGTCGTTGGTGGGCACATGGCCAGTCGGCGCACCCGTCTTCGTAAAGCCGTCAGCCTGGCATCTGCCCGCTGGGTGTCCTTGCCGCCCGGTGCATGGGGTGTCAGGGAGACTGCCGTCGGGTAGTTACTATATAAATAAGGAGTAACCTATGGTCTCCTTCCCTGCGAGTGTGGGATAGTGATGGCATCCTGATGGGGAGGCCGCATCGGCTTTCCTTTGCAAAGTTACTAAAATATTCTTAATCCACCAATGCCGGCTTAGGGCATAAGCAGCATTTCTCTTTCCATCCATTGCGGCGTCGCTTTCCCTGGCGGACGGGCGGGCCTGCCGGCCGAAGGTGCTTTCCTTTTGCTCAAAACAGTAGTTTTAATATGCTGGAAGGAAACTGCGTGGCGAGCAGAAGAAAGTGGAACGAAAGGCGGTAAATGCTGCTTCCCGACGCAGGATAGTCGCAACTATTTTCTATTTTGCGTGTTTTAGTAAGCCCGCTCTTTTCCTTTTTGAGGAAAACTTCAAACGCCTTTATTAAATTTGCAGCAATGAAACAAAAACCGATTTAACTAATGATGAAAAAGTCTTTACGCCTCTCACTCTTCGCCATCGCCTTGACGGCTTTCGGAGGATCGGCTTACGCCATGGGCAAGCCGACAACATTGCCCATTTATGACGTGCCCGATGGTGAGGCAAACATCTTCGGCTATCTCGCCTACGACACGAAATACCGCACCTACGGGTTTGTTCAGCTCCAGAGCGATGCCCCCAACGCCTACTCACTGACGAGAGACTATGGCAATGTGGTCGGCAAAACCCCGTCCCTTCAGGCGGGCACCTTTGTGGGAGACGAGTACATCGTCTATGAGGCCACACTCTATGCCAACACCATCATGCCCCGTGCGTTCAGCGTGCTTAACCCCCTGACCGGAGAGTTGACCACAAAGCGCGAGATACCCTCGACGGATGAGTATCTGATTCTCAACGAAATGACGTATGATCCGAAGACCCAACGGCTCTTCGGAATGCACTATAATGCCAACGACCAGCGCGAGACGGCCGTGCCGGGCTATTGGAAGACCGACATCTACGAAATCAGTACCGTCACCTACACACTCACCAAGGTGGCGACGATCGACATGCCGCTCTACACGATGTCGGCGGATAACGGCTACATCTATGGTATCACGCCGGACAAAATGCTCAAGAAGACGCAGCTGGTGCGCATAGATCAGTCGACCATCGATGCCGCCAACCACACCTGCACCGTCGAGACGGTCAGCCCGACAGCGGGAACGGGCGTGCGCATCGGCGACTTCTCGCAGTCGATGGAGTTTGACAAGACCACCCACCGGCTCTGGTGGCTCGCCCAGACCAGCGACGGCGGCGCAAAACTTGTCGAGTTGGACCCACAGACGGGGCTGAAGATCAGTCAGACTCCCGTCAATTACGACCCGCAGCTCCTTGCCTTAGGCATCCCCTACCAGTATGTGGCCGACGACGCCCCATCTTTTGTGAGGGGCTTTGGCGTGAAGGCAGCGGAGCGGGGCGCACTCAGTGCCACGATGGAATGGGTCTATCCGCAGAAGAACTACCGCAACGGTGAGCTGAAATCGGTCGATGGCGTGCACATTTATCGCGACGGCGAGCTGGTGGAGACGCAGAATTACACGATGACCGACGACATCAAGTCGTGGAAGGATGCCAGTGTGACCGAGGGAGAGCACGTCTATCGCATCGCTGCCTACAACGATGCGGGCGAGGGAGTGTATAAGGAAGCGCGCGTGTATGTGGGCATGGATGCCCCCGGCGCGCCACAGAATGTACGCCTCACCACCAACGGCCCGGTGGCTACCGTCACATGGGACGAGCCGGTAACGGGCGCGCACGCCGGCTATTTTGACAAGAGCACCCTCTGCTATGATGTGACCCGGTTGCCCGACAGCGTCAGTGTGGCGCGGGGTACGACCGAGCGCAAGGTGGAGGACAAGGTGCCTTCGCACGCCGGATACAGCTACATCGTGACGGCGCGCAACGGAAAGGGCGATGGACTTTCTGCCACTTCCAACACCGTGGCCTTCGGAGGCGCGGAGGCAATCCCCCTCACTTCGTCGCTCGACAGCAAGGTGGACTTCGACCGCTGGACGGTCATCAACGGCAATGGGGACGAGCAGACGTGGCAGTTCCGGCCCGGAGACCAGGCACAGGCCAGCTACAAGCGGTCGTGTGCCATGTATGACCGGTCGGAGAAGAAGGCCGATGACTGGCTGGTTTCTCCGCCGCTCAGCTTCGATGCCGCAAAGACTTATCAGCTCCGCTACACCTATGCAACCGCCAACTGGGTGTCGGACGACTCCATGGAACCCTTGATGGAGAGGATGCAGGTGGCCTTCGGCCATCAGGCTTCGGCCGATGCGCTGACCACCATCATCGATGACCCGGAGGAATTTCATACCGCTTCCGGTGCGACATTGTCGGGAAAGAAGAACTTCAAAGTGGACCAATCGGGGCAGGGATTCGTCGCTTTCCATGCCCTCTCGGAGCCGATGAAATCGCAGATCTACATCAATGATGTCTCGATTCGTGAGTATTCTGCCACCGATCTCAGCGCTCGCGAGCTGAAGGCATCGGCTTCCGCCAACTGCAATGTGACGCAATACAGCTCCGTCGTGGTGGGCAACGAGGGGTCGGCTGCCGTCGGTGACTACGAGGTACAGATAGTAGATGCCAACACCGGCGATGTGCTCGGAACGCAGAAGGGCGTCCGTGTGGAGAAGGACACAACGGTAAGCGTGGCCGTGGCGTGGACTCCTAAGCGTGTGGGCAGCGTCAACATCCTGGGACGCGTGGTCCTTAAAGGCGACACTTACCCCGCCGACAACGACGCATCCAACATCATCGAGGTCAAAGTGGACGAGGAAAATGCAGAGCGATGGCTCACCCTCAACAATCAGGAGGAGGGTCAGTCGGGCTGGATGATGCCTTTCTACGTCGGTTCTCCCTACTCGCAGGTGCAGACCTTGTTCCTGGAAAGCGAAATGGGCATGAAGGACATCGACCTCTTGGCGATACGGTTTGTCTACGACGGCAACCTGGATGGGGCATACACCTTCCCCGCCCGCATCTCCATGAAGCCCAGCGACCGCACGAAGATGTGTCTGGACGACAACGAGTATCGCGGCCAACTGGACGAAGGAGGATTCACAGAGGTCTTTGACGGCGAGTTGGCCATTGCGGGCAACCAGCCTAATACGGAGATGGTCATCGCTTTCGACCATCCCTATACCTACAAGGGCGGCAACCTGCTGATGAAGTTTGAGGCCTTGTGCGACGACAATCCCTTGGCCAACAGCTATACCACGCACCCCGTTTGGCACTTCAGCCCGACCACGGGACTGCCCCGCGCGGCCCGCATGGACGGTGTGGAAGGCGAGCTAATGGATGTCTGGGCAGAGAGCAAGATGCCGTTTGTGATGGTAGAGTACAGGACTTCGACGGGTGTGGGCACCCTACTGCTCGGCGATAAGGACCGAATGGCGGTGGCGGTGGAGAACGGTCGCCTTGTGCTGCCGGTCGTCTGCGACAATCTCTCCTTATATAATAAGGTGGGATCGCTCGTGGCAACGGCTGCCCATACGCGCCAAATCGATGTCACGGGCGTGCCGGCCGGGCTTTATATTGTCAAGGCAGTGGTCAACGGACAGGTCAAAACGCAGAAAGTAATCATCAGATAAAAGTATTGCCAGGGGACATTGGGCTGATGGATTCCGTATCCAAGCCCTCCCCTTGGCACAGAGAACGTGAATATTTTTTTAACTCATCATTTTTAATTATTAGCTTATGAAAAAAATGTATTTAAGCCTTTTGCTTGCTGGGCTCGCCGTAGCACCAGCCATGGGGCAGGGTACGGTCTACTCTTTCCCAAAGCCAAGGCCGCAAGGTGTGGCCATTCAGCAGGCTCCGCCACTTCATCAGCCGACGGCAATCGATGACAAGTCCAAGGGTATCACCATGTATGCCGGCCAGAGTGCGGATGAGAGCAAACGACGCTCTTGGGTGAAGTGGCAGTTGAATAATTCTTCTAACTTTACTCGCCTGTATGAGTACATCCACCATGCCAGCTACGACAACGACCAGCAAAGGGGTATGCTCTTTGGCGCTTACGACAGTGCGAACAAGTCTTACTATGGATTCTTCGCGATGAGCTACACCTATGGTGATATGCCTACGGCTTTGGCCAAGATCGACATCGCCACGGGTGACACTACCAATGTGTTCAACTTTGCTCCGCTTAGTGAGCCGGATGCAGAGCAGACAGCATGGTATCAAGGCCTATACAAGTATGCCATGGCATTCGATCCCGTCAACGAGGTGATGTATGCTTTGGGTGCTGGCTATAAGGAAGAAGTCATCGACGGAGAGACAGTCAATGTAGGATACTCGAGACTGTACGAGGTGAACCTGGAAGCTACGTCCATCAAAAATCTCTTTACTCCGGTCAAGGACTTTGATGTGATCTATATGGACTTCTGCTTCGATGCCCAGGGCAACGCTTGGTTCGCACAGAAGTATGCGGGATCTGACGGCGTGGCAAAGGGTACGCAGCTGGTCAAGATGGACGGCGGTAACTTTAACGTGATTGGTGAGCCCGTTAAGATGAAGTCGGAGTGGGGTGAAGAGCTCGATAACAGTAAGAATTACTATTTCTCTACAATGAGCTTCGATTACAGCACGGGCGACCTTTATTATATTCCTTGTGGTGCTTACTCATTGTCATCGACGATTTATAAGGTGAACACCACCACGGGACTCCTCAATAGTGTGGCTTGGTTCTCGAGTGGCAACCAATTCCGTGGCCTGTACATTCCTTATCTGACAGCGGACGATGCCGCAGCTCCTGCCCGTGTGTCAGGACTTGACGTACAGCCAGACGTCAACGGAAATATGACCGACACCATCAAGTGGGTGAATCCGGCCAAGAGTTGGGATGGAAACAAGCTGGAGAACCTCCAGTCGGTGAAGATCTATCGTAAGAATGCAGGCTATGCCACGACGGAATTGACGGGCACAAAGGACCTGTTGGACAACTCCAAGCTGATCGCTACCGTCCAGACTGCCGACACAGCTGCCGCCATGTCTTGGGTGGACAGCGCTCCGGAGGAAGGCATCAATACCTATTATGTATTGGCTGCCAACGACAAGGGCAATGGCGTGCTCGACAGTATCCGCTGCTACATGGGCGTGGACGTGCCGGGTGAGGTCAACAACATCACACTGACGAAGAACGGAACAGGCGTGGATATCGCTTGGGAAGCTCCGCAGAAGGGTGCAAACAATGGTTACATTACTACTGATGGCTTGACCTATAAGCTCACCCGCTTGCCCGATAGCGTCGTGGTGGCTGAGAATTTGACGGATACCAAGTTCACGGATAACACCTTAGGTGAGCAGCAACTCTTCTCTTACATCATTCAGGCTTGCAACGCCAAGGGTGCGGGTGCAGCCACCAAGTCGGGTGAAATCATGGCTGGTGCTGCGCTGAAGACCCCGATCAAGCTCACGTTCGATAAGCAGAGCGACGCTGATCGCTGGACACGTGATCCCAATAATTCATCTCTTTACTTCTACTATGCAGGATGGGATGGCTGTGATGATATGTACAAGTGCTACATAGCTTATGGCGATTACTACAACCGTGTGAACGGAACGCTCGTTTCTCCTCCCCTTTACTTGGAGGAAGGAAAGAACTATCGTTTCACGACTGATTTGCAAGCAGACTTCTTCGACGATGCTTACTTCGACTTCTACACGGGAGTTGGCACCAACAGCGAGTCACAAGAGGGGGCTACTATCATCGGTACGCACGAGGGAGTGCAGACCGCTCAGATGTATCAGCGTGACCAATATGAGGACTATTTCACCGCTCCTTCCACGGGTACATACTATTACACCTTGAAGGTAAGTGCCGAGAAGTACAACATCTTCCGCTTCTATGGCTTGAATGTCGATTACGTATCTGACAACGATCTGGCCGCCCTTTCTGTGGATAACGTGATTGAGGCTGTGGCCAAGCAGGCCAACACCTGTACTGTACGTGTCCGTAACCTTGGCTCTAAGGAGCAGTCTGGCTACACCGTCAAGCTCCTCATGGACAATGAGGGCAAGATGATCGAGGTCGGTTCTGCCACCGCTACTGCCGAACAGACGCTGAAGATGGGTCAGTCTGCAGATGTGGAGGTTTCCTTCAATCCGCCGTATGACGACGTATGGGACTTCTATGGCGTGGTGGTTGCCAACGGTGACGAAGACCACAGCAACGATACTACGGCCGTGAAGTCTATCACTGTGCTGGAGGAAGGAACTCAGGCGTGGACCAATATCGTCACAGGAGACTACGAGGGTAAAAATAACGATGCTCTAATCAAGAACTATGGCACCGACGAATACTCTCAGAGTGTTTACTATCCTTCTGAGATCAACGCCCAGGGCATTGCAATGATCAAGCGTATCGGTTGGATATACGATGGCAATGGCCTTACCGACCGTACCAATCCGGTGGATGTGAAGATTTATCTTGCCCACACCGACATGACTTCGTTCGACAATAAGAGCGCTGATAAGATTGCTGATGACGAGCGTGAGCTGGTCGCAGAGGGTCAGATCGTGTTCGAACCGGGTGCAGATCACATCGTTTCCTTCACCCTTGACACTCCGTTTGAGTACAATAAGGAGCAGAACCTCGCCGTTATCTGTGAGAAGTCGGGTTCTACTGGCGTTGACTTCTGCGCACTTTGGCACATGTTCCACACCACATGGCAGGATCCAGTGGTTTATCGTACCCTGTTGAAGACGGATACCTGGGATGTTTATCCCTCACTTCCTGTGCTCTATCTCGGCATCTACGATGCTACAGGTGTGGAGCGTGTACAGCTTATGGGTGGCGATATGGCCTATGCCGATGGCACACTCGCCTTCGACAAGGTTGTTAAGGCTGAGGTTTACACACTCGGAGGCAAGCTCGTCAGCTCCTTCAAGAGCAGTAGCGCGAAGCTGAACCTCGCCAAGGGCGTCTATGTTGTCCGCGCTACGGATGCTGATGGCAACGTGGTGACCAAGAAACTCAACGTGAAGTAATCATTAAATGCTGATAAAGAGTGGGCAGGGCGAGGCAGAAAGCCTTCCCTTCCCACTCATTTTTTAGACTCGATACACAGTTCTATTATTAACGATTTTCGATAAAAGTATTACCTTTTCAGCAATGAGCATTTTTAGAAAAAGCGTTTTCCTGCTTGCCGCTGCAGCCTTCTTCCTTACTGGAAGCAGCGCCGTGGCTCAGACAACACTCGATGGCGGCTTCGTTCTTCCTGCCGCTACGGAAGGCGTTACGATGAAGGCAGCTCCCCGTGCGGAGGCTTCCAGCGACACGATGCGTCTGGGATATTGCGTCGATGAGCCGCGTTATCCCGGCCTGATGCTTCAAGATGACGGGCAGTCCCACGCCGTAGGCGCAGCCATAGAGTTGCCCGCTTCTCTCCTTAATAAATATGTGGGAGACAAAATCGAGGCCATTGACTTTGCCATTTCCCCTGTTCGCGGCCAGACTTGTAAGGTCTTTGTTTGCACAGACCTTGAGAATATGCAGGGTTCTGGGTTTGGCGACCAGGGTTCTACGCTCTCCAGCGTGACGCTTAACTCTGGAAGTTATTATGATGGATGGAACCATGTCAAGCTTAAAAAGGCCGTTACCATCAAGCAAGACATGACTCTCTATGTCGGTTACCTTATCGATGGACGCGAAGGTCCCTACGATTTCATGCTCTTTGACCAGAGCACTTACAGCGTTTCCAAGCGAAACTGGTATGGCAGCGACGGTCAATGGTTCAACAACACGACCGGAATAGACCGCAATCTCTGCATCCGCGCCCTCGTTACGGGCGATACCAAGCCGCAGAACGACATCTCCTTGATGAGTCTTATGCCTGCCGACGGCAGCGGTTATTCCACACAGAACACCCCGAAGGATTATCTGGCTTATGTCCAGAACAACGGAACAGAGCCCGTTACGTCGCTTTCCATCACCGTTGAGGCCAAGGGTGAGCGTACCGCCGACTTCGTTACCGACGGTCTTTCGATTCCCAACAATACGCCAGTCTGCGTGACGCTGAAGAACATCTCGCTTCCCTTTGAGGGCAACTACGACGGAACCTTCTCCGTACAGGAGGTAAATTATGACCTCGACCCCGACATGAGCGACAATGTCCGCATACTTACGGGCTGCTATAGCATCAAGGAAGGAGCGCAACCCAGCACCCACCGCGTACTCTTCGAGGAGTTTACCTCCGAGGGTTATGACGGAAGTTATATTGCCGACACGCTCTATACCAACGCCATGGCCAACATCAAGAACATCATTCGCGTCAAGCATCATCTGGATTATCAGAACACAGAAGACAAGTTCAAGCTCGGCGACGACCTCGATTATACCGACCTTTATGGCGGCTCCAACGCATTCGTACCAGCAGTATGCTTCGACCGGCGTAGGATTACCGGTGTCTTCGATGAGCCAGGCCCTGCTTATTTCTCTCCCTATTCCGAGACCACCTCGCAGCTTTTGATGGCGGTGCGTGACATTTCCGCCTTCATCGACATGGACGTTCATCCCACCATCGATGCGGCAACGGGCAAGCTCAATGTGGATGTGAAGGGAAAAGCCAGCGTCAATGAGATGCCATTGCAGAACACACTTCGCCTGACCACTTGGCTGGTGGAGGACAGTATACCCACGACAACTCAAAAGGGCGTGGCCAATTTCTTCCAGAATGGTGTGCTCCGCGCCGTACTCAGTGAGAACGGAGCATGGGGCGACGATATCGATATCAGCAACTACGACTTCGAGCGCAACTACACCATCGACCTCGATCCCACTTGGGACCGTAACCATCTCCGTGTGGTTTCCTTCGTGAGCAACTGGGATGCGAAGAACATCCGCAACCGGGCCATCTACAATACCAGCCAGGCTGCCGTCCAAGACTTGACCGCCATCGTCGATGCCTCAGCCGATGAGGTGCTGCCGAGCGTGCTTGTTGTGGGCTCTTCACTTGCCACTACCCACGGTGGTCGCATTGAGGGAGTCTATGATGTGAGCGGCCGTCAGGTCGATGCCACACAGCTTCCCAAGGGCCTTTACATCGTGAAGGTGACGAATGGGAAGACTACTTCTACACAGAAAGTCTATGTGAAATAACTTAATACCGGGAATACGACCAGACCAGCCTCCCTCTTCATGACACAGGCTCTTCTGGTCGCTTTCTCTTTATCAATGAATTAACTAACAATGAAAAAGAAACTTTTACTCCTTCTTCCGTTCCTTTTCTTGGCCTTCTCGCTGCAGGTCTCTGCCCTTACTTGCAACTGGGGCTATTGCAACAGCGTGGTCAATGATCAGTTTGGCTCTGTGAAGACCGGCAAGGCCGCCATCTACATCCCCGCCGAGGTGGCCAAGATGTACGAGGGCAAGCAGATTACCCATGTCCGTGTGGGCTTGGCAGCAAAGGCCAAAACCGTCAAAGCCTTCATCACCAAGGACCTCAATGGCGAGTATCTTGCCCAGCGCACACAGCGTGATCAGCTCAAGGGATTCAATGAGATTAAGTTTGCCGAGCCCTGGACCATCGATGGCGAGGGCTTCTATATCGGTTACGAGTTTGAGGCCGACGACTATGCCATTGGCGCATCCTCTATGTATAATGAGAATGGCTGCTGGGCCGATTTGGGTGACGGATGGAAAAACTATGCCGCCGATGAGCACGCACTTGCCCTTACCATCCAGGCCAAGATCAAAGGCGATGAGCTTCCCAACGATTTCTGGATTTTCAGCTCCAATGATATTCTTGCCGAGGCCGGCAAAGCCTTCGACATCAGGTTTACCATCCGCAACATGAGCTCCATCATTGGACGCCGTTTCTCGGTAGCCTACAGCATCGATGGCGGTGAAGAGCAGACCCTGCAAATCAAGCAGACCGTAGGTCAGGACCTTGAAAAAGAGCTGAGTTTCCAGCACCCCGGGTTCCCCAACCTGGGTCGCCACACCGTTACGATTCGTCTGTTGGGTGTCAATGGCGAGCCGGATGCCTACGAGGGCAACAACACGGTGACCTCCACCATCCGTATTATGAACACTCTTCCCGTCCAGCGCATGGTCGTTGAAGAGGGTACGGGGACCTGGTGCCAGTATTGTACGCGTGGTATTGAGGGCATGAACTACATGACCGAGAAGTATCCTGATACCTTTATCGGCATTGCCGTGCACAAGAGCGACGAGTTTGCTATTTCCTCCTACAACGACTTGAGCTTCAGCAGCTATCCTTCCTCCTATGTGATGCGTGATCTTTCGGAAGTTGTCAACCCGTCTTCCGGCAACTTGGAGAATGCTTACAACTATGTAGTGGCCCAGCAACCCGTGGCTGCCGTAGGCCTTGTCGCTGGTTATACCGATGACAGCAGGACCAAAATTTCCGCCCGTACCAACCTCAACTTCTTCTCAGCCAAGGACGGACTCAACTACCGTCTGTCCTTCGTGCTCCTCGAGAGCGGCATGATGGCTTATCAGGCTGGCTACTATAAGGACACAGAGATGAACCATGTGGCCCGCATGAACTACGCTTTCAGCGGCTTTGCCAACAGTGTGCCCAAGAGTGTGGCCGAGGATGAGGACGTGGAGAGTTTCACCGACTTGGATATGCCGAGCAATGTGAAAAATAAGGACAACACCGAGCTGGTCGTTCTCCTCATCGATGGCGTTTCGGGTCAGATTGCCAATGCCGCCAAGTGCCACATTGCAGCCGAGCCACCCGTCACTGGAATCAGCGAGAAACATGCCGTTGCCGTTCCCGCTTTCACTGTCCGCAACGGGCAGCTCGACCTCAATGGCTACAGCGGCACCGTGCAAGTCTATGATGCCAGCGGCAAGCAGGTCTCCGGAAACAACATGAAGCCCGGACTCTATATCCTCCGCGGCACCGATGGAAAGAACAGCTTTGCCACGAAACTGGTTGTCCGTTAATCGGCTTCTACTCTCTCGGTATCGATTGTGCCGAGTAGAAGATTGAATCATCAAGGATAGGAAGGAAGGCTTCACAGCCTTCCATCCTGTCCTTTCTTTGGTTAATCCAACCGACTTTAGCAGATATTATCAATCAAAATACATCCACACATGAAATCAACCCAACATTTCCTTTTGTCCTCATCGCTGTGGCTTTTTGCCGCCATGCCGTCGATGGCACAGGCCGAAGCTGCCCCCCAGTGGCGGCTTCCCCTCAAGGCGGCAGGCGCAGCAGCGCAGCGTCAGCTATGGGGGTACATGGGATCAGCCCGCGAATGGCCCACTGCCAGCGGCGGCTATGGCTATATGTCCTTCACGGCCGACAGCCATCCCACCTTCGCCGACCTTCTCTCCGATGGCGAGCACACCATGTCGCCCAATGGAGGAGGCGCGCTCCACGACGGCCGCTACGATGCGGTCAACTATACCCAGAGCGGTACCACCCTCAAAGTGACCCACTACCAGTTCAATACCGACAACAACTGGCGCTCTACCATCGTTCCCACCACCATTTCCGACCCTTCACTCATCGCCACCGAGACCGCTTCGAGCCGTGCCACGGGCAAAGTCTATGGACAGTTCTACAACAGTGTGCTCACAGGCTTTGAGTTTGGCGTCATCGACTACGACGCCATGGAGCGCACTACCATTGCCGAGTCGAAGAATAAGTACGTCGCCCTGGGTGTCACTTCCTACGAAGTCGTCTATGGTGTGGCCACCGACGGCAATCTATACCGCATTGACACCGAGACCGGCGAGGAGCGGCTGATTGGCCCTACGGGTGTCGATGTGGCCGAGAACAGCCGCCAGAGCTACAGTCAGAGCGGCGAAATAGACCAAGACAACGACGTGTTCTACTGGGCATCCATCGACAAGGACCAGCATGCCGCCCTCTATACGGTCGACCTCTCCTCTGGGGCTGCCACCCTCATCGCCGATATGCCCCACAACGAGCAGATTCTCGGCATGGCCATCCCCGATGCCACGCCGGCCGATGCAGCCCCTGCCGCCGTGACCGACTTCTCCGTCAACTTCAGTGGAGGTGCCGTTTCGGGTACGGCCGAGTTCACCGTGCCTGCCAAGACCTATTCCGGGGCGGCGCTTTCCGGCACCGTCAGCTACACCGTCAAGGCCAATCAGCGTACCGTAGCTTCGGGAACCGCCACACCTGGGCAGCGGGTCAGCGTGCCCATCAACGTAAATGAGGGCACGACCTACTTCCGCCTGGCCCTCTCCAACGCTGCCGGCGACGCTCCCATAGCCCGACTCACGCGCTATGTGGGCTTCGACGAGCCGCTCCCACCCACCTCCGCCCGCCTTTCCGTGGCTGCCAATGGCACTGCCACCGTCACCTGGGGCGCACCGCAGCGCGGAGTCAACGACGGCTATGTGGGCAAACTCACTTATGATGTGGTGCGCAATCCCGGCAATATCACCGTCGCCAAGGGCATTGACGCACTCTCCTACACCGAGAAGCTGCCCGATCAGCTGGGCAACTACACCTACTCCATCACCGCCGTCGGCGAGTCGAAGCGCAGTCAGGCCGCCACAACCAACGCCGTGCGCCATGGCAGCAGTATCGAGCCGACCTATACCGAGACCTTCGGTACGCAGGAGGACTTCAATCTCTATCAGACCATCAACGCCAACAACGACAATTACACCTGGAAGTGGCACGATGTACTCCAGTGCGCGCAGTATGAGACCAACCCCGGGGCTGCTGCCGACGACTGGCTCGTCTCTCCCCCCATCCATTTGCAGTCCGACCACGTCTACACCTTGTCGTTCAAGGCGCGCAACTCGCTCGTCTATTACAACGAGACTATCGAGGCCAAGTGGGGAACGGGCAACACCGTCAGTGCGTTGACGCAGCCTATCATCGGCGAGGCCACCCTCTCGGGCGCGGAGTTCCAGACCTTCGGCAAGGAGATCACCTCCGACAAGGACCAGACCATCTACCTTGGCGTCCACGCCCTTAGCCAGGCAGCCACGGCCAAGATACTGGTCGACGACATCAGTATCGTCGACGAGGGCCACCTGCAAGGCCCCGATGCGGTGCAGCATCTCACCATAACGCCCGATGCCAAGGCCAGTCTCAAGGCCAAAGTCGCTTTCACGGCGCCCACCAAGAACGTGCAGGGCAATGCAGTGGGCGCAATGACCAAGATTGAAGTGGCGCGCGACGGGGTCGTCGTGCATACCTTCAGCAACGTCTCCGCCGGACAGTCGCTCTCTTGGGAGGACAACGCTCCCCAAGCGGGCATGAACCGCTACACCGTCACGGGCTACACGCAGCAGGGCAATGGCCGCAGTGCGTCGCAGGAAGCATGGATTGGCCTTGACCAGCCGTCCGCCCCGCAGCATGTCACCGCCACCGACACCGAGCAGGGTGTACGCCTCGCATGGGCGGCATCTTCGGAAAAGGGCATCCATGGCGGCGTGGTGCTGCCCCAGGACCTGACGTATAACGTCTATTCCTACGAGCCCGACGACCTCCTTGAGCCGTGGCAGCCCATCGTCGAGGAGCAGAAGGACACCCACTACGACCTTTCCCTTGCCGCCACCGGGGCACAATCGCTTCACCGCTACGCCATCTCGGCGCGCAATGTGGCTGGCGACGGCGACCGTTCGTTTGCTCCTGCGTCATCAGTGGCGCACCCTACGTGCTGCCCTTCCGCTCCGGCTTCAAGCCGGGGGTAGATCCGGCCTTGTGGTGGACTCCGCTGACGAAGGAGGGAAGCAACGAGTTTGTGCGCAATGGGCAGCAAGCCTCCGACGGCGACGGCCATTGCATGATGTTCACGTCCTACAATGCCGAGACCGCCGCACAGCTCTATTCGGGCAAGATAGCCCTTGAGGGCACGCAAAATGCCGAGGTGGTGTTCAGCCACAACGCTACGGCGGGCAGCAAGGACCGCATCGAGGTGACGGTGCGACAGCCCGGAGCCGACGAGGAGGTCATCGGCACGGTCGATTATCAGTCCATCAGTGGCAGCGGATGGCAGCGCTCATCGTTCAAGATTCCTGCCAAGTATGCCGCAGCACCCTATGTTGTGGTCGGATTCCGTGCCACCGCCCCCCTCTACCATGCCATCCGCATCGACGATGTGTGCGTGCGCGGCGTGTTGGCCAATGACCTTTCCCTGTCGCTGACCGCCCCGGCGAGTGCAGCCAAGGGACTGCCCGTCGAGGTGTCCATGGTCGTTGAGAACCGCGGAACGAAAGAAGCGTCGGCCTATTCAGTGCAGCTTACCGCAGGCGACGAGGTGCTCTACAGCGAGGACTTTGCCCAGCCGCTCAAGCCTTTGGCCACCCATGCCATCCGTACCAGTGTGGTCCTTCCCGTGGCTGTGCCGGGCGGAGAGCAGACCCTGACCGCAACGGTCACTTATGCCGCCGACGAGGACAACGCCAACAATACCGCCGCACAGCAGTTGCAGCTGACCGACTCGCCCGTTCCTTCCCCGCTCAACGTCGCCGGCAGCCAGCAGGGCGATGCGGTGAGCCTCTCTTGGAGCGCGCCGCAGCCTGCCAGCATCCCGACGAAGGAGACCTTCGACGAGTATGCCGCCTGGACGATCGACCGTATAGGTCCATGGACCACCTATTCGTCCAACAAGGGCGCCACGGGATGGATGTGGGGCGCGATGGGCATGCCTTTCGAGCACGAGGGTGAGCCTTATGTCTATATCGTGTTTGTGCCCGATTCCATCCAGGATGGCATCACTACGTACAACCATACGCTCAAGCCACACAGTGGCGACCGCTGCCTGATGTCGCGCTACAGCCGTGACAAGAACAACAATCTGATCGATTGCGACGACTGGCTCTTCTCCCCGATGCTCTCCGGAGCGGCGCAGACCATCTCGTTCTACGCCAACGACACGGAGAGCGACGCGATGAATCCGCGCTATTCAGTCGCCTTCGAGGTGCTCTACTCCAAGACCGGCACGAAGCCGGAGGACTTCACGCTCGCCAATGCCTTCTCGCAGGAGAGCGGTCGCTGGGGATTCTTTGAGTTTGAGGTGCCAGAGGGCACACAGTATTTTGCCATCCGCAACGTCTCAACGGGTGAGCAGATCGATGCTTTCTTGATAGACGACGTGTCCTACAACGCCGGTTACGGCCTGTTGGAGGGCTTCAATGTCTATCGGGACAACGAGCTGGTGGAGAGTTTGCCCGCCGATGCCACGTCATACAGCGAGCCCCAGATGCCGTGGGGTCGCCATCAATATGCCGTCACGGCGGTCTTTGCCGGCGGTGAGTCGGTGTTGGCCACGGGCAGCGACCTGATATTCACGGGCATCACCGCTGTCGGCGTCGGTCAGACGGCCGCCGACAGCCAGCCGGTCTACAGCTTGAGCGGCCAGCGTGTGGGTGTAAGGTCCGACCTCAAGCACTTGCCCAAGGGCGTTTATGTCTCGGGGGGCAAGAAAGTCGTGGTGAAGTAACGGTCATGTCCCTCTTTTAACCCAAATCGGTCATTAGATTTCGTCCCAGGTTGCTGTTTATTTCGCGCAGGTTGCAACGTAAGTGTTGAAGTCATAGCAGGCTATGGCGAAACACTTACGGCAGCAAGATGCCGAAAGAAACAGTGACAAGGGG
>ERZ808274.167-NODE-167-length-38043-cov-3.762320_pt1 | contig 38043 bp, 42 predicted proteins | sample MGYA00521277_ERZ808274 | MGnify/ENA primary metagenome ERZ808274 (study PRJEB31516, sample SAMN03275597) | gut metagenome | biome: mammalia-associated habitat; material: feces | host: Papio cynocephalus | place: Kenya | collected 2012-07-28 ... | reverse complement strand
ATCCGCGGGCAGCATGGCCCAAACTTTTAACTCTTCCGTGGAAAAGGTAACCGCCACGATCGAAGCAGATAGTGGTGATACCCTTAGCGAGGGCGCGCTCTGCAATTGCCTTTCCAACGATGGCAGCAGCCTCTACGCCAGTCTTACCCTTGCACTGTGCTGCAAGCTCCTTATCATTAGAAGCGGCTGCGCAAAGGGTTTTACCAACTTCGTCGTTGACAACCTGAACGTAAATCTGCTTATTGCTGCGGAAAACAACCATACGAGGCTTCTCGGCAGTACCGTTAACGTGCTTACGTATACGGTAGTGAATTCTTCTTCTTCTTTCAATTCTGTTGAGTGCCATAATTCTATCCTCCTATTATTTTGCGCCCGCAGTTTTACCAGCCTTACGACGAAGCTGCTCACCAACGAACTTGATACCTTTGCCCTTATATGGTTCAGGCTTACGGAATGAACGAATCTTTGCTGCAACCTGGCCTACAAGTTGCTTATCGCAACTCTTGAGAATAAGAATAGGATTCTCACCTTTACGTACATCCGGAACCTCCGCGATAATCTCATTAGGGAGCATAAGGTGAATCTCATGAGAGAAGCCAAGTGAGAAAACAAGAACATGACCGTTGAGGGCTACACGATAACCCACACCGACAAGTTCCTGCTTGATAGTGAACTGCTCGCTCACACCTACTACCATGTTGTGCGCAAGAGCACGGTAAAGACCATGCATTGAGCGATGACGAGGCTGATCAGTAGGACGTGCGAACTTGATCTGATTGTCCTCAATGGTGACCGTAATATCCGGATCGACTTTCTGGGTCATCTCACCATGAGGTCCTTTAACCTTCAGCACGTTGCCGGCGAGAAGCTCAGCGCTGACACCGGACGGAAGGCTTACAGGCAATTTACCAATTCGTGACATTTGAATAATTTGTTTATTGATTAATATACGAAGCAAATAACTTCACCTCCAACACCGAGTTCCTTGGCTTCCTTGTCGGTGATAATGCCCTTAGATGTAGAGAGAATAGCGATACCGAGTCCGTTAAGAACGCGAGGCATACTCTCCACGTCAGTGTACTGACGAAGACCAGGAGTAGACACGCGCTCAATCTTCTTGATAGCAGCCATCTTGGTCTGTGGGTGATACTTAAGAGCAATCTTTATAGTGTTGAACGGAGTTCCCTCCACTACCTTGTAGCTGAGGATATAGCCTTTCTCACAAAGAATCTGGGTAAGAGCCAACTTCATTTTAGAAGAAGGGACCTCAACTACCTTTTTTCCTGCAGCGTATGCATTGCGAATGCGAGTGAGAAAATCTGCAATTGGATCAGTCATATCTATTTTATCCTTTTAATTTTTACCAACTTGCCTTCTTTACTCCCGGGATAAGGCCATTGCTCGCCATCTCACGGAACTGAATACGGCTGATGCCGAATGCTCTCATATATCCCTTTGGACGACCGGTGAGAGAGCAACGGTTGTGCAGACGGACAGGAGAAGCATTCTTAGGGAGCTTGTCAAGGGCAGCCCAATCGCCGGCCTCTTTAAGAGCCTTTCTCTTCTCTGCGTACTTAGCAACAAGTTTCGCGCGCTTTACCTCGCGGGCTTTCATTGATTCCTTTGCCATAGTATCTTATTTGTTATGTTTTTTGAAAGGCAGACCGAATGCAGCGAGAAGAGCATGGCACTCCTCGTCGGTACGGGCCGTAGTTACGAATGTAATCTCAAGACCATGGATACGAGGGTTCTTGTCGATATCGATTTCAGGGAAGATAATCTGCTCCTTGAGACCGAGAGTGTAGTTTCCTCTACCATCCATATTCTCAGCGATTCCGTTAAAGTCACGGATACGTGGAAGAGCGACTCTAATGAGCTTCTCAAGGAACTCATACATCTTCACGTCACGAAGGGTTACTTTGGTGCCGATAGGCATACCCTTACGGAGTTTGAAGTTAGAAACGTCTTTCTTGGAAGTGGTGATAAGAGCCTTCTGTCCAGTAATAAGAGAGAGTTCCTCAGCAGCCTCCTCGACAATCTTCTTGTCCTGAGTAGCATCGCCCACACCCTCGTTGATGGTGATCTTCACGAGGCGCGGAACCTGCATCACGGTAGTATAGGAGAACTGCTTGGTAAGCTTCTCCACGATTTCCTCTTTGTAGACCTTCTTAAGGGCAGGGACATATCCTGCAGGCACAACCTGAGCCTCTACTGGTGCGTTTTTCTTTGCCATAATTACTTGATCTCCTCTCCGGATTTTTTAGCGTAACGAATCTTCTGGTCGCCCTCCATCCTATATCCGATACGGGTAGGAGTCTTGGTCTTAGGATCGAGAAGATTGAGGTTTGAAATGTGAATAGGGGCCTCCTGCTTGATGATTCCTCCCTGAGGCTGCTTGGTGTTTGGTTTGGTGTGCTTGCTGACCATATTGATACCTTCAACGATAGCGCGATCTTTTGAAGGATCAACAGACATGACCTTTCCAGTCTTGCCCTTGTCATTACCGGCATTCACATACACGGTGTCACCTTTCTTAATATGTATCTTCTTCATAATGCTAACAGATTAAAGGACCTCCGGTGCCAGTGAAACGATTTTCATAAAGTTGGCGCGGAGCTCTCTGGCTACAGGGCCGAAGATACGGGTTCCGCGAAGATCTCCGGCATTATTGAGAAGAACGCAAGCATTCTCGTCAAAGCGGATATATGATCCGTCCGGACGCCTGATCTCTTTCTTAGTGCGTACCACTACAGCTTTTGACACTGTACCCTTTTTGGCGTCACCGCCAGGGATAGCACTCTTGATTGCAACGACAATAGTGTCGCCGACAGTCGCATAACGATGGTGGGTTCCTCCAAGCACACGGATGCAAAGTACCTCCTTTGCTCCGCTGTTATCGGCCACCTGTAAACGTGTTTCCTGCTGTATCATAATATGCTATTTTGCTTTTTCTACGATTTCTACTAATCTCCAGTTCTTGGTCTTGCTCAAAGGGCGGGTCTCCATGATGCGTACAGTGTCTCCCATACCGCACTCATTCTTCTCGTCCTGTGCAACGAACTTGGTGGTCTTCTTGACGAATTTTCCGTACAAAGGATGTTTCTCTTTGATTTTAACGGCAACCACGATGGTCTTATCCATCTTGTTGCTGACCACTACTCCTATTCTTTCCTTACGAAGATTTCTTTCCATAAGACTTCTCTGATTTAGTTCTGTTTCTCTTTTTCAGCAAGGATAGTGATCATAAGAGCGATATCCCTTCTGGTCTTACTGATTTTGGATGTGTCCTCCAATGGAGAAATCGCGTGATTAATCTTCATTGTGTCAAGATTGCTCTTTTCAATCTCAATACGGTCGCGCAGGTCTGCTACAGACATTTCGCGTGCTTCTGATGCTTTCATTTCTCTTTCTCCAATAACTATTCGACATAATCCCTACGTACCACGAACTTGGTAGCGATAGGAAGCTTGTTGGCACCGAGGCGCATAGCCTCTTTTGCAACTTCGAGCGAAACACCCTCTGCCTCAAAAATAATGCGACCAGGAGTGATAGGCGCTACGAATGCATACGGATCACCTTTACCCTTACCCATACGAGTATCAAGAGGCTTCTTGGTGATAGGCTTTACAGGGAATACCCTGATCCAAATCTGACCTTCACGGTTCATACGACGTGAGATTGCCTGACGTGCAGCCTCAATCTGCTGCGCAGTAAGCCAACAATTTTCAAGGGTCTTAATACCGAAAGATCCGAATGCAAGCTGGTTGCCCCTCTGGGCATTACCTTTCATACGGTTCTTCTGCTCCCTTCTAAATTTTGTTCTCTTAGGTTGTAACATCTCAGTATTACTTTAAAAATAAATATTCAACTAAACCCCTGAAAATCAGTTTCTTACGCGGAAAGAAGCCAATTTTTGGGACTGCAAAGATAGTAAAAATATCTGAATTATCATCACTTTCTCAAGATTTTTTCAAATATTTTCGACAGAGAATTTTACCATTCAACTCACGCTTCCTCAAAGACTTGCAAAAGTAGAAGAAAAGTTTTTTTATACATTTTCGACCACTCATCAACATACGTAAATAAGACTTCGCCAGCCATCTTTTAGAAAGGCACCAGGAGAGAAAGAGGCACAGGCTGCGCTATCGAAAAAACTGCTATCTTTGCACTTGATGAAACGGAAAACACTCCTAATTCTTTTTTTCATCCTGCTGCTCCCCTCTATCTGCCTCGGACAGAGAAAGAAGAAGATCACAGGATCCCCGATGTACTTTCAAGTCACCCCACAGGGAGACACGGTGTTTATGGACACCCTTGACCCTGTGTGGATAATGCCTAAAGGCAAAAGGATGCGAGACGGAGACTGGCGCAAGTATTACAAACTTGTCTACAATTTCAATAAGGTCTACCCGTATGCACTCGTCGGGCGGAAAATGATGGCGCAGGTAGACAGCACGCTTGCCGCAGATGTAAGCAAGCGTAGAGAGCGCAACCGCTACATCAGCGATGTCGAGAAAGAATTGTTGAGAACATTCGAAAAGGACATCCGCAGCATGACGGTGACCCAGGGCCTCGTGCTTATGAGACTCGTAGACAGGGAATGCGGAATGAATGCCTATGAAATTATCAAGACATACGAAAGCGGGTTTGCGGCCAATTTCTGGCAACTCGTAGCCAGACTCTTCTCACAAAATCTCAAGACACGTTACAATCCAGCCGCTGGGGGAGAAGACGCCAAGATCGAAGAGTTGTGCAAGATATGGGATCGGGGCGAATGGAATAGTTTCTATTACTCTATATTCATGGAATACCCACAGCGCACTGTCATAAAGACTGAACGTCTGTCGAGTGAAGTGAAAAAGTAACTCCGTCAAACTCACCGTACGACCACCCGCCGTCCATCCAGTCCTTGAGTACCACGAATCGGGCACCATCCGGCAGAGTCATATTCACCGCATCATGATAGTGACCGAAGACAAACCAATCCACTTTTCTTCCTGACGACACAGACAAGGCAAACCGGTATAGCGGCTCGGACTCTCCCTTGAAACGATAAGGTTTATGCGTACGCCTGCTCGAATCCGACCACCCGAGCCCTATTCTATAGGCTATCCAAGGGTGCAACAAAGAAAAAAGCCGCTGGGCGAAACGATTTCTAAAAACCTTGATCATCAATTGATATCCACGCCGCGCGCCACCAAGCAGATCCCCATGTCCAAGGCAGAACACCTTGCCGTATAGATCAAAAAAGCCAGGCTGGTCAAAACGCTTCATGCCAAGACTCTCAAAGAAAGAAAACGTCCAAATATCGTGATTTCCTGGACAGAACCATATCTCCACACCATTCTCCATAAGCGTAATGAAATGTGCGACAACACGAGCCCCTTCTTTAGGAATCACATCCCGATATTCGTACCAGAAGTCCCAAATATCACCAAGAAGATATAGCGCTTTAGTACGGGGATTGTCTATTGCCTTGAGGAACGACACAAACCGCTCCTCCCTCTCGACAGGATCCTTTATAGGAAGTCCAAGATGAACATCCGACACGAAATAGATCAACTCCCTGCTTGCCATTTACATAAATATCAGCAGAAGAGCAGCCACCACCACACAATAGAGGGCAAACCAACGCATCTTGGCCTTCTTAACCAGAGAAACCATTAAAGAGCAGGCCAACAAGCCCGAAACGAAAGCTGAAACAAAGCCACAGATGAGCGGAACAAAACCAATAGCCGAAGACACACCCTCACCTGAGATCATATCGATCACGCTAAGCAGCTGCTCGCCCATAATAGGCACGAGCACCATCAGAAAAGAGAACTGTGCCATATTCTCCCGCTTCACACCGCAAACAAGCCCAGTAGCAATAGTTGTTCCAGAGCGCGAGAGACCTGGAGCAACAGCACAAGCCTGACCAAGTCCTACAAGAGCGGCCTGCCAATATGAAATGCCATTCCTGTATTCTTTTCCAGAGACACCCTTGAAATGGAAGAAATCCGAAAACATCAGCAGAGCGGCTGTCACAATCAGACAAATAGCCACCGTGCTTACGCCATCTCCGAAAAGAGCCTCGACCTTGTCCTTAAATAGCAGTCCAACTACTGCAACAGGTATCATAGATACGCAAATCTTCAGAAAGTAGTCCGTCTCGTCATTGTACTTAAACTTCAGCACCCCTTTCAGAATACGGACAATCACCGACCAGAAAACCACAATAGTGCTTAATACCGTGGCAAAGTGCACCGTTACCGTAAAATCCAAAAAGCCTTCCGGATCCACGCCAAGAAGTTCTCTAAAAATAGTCAAATGCCCGCTGCTGCTGACTGGAAGAAACTCCGTCAACCCTTGAACAAGTCCCAATAAAAGGGCTTCCCACCATTCCATAGTCCTATTTCTTTATGTTATCTTTATTATCTCCGAAATTTCCGAGGATTGACACAGCTATAACCACGATTCCCGCGAGAATTACAATTGGGGCAGCCACAAGGCGTCGGAAGTCAAACATATCATAGTTAAACACCTGTGGGTCACTCATTCCTCCCCCACTGAGCAGGACCAAACCAGCCACCATTACAAGGACACCGGCTATCAGAATGCGGAGCCCCTTGGCAGTTATAGGCATCTTCTTGTCATCCATAATCAAAATCAATAATACAAATCATCCTTATCGGCAGCCACAAGTGAATTAACCACCACAAAGGTGCTCAACTCACAGACAGCTATTCCACATACAAGCATCGCACCGAATGCCATAAGAAGCGAGCGCGTGTCAGCGATGGAGTAAAGTAGCGGGAACGAATGTTTGAGTGCCATAAGCAAGAGCGCAAGAACAACCGACGCCACTACAACAGACACCACTGCCTGCACCAGCGCAGCTTTTAAGAAAGGACGCCTAATGAAAGAGCGCGTCGCCCCCACCAATTTCATAGTGTGAACCGTGAATCTCTTGGCATAGACACTGAGTCTTACCATATTACCTATCAGCACGAAAGAAACGAACAGCAGCAATAGTACGACTGCAGCAAAAGCAAAAGAGACTCTACGGATATTTGTATCCAGCATAGCCACAAGATCTCCTTGGTCATCCACCTCCGCCACAAGCGGAGAAGAGGAAAGCGAACTAGAAACCTTGTCGAGACTATCCGGAACCATATACGCAGCATCAAGTGTAACCTCCACGGAGACCGGGATGGATGCTGAACCGAAAGCGGAAAGGAAACCCTCTCCCAACATATCCTCAAGCTCTTTTTTCCCTTCTTCACGCGTCACCACCCGTGCATCCTTTACAAACGGCATCCAAAGAATTGAAGACTTATACTTCTGCGCAGACTCGTCCGAAACATCATCCTGTAAGACGACAGACACTTTCACGCTCTCCTTGATGTAACGAGAAACACTGCCAGCATTGACAAGAACAAGCAAAGCGACACCAATCAGCAGAAGCAGAAGACTGATGCCGACCACACTTGAAAGATAGGCATTAGCCATACGCCTCCGCATCATTTTTCTTTCTTGTCTGGACATATCTCGCGTTTAGAACCCCCAAATATAGTGAATAATCCGGTACCAACTCATACAAAGAAACGAAAAAATTAGTATCTTTGTATCTATGAGTGAAATAAAGAAGAGAATATTGTTCGTCAATTCCGAGATTTACCCCTATCTCCCGGAGACTCCCATTTCCAAAATTGGCAGATTCCTTCCGCAGGGTATTCAGGAGCACAAGAGAGAAATCCGGTCTTTCATGCCTCGCTACGGGTGTATCAACGAAAGAAAGAACCAACTTCACGAAGTTATACGCTTGTCTGGCATGAACATCATCATCAGCGATGTAGATAGGCCGCTGATAATCAAAGTTGCGTCCATATCACCAGCAAGGATGCAAGTTTATTTCATTGACAACGAAGACTATTTCAAGCGCAAGTATCTGTTCTCTGATGAGAGCGGTACATTCTTTCCGGACAACGACGAAAGAGCAATCTTCTTCGCAAGGGGAGTACTTGAGACAGTTAAGAAATTAAGGTGGGCTCCAGACATAATCCATTGTCAAGGATGGATATCACACCTCGTGCCAGTTTACCTTAAGAGAGAATACAAAGACGACCCTATCTTCTCTTCAAGCAAGGTAGTCCTTTCATTGTACGACGACATGCCTGCTAATAATTTCGCTTCTGATTTCGCAGAGAAAGCCTGCTTCGGACAGGTTACATCAGAAGACATCAGTCAGCTCACCGAGGCCAATGGCATAAATCTTGCTCGTACAGCGGTTCAATACTCTGACGGCATCATTCTCGGCGCAGAGCATACGGATAGCGATGTGGTAAACTACGCACAGCAGCGAGGATTACCGATATTACCTTTCAGCCAGGAAGCGCTTGAGAACGGTACATACATTGACGATTACTGCAATTTTTATGACACTCTTTAAAGTAAGATCCCGCATTCTCGGAATGGCAGCCGTTATTTTCGGTTGCCTTTCATGCGTAGAAAACGACACCTCTCTTGGATCAGACCTCATACCACTAGGGCAGAAATACAAGTTCTACACCGCATCTCTGCCCCTTGACAATATAGAAATCTGTATGGCAGACAGCCTTACGGGGTTCTCAACCACCCGTATCACCACGGGAGCAATACTTGACCAAGAGTACGGGATGACCACAAGGACGAGCGCGGTCACCCTAGTACCAATGTTCATAGATTCGCTTGAGATAGGAGACAACCCGGTATTCAAGCGTTTCCGTATGTCTATCTGTAAGGATACAGTCTCCACAGCAATCTCAAGCCAGAAGAACATTATCCAGACTATAAATATTTTCGAACTCAGTTCCCCTATCGATGAGGAAAAAGACTTCGACTGCAACAAGCCGTTGTCCCATGCTTCAGAAAGAATCACCAAGGGAATCCCCGTGTACAATGGAGGAGACTCCCTATCCATTGAATTCAATGAAGCATTCGGACGAAAGATCCTCAATCTCACGAAAGAAGACCTCAAGAGTTACGACAACTACGTCAAGAAAATACCAGGAATATATTTTGAGACAGACAAACCTGCCAATGAAGGGGGTCGTATCAACATATTCAAACTCCAACTCGGATACGATAGCAATGAAGGTGTATTCACTGGCAACCTCGCCCAACTCGACTACAGCGCAGAGTTTGAAGGCAAAAGAAAAGATACATCCATAATGTTCTATTTCGGAGCGACCAAGTTCCATGACATTGATTCGCTTCTTCAGAACAGTTCCTCTGGAAAATTTCCACAATATGCCCTCAACCTGACCTCCCAGCAGACACAGTCAAAGCTTGGAATGGCTTCAGATAAGATTTACATAGAGGGAGGCGGAGGACTCAAACCTGTTATAAGGGCATCAGAGCTTAAGAGACTGGCAGAAGAGATGATTATTGCCAAAGGCGGGGATCCTGCACACACTGTCATCAACAAAGCGAGTCTTGTGCTTCCATTCGAATTCCCTTCCGACTATAAGGATATGAACCGTTGGCCACAGATATTGTCCCCTACAGTAAAACTAAGTTCAGACGGACAGGCAAGTTTCATGGGACTTACAGACTCAAGTTCAAGTGCAGAAAATCAAGGAGATGTAAACCGGTCCCTATCCAACTATGCGCCAGATATAACATATCACATGCAGGAAATCCTCAAGATTGACGAAAGCAAGGCCGAAGACAGCAAAACTAAAAGATTCCTTAAGGGAAGTTATGATATTTGGATGCTTATTATGGCCAACGAGAGTATAACCACCACCAGTAGTGGCAATAAGGAATTGATCGTCATGTACAATTACCTTGCTTACCAAAGTTACTATAATAGCATGTATGGCGGAGGATATGGATACGGAAGTAGCTACGGAAGTTATTATTCAAACTATTATAGTTACGCCATGATGGCCCAGTATGCTGCAAGTGCAAAAGAGTCCACGACAGAGTCTGTTCTTTTGGACAAGGACCGTTTCTATCGCGCCACTCTCAACGGGCCGACATGTGAAAATGGAAATGTACCGCGACTTGAGCTTACTTTCGCAGTACCACTAGAATAAGCGGAGACACGAAGCCTCAGAAGGTACGAATCGGGGAGTTCGCATCGAAGGTAAAAACAACGCACTGCGCGGCACAATTCAGTAAAAAATAAAGGGAGCGACCAGATCTTTTGGTCACTCCCTTATTTCATGAAAATAAATTTCAATTACTTTGCAAGCTTCTCAGCTACCTTGTCGCAAGCATCCTTGACAGTAACGATAGCGCTGGTCTCCTCATCTGGAATCTTGATTCCGAAAACCTTCTCGAACTCCATAAGAAGCTCAACAGTGTCGAGAGAATCAGCACCTATGTCATTGGTGAAACTAGCGGACTCAGTTACTACAGAAGGCTCTACACCGAGCTTATCAACGATGATAGCCTTTACCTTGTCAAAAATTTCTGAATACTCCATTTTCTTTTGATATTAAGTTAATAGTACAATCTAACTTATCTTCCATTGATATTCAAAGGAAAAGCACGCAAATTAACAAAAAAAAATCCGAAATTCCAAATCTACCCCTTAGCGGACCCCATAGACGACCTGAATAGGACCTACTTGAGGATCACCGAAATCATTTTTTAAACGCAGAAATATTCAAAAAATAATTAAAAATATTTGCGCTTTTAAAAAATAAATTATCTTTGCAACTATACTAATCAAAACCATTATTTTATGAAAAAGTTAATTTTAACTATGGGCATCCTAATGGCGTCAGTAATTTCTATTACCGCCGAAGTTCACCACCACGCTTACGTTTTATAGTGCACGACAGTTTATGAAAGTTACTGTTTCACCCCATCGGATGAATATCTTCTGAACCGATACGATGAACTTGAAAAAGAAAAATGCAAGAATGTTGGAACCATAGAAACACCAGAGAAGGACAGAAATGACGATCCAAGACTTAACCCTTAAAAGACTTATAGTAGTTCTTTTGACTATCGCTTGTTGTGCGCCCTTTGCGAGCGCACAACAGTTGCGTGTGACATACGAATACAGATATCACCCGTACAAAAATGAGAGTTTCCAAAACGCCGATATGAACATGACTCTCGACATCGAAAAAGAGAGGACCGCTTTCTATTCGGAAACCGCATTCATGATAGACTCCCTCAGCCGTATAGCATTTAACGACAATGGAGAAACCGTAGACCATGAAGCATACAGCAAATTGACACGATTGCTGACTGGGAGCTGCAAGGACTATATCTTGATTGAAAAGGGAAATACCACACAGGTGCTACTAAGCGACGGAATGATTCATCTCTCTTATTCAGATACATACAGCCCGCCTGAGTGGACAATCGAAGAGAGTGACTATTCTTATCGCAGCTATACTACCCATAAAGCCACATGCCACTTTATGGGAAGAGATTGGATAGCTTGGTATACAGAAGAAATCCCTTCTTCAGCTGGCCCGTGGCTACTATCAGGACTTCCCGGCCTTATACTCAAAGCTCGAGACACTGAGAAACTCTTTGATTTCAGTTACCGATATATAAGCGAAATGGAAGACACGGACTCACGGTACGAGCAGTTGTCGTCTTTCTGTTCCCCTCGTCCAAACGAACGAAAGTATTTCTTCTCAGGTTCGCCTAAAGAAATGGGGCTTCTTCATGACAAAATCGAAAATGACGCAAGTCTGAAAAACCAGTTATTAGGCATACTAAGCAGCAAACAGCTAAATAAAGACGGAAGTTTATCAGACTCGGTACAGAAAGAACGGATAAGCATCATCCCGGTAGAGTATTGGAAAAGTAAATAATGATGAGAGCCCGAGACATCACCCTTATCACGATACTGCTTTTTCTATTAAACCCAATAAACGTATTGGCACAGAATATCATACGAGGAACAGTCGTTGACAAAGAAGATAACGCGCCTGTTCCTGGAGTTTATATTTGTGCTTTCTCCGACAACAAATTATTGGGCTATTGTACTAGCGAATCTGATGGGACATTCTTACTGAGCTGCCCAAAAGCGCCAGAAAGAATCAGCGTGTCTATGCTGGGCTATGAGGTATTCAAGACTGACAAGCTTAGGGACAATATCACCATCAGACTCACTCGAAAAGCATTGGAGCTAAATGAAGCAGTTAAAAAAGGGAGTCTCATAATGGCACAAGGAGACACATTGGACTATGCAGCATCTGCATTCAAGACAGAAAACGACAGGTCTCTTGGAGACCTTCTAAAGAATCTCCCCAATATAAGTATCTCACAAGGTGGGGGCATAATGTACAATGGCAAATACATCAGGAAATTCTATGTGGAGGGCATGGATCTTATGGGTGGAGGATATGGGGTCATTACCAACAACCTTGACGCGGACAAGATTGCCAGAGTGGAAGTGTATCTCAACCATCAGCCAGTCAAAGCTCTTAAAAACACAGATTCAGAAGGAAAGACAGCCATCAATATCATACTGAAAGAAGACTATCGAAACACTTGGATTGGAAGTGCAGACGCAAGCCTCGGAGCGCCAGTGTTTCCGTTATTCAGCGCCAAGGCTATGGCAAGCCAGTTCGGCAAGAAAAGGCAGGAGCTATTTCTCGTCAAGGCAAATAACCTTGGGCAGAATTATGAAGAGGAGCTGCAGATAAAGCCGTATGGCAATATACAATCTTTTGACTTTATTCCTGGAGTTATAGAGAAAGACTTTAGGACCCCTCTCACAAATACTTTCCCAAAGGCCGATATCCCGGATGAGTATTATGTGGACAATACCGCCGCATTAGCCACTGTTAACCAACTTATAAAGATAGACAGTACACGTCAAGTCCGGTTTTCAGCCAACTATTCATATAATCTCAGGAGCAATGAGTATTCAAAGGAGGAAACCATCACGCTCGTGGGTGAGGACTATTTCTATAGGCTGGTCCAGAACGATGAAATCAACTCAAGGACAAGCTACCTGAGAGTCGGCAGTTTCTATGAAGACAACAAAGCCGAACGGTACTTTTCAAATGAATTTCTGATGAGTGCCCAATACACAGGTTCAGACACCAAAACGAATGCATATAGCACAAGTCCCGACTCCGATAGCAATGATGAGTTCAGACAGCACTACACACTTCCTTCTCTGAAGATAGAAGACAACCTTGTATGGGCTAAGAAGTATAAGATTTTCTCAGTAGAAGCAGCAAGTAAAAACAGTTTCGTCCGCAATACCCATAATTCAATGTACTACACCTATTTCCCCACCAGTTCGGGGAAATTCTGGACAAACGTAAACCAGTCATACCAGGAAAGTTCATACAAGAGTAACAACTCAGCCGAATTCACCACACATCTGCACGGATTTAAAATCAAACTTGTGCCAAGTCTTGAAGTCGGCTATATCAGTCGAAACACAGTGCTCTCCAACTCACTCGAAGACATACTAGCACGTACTTCTATCAACGGAAGATACGGAATCTTCTACTTATCTCAAGAAGTAAAAGCCGTCATCTCGAAATATATCGGACGGACAGAAGTCACCCTTAACATCCCAGTAGGCTACATGGCAATACTTCCTAACATAGGAGAGAAGGTCAAGACTCCCTATTTCCAACCGCAGGTGTATCTCCAACGCAATTTTGGCAATCGTCTGTCGGGCTCGATCCAAACATCCTTCTCCAAAAAACCTTCTTCACCAGGTACAATCAATAGGACAACCATAATGACTGACTATAGGACAGTGCTATACGGTGACACTTTCCATAGTAGTAACATGTTTGATGCAAATATGAACATCAAATACTCAGACGTAATTAATCTCTTCTTCGCTACACTCAAGGCATCACACTACAAGTATTCAGACGGCACAGCTCCCATGTATACCATAAAAGGGAACTTCTATATCAAGGAGTTCCTACCGACAACGTCTTCAAGCACCTCGTCAGACATCAGGCTAATCTTATCCAAATACATAGGAGCAAAAACACTGAACATCAGCCTCTCAGGCGGACTGACAAGCACAAGTTCTGAAGACTATGTCAATTCTTCTCCCTACAATTCGCTCACTTTCACCAAGGACATAAGGCTCTCTCTCAAAAGCAACCCTGTAAGATGGTTGCAAGCGGAAGTCACAGGTAGCTGGGACAACTCTGACATCCGGACTATTGATAGCAGACTCAAAGCTAGTACATTCATGCTCAATGCAATATTGGGAATATATCCTACCAGAAGGCTTAACCTTACAAGCGATGTCTTCATGAGCGAAAGGCGGTTCAAGGACAATCATATTGTAACTCCTCCACTTATCAAGGTTATGGCAGAGTGGAAATTCAGCCTTTTCTCTCTATTCGTCACGTGCCAGAACCTGCTTAATATTTCCTCTCTCGACAATATATCTCAAGACAGATTCATCACAAACAGCACGAGTCAGGCTTTGCGTGGGAGAGAATTCCTAATCGGAATCAGGATGACGAATTGACCTTTCTTAGGAGCGGCTCAGAGCAAGCCAGATACGAAGTCCATTGAGAGAGTTAAGAAGATAAAAACTATATTTGACGAGATATATCAGAGCATAAGAGTCATTGGGTGAAGACGATAGTGTGAGAGCCCACATCACCACAGATGAAACATTCACTCCTATCCAAAACACCCACTGCTCCATATAAGCAGTAGACATCAGAAGTTGCCCCATAATATTACAGATAGTAGACATAGCATCGGACAGGATACCAAGTTTGAGCACTGACGCCACTCCACTACTAGACACTGGACTTGCAGTTCCCGACACTCTATATAGTATATAATAGCAGACTGCTGAACCCACGAGAAACGCCCCAGCCCCCATCCATCGTGACCTGGCGCCAAGTCTTCGCGCCTTAAGTTTAGCACTTGAAGAAGTTCCCCCGCGTTTGCGCCACTGGAAGAAGCCCACGAACTGCATCGGCAAGAAATAAAGCAGATGAAGAGCCGCATTCCCATATTTCCCGCTCATATAGCACATAACGCCATAAATACTGACATCAAACAGCCCAAAAAGGAAAGTCAGAATCTTAGCATTTGCCGAACATACAGTGCTTAACACTCCCATAAGAGAGCCGAATGCGGCCACAATAAGAAGTGCGTGGTCGGTCTGTGATGAGCGCAACTTATACAAAGTAGCGGCTACCATAGCCAAGGTCATCCCCGTAAGGATGAAGATATTAAACCACTTGTTGAATTTGTCGCTATTGTTCATTTCCTAGTTGCGTTTTAATTCTTTCTGCCAAAGTATGACCAACAAGAGCCGAAAGCTCTTCTTCTGAGGCTGACATTATCCTTGCCACGCTGCCAAAATGCATCATAAGACGCTGCTCCGTCTGCTCCCCGACTCCCTTTATATCCCGAAGTGCAGAATGTACAGCCGCCTTACTGCGGAGCGATCGATGGAAGGTGATTCCGAACCTATGAGCCTCATCCCTGATTCGCTGAAGGACTTTCAATGCTTGTGAATTGCGGTCAAGAAACAGAGGATACGGATCTCCTACACGTATCACCTCTTCGAGACGCTTGGCAAGGCCTATTACAGTGAGCCTGTTTTGGATACCAAGCTCACAAAGTGCCTGATATGCGAAGTCAAGCTGTCCTTTTCCCCCATCTATTACAATCAGTTGCGGCAGATCGTCCGGAGCCTCTTCAAGCATTCTGGAGTAACGTCGATTAACTACCTCCTTCATAGAAGCATAGTCGTTGGCCCCGATGACCGTCTTTATCTTGAATTTACGATAGTCTTTCTTCGATGGTTCAGCATTTCGAAAGACCACGCAAGAAGCCACAGGATTAGTACCCTGAATATTGGAGTTATCAAAACACTCCATGTGCACAGGAAGGGTTTCCATCCCAAGGGCCTTTCTCAACTCTTCCAGTACCGCAGAGCGAAACTCTTCCGGATTAGTGTGCTCTCTCTGCTTGAGGGAGTTGAACCGGAACTCCTTAGCATTCTTATCACTCAGTTCAAGAAGGGCAAGTTTATCTCCCCGAACAGGAATTCTAAAGTCCACTCCAGGCATCTCCACATCTGGAAGGAACGGAACAATTACCTCGCGGCACAAGGCACCGAATTTAGACTCAATCTCCCCTATGAATGTACTCAACACAGACTCTCGGGACTCCTCAATATTGAGTTTAAACCCAAGATTCAAAGACTGTATGATGGCGCCCCCTTTGATACGTAAAAAATTTCCGAAAGCCTCACTACCGTCCTGTACAAGGGCAAATACGTCAATATCCCTATCAGATGAAGCCGTAATTATGGACTTGGAATAATGACTCTGAAGGGCTTCCATCTTGGTTTTATACACAAGCGCCTGTTCAAACTCAAGTCTGTCAGCGGCTTGCTCCATAAGGGACTTGTACTTGCGGATTATCTCACCCACTCCCCCGCTCAGAAGTCTTGTAATCTCGTCAATATACTCCATATAACGATCTCTGGAGACACCACCAACACAGCATCCATCACATCTTCCGATATGCATCTCAAGACAAGGTCTGAACTTATGTCTAAGCACGGCATCGGAAGTGATAGCATATTTACAGGTACGGAGCGGATATGTCGAATGAAAGAACTCCAAAAGCGTCTTAGCGTGCATCACAGAACTATAAGGGCCGAAATACTTTGATCCGTTACGGAGCACGCGCCGGGTCAGAAACACGCGAGGAAACTCCTCCGAGGTAATGCATATCCACGGATACGTCTTAGAGTCCTTAAGTAGAATGTTGTAACGAGGCTTATACTGCTTGATAAGGTTATTCTCAAGCAAAAGGGCATCGGCCTCGCTATCCACCACAGAATATTGGAGATCAGCTATCTTGGAGACCAGGACACGCGTTTTGGTATTAAGCCGTTCCGCAGGGACGAAATATTGGGAGACACGCTTGTTGAGGTCTTTAGCCTTTCCTACATAAATCACATTCCCCGCAGCGTCATAATATCTATAGACACCCGGGGAATGAGGTAAAAGTCCTATTTTATTCCTAACGTCCAAGAGCTTCTGCTACAGCTTTCTCAATGTTCTCGCCACGCAGATCGCGCTTTACGATAGTCCCGTCAGGACCAACAAGCATGATATGAGGAATACCCTCGATTCCATAAATATCAGTAGGAATCTTCTGTGCGTTTATAATCTGATTCCATACCACACCGTGCTCGGCAGCAGCCTTTTTGGTATCCTCAGGCTTATCCCATACAGCGACGCTCAGAACATCGAAGTCATCCCCTTTGTACTTGTCATATACGGCAGCGATATTAGGAATCTCACGCTTGCATGGACCGCACCAACTTGCCCAGAAGTCCACAAGGACGTACTTCCCATTTCCCACATAGTCAGAGAACTTGACTGTGCTTGTCTCGGCGTTGTCAGGGTCCTGAACTATAGTAAAGTCGGTGAACATCTGTCCTTCTGCCGTGGCCTTCTTGGATGCGAGAGCCTCCTTAAGGGATGCAATGAAAGCACTAGTGTCAGCCACATCTCCCTTAATCATACCAATGAATTCCTCAAGCTCGGCGTCTTCGAGCGAAGAATATACCTCTTTGAGAGCAACGAGAGCGACCGGACTTGAAGGGTTCTTCTTGATAACAGACTTAGCGTCTGCAAGATACTCTTCAAGGGTCTCATTATAAAGACTTTCAAGCGATGCCCGACGTGCCTCGTCTGTCAGTGTAGAATCATTCACGATGGCATCCGTCTTGGTCTGATAACTCTCCATAAGAGCTTCAACTTTAGCCTCATAGTCAGACACCTTCTGCTCCTCAGAAACCGACTTACAGCCGACAGCCATAACAACAAGGGCTGAAACGGCACAAATAATAGTTTTTCTCATATTGAAATATAATTAATACTACCAGTAATAAAAAACCGGCTCCGCAAAAGCGGAACCGGCACAAATATAGCAATTTTATTGGAATTACTTTTGGTTGTCTCTGCGAGGACGACGATCAGGACGACCACCGCGACGCTCACCACGTCCGCCGGCACGGTTCTGTCCAGCTGCCTGTGCATTGGCTGCCGAAAGAGCTGCAGGAGTAAGATCCTGCTTTCCATAGCGCTCACCGTTGCAAATCCAAACCTTGATTCCGAGAGTGCCCACCTTGGTATTTGCTACTGCAAGAGCGTAATCTATGTCAGCACGGAATGTGTGGAGTGGAGTACGTCCCTCCTTGAACATTTCGTTGCGTGCCATTTCGGCGCCGCCTACACGACCGCTAATAAGCACCTTGATGCCCTCAGCACCCACACGCATAGTATTGGCGACTGCCATCTTGATAGCTCTTCTGTAAGACACACGGCCTTCAATCTGACGAGCAATACTGTCTGCTACGATGTGAGCATCTACTTCCGGACGCTTAACCTCAAAAATATTGATTTGTACATCCTTCTTGGTTACCTTCTTAAGCTCTTCCTTAAGTTTATCCACCTCGGTGCCGCCCTTTCCGATAATGAAGCCAGGACGTGCAGCATAGATGGTCACAGTAATGAGCTTGAGGGTTCTCTCGATGATGATGCGGCTGAGGCTCGCCTTTGCAAGACGGTTGCCAAGATATTTGCGAATCTCGTAGTCCTCAGCGATCTTCTCTGCGTAGTTACCACCGCACCAGTTAGAGTCCCAACCACGGGTGATACCGATTCTGTTGCTGATAGGATTTGTTTTCTGTCCCATATTATTTATTCTCTACTGGTTGTTTTACATCGAGAATGACGGTAACGTGGTTGGAACGCTTGCGGATGCGACCAGCTCTACCCTGTGGGCAAGGGCGGATGCGCTTGAGCATACGACCACCATCGACCATAATGGTCTTTACATATACGTTTCCGTTATCCAATTCACTGCTCTTGTCCGGATTCTTGGCCTCCCAGTTAGCAATTGCACTGCGAAGGAGCTTCTCCAGACGAGATGAAGCCTCTCTCTTTGAGAATTTCAAAAGATCGAGAGCACGGTTAACCTCTACTCCGCGGACTGTGTCAGCCACAAGACGCATCTTACGAGGTGATGTAGGCACATCATTCAGCTTGGCAACAGCTGTAACCTTCTTCGCCTCCTTGAGGCGCTCAGCCATAAGTCTTTTACGCTTTCCCATAATGATTACTTCTTATTGTTACCTGCATGTCCTCTGAATGTACGTGTAGGGGCGAACTCGCCGAGCTTGTGACCAACCATCTGCTCAGTAACGTAAACAGGGATGAACTTGTTTCCGTTATGAACTGCGATAGTATGGCCGATAAAGTCAGGAGAGATCATACTGGCACGTGACCAGGTCTTGACCACTTCCTTCTTCTTGCTACCATCATTCATAGCAAGAACTCTTTTCTCCAGAGCTTCCTGGATATATGGACCTTTTCTTAATGAACGACTCATAATCTCTAAAGTTTATTCCTGTTATTTCTTTCTTCTTTCAATAATGAACTTGTTTGAAGATGCCTTAGGATTACGTGTCTTGTAGCCCTTAGCTGGCAATCCCTTACGTGAACGTGGATGTCCACCGGATGCACGGCCTTCACCACCACCCATCGGGTGATCAACTGGGTTCATTACAACACCTCTGTTGTGAGGGCGAACACCAAGCCAACGCTTGCGTCCTGCCTTTCCATGGCTCTCCAGACTGTGGTCAGCATTGGACACGACACCGACTGTCGCACGGCATGAAACAAGGACCATACGAGTCTCGCCTGAAGGCAGGCGAAGAACTGCGTGGTTTCCTTCACGTGCAGCGAGCTGAGCGAATGTACCAGCAGAACGTGCCATAGCAGCACCCTGACCAGGACGAAGCTCGATGTTGTGAACAACTGTACCTACAGGAATTTCACTCAGAGGGAGACAGTTTCCAAGTTCAGGAGCAACCCCGCTACCTGATGCAACAACCTGACCTACCTTGAGTCCTTGAGGAGCGATAATATATCTCTTCTCTCCATCCTCATATTGAACAAGAGCGATACGTGCACTGCGGTTTGGATCGTACTCAATGGTGAGAACGGTTGCAGGGCAGTTGTCCTTGTCACGACGGAAGTCGATGATACGGTACATTCTCTTGTGGCCGCCACCGACATAACGTACGGTCATCTGACCAGTATTGTTACGTCCGCCTGTGCTCTTGAGAGGCTCGAGCAATGATTTCTGAGGTTTCTTAGCAGTGATCTCGGCAAATGTGCTAATCACTTTATTTCTCTGACCGGGGGTAACCGGTTTGAATTTTCTTACTGCCATTGTCTTTACCTCCCTTAAATATTAGCGTAGAAGTCAATCTTATCCTCACCTGCAAGAGTGACATAAGCCTTCTTGAAGTGATTCATACGACCGCGGAGCATACCTGTCTTGGAATAGCGGCTCTTGCGCTTGCCGTGATAATTGACTGTGTTAACATCTGCAACGGAGACATTGAACATCTTCTCCACTGCTTCCTTAATTTGAAGTTTATTGGCGTCACGATCTACGATGAAGCCGTAACGGTTCAACTTTTCGCCCTGAGCCGTCAACTTCTCTGTAACTATTGGCTTAATGATAATTCCCATCTTCTGAGTCGTTTATCGCATGTTTCTCTCGGCAAGTACGTCCTGAACACCATCTACAAGAACAAGAGTCTTAGCATTCATGATGGTATAGGTGCTGATCTCATCAACTGTGGTGACGTTTACCTGAGGAAGGTTGCGTGATGAAAGATAGATGTTGGTTGAATTCTCTGGAAGCACATAAAGAACCTTGCGATCTCCAGCCTTAATAGCGGCTGTAATCTTGAGCAGTTCCTTAGTCTTAGGTGCATCCATTACGAAAGGCTCAAGCATGATAATCGCATTCTCGGAAGCCTTATAAGAAAGAGCTGACTTGCGTGCGAGGGCTTTAACCTTCTTGTTCAACTTACTGTGATAGAAACGAGGCTGAGGGCCGAATACGCGACCACCGCCCACGAAGATATTGGACTTAAGGCTACCGTGACGTGCACCACCGCCGCCCTTCTGGCGTCCGAGCTTCTTGGTACTATGAGCATTCTCGCTACGATCCTTGGTCTTGGCATTACCATGACGCTGGTTGGCGAGATACTGTACTACATCGAGATAGATGGCGTGATCATTCGGAGTGATACCGAATACGCCTTCCTCAAGAGTAACGTTCTTTCCGGAAGGAGTTCCGTCGATTTTCAAAACTGGTAATTGCATACTCTTAAGCCTCCAAAATTACATAAGAACCCTTGGCTCCCGGAACGGAACCCTTGACAACGATAAGATTGTTCTCCGGAATCACCTTAACGACCTGAAGGTTCTCCACCTTCACTCTTGCGTTACCCATGTGACCTGCCATACGCATTCCAGGGAACACGCGTGAAGGCCAAGATGATGCACCCATTGAACCAGGGTGACGGAGACGGTTGTGCTGACCGTGTGTCTGTCCGCCTACACCGGCGAATCCATAACGGTGAACAACACCCTGAAATCCTTTACCCTTAGAGGTACCGATGACATCAACATAAGCCACATCCTCAGTAAAGATGTCTGCTACAGTGAACTTGTCACCGAGTTTCAGCTCTCCCTGGAAGTCCGCCTTAAACTCGACGAGCTTACGCATAGGAGCGGTTCCTGCCTTTTTAAAGTGCCCCATAAGAGGCGCGCTGGTGTGCTTTTCGTTGGTTTCGTCATAGGCGAGCTGTACAGCGGCATAACCATCTTTCTCTACTGTACGGAGCTGCGTAACTACGCACGGACCAGCCTCGATAACGGTGCATGGTATATTCTTACCATCGGCACCGAAAACGGAAGTCATTCCGATTTTTTTCCCAATTAATCCAGGCATTGGTTTGATAATTAATTGTTTATAAATACTTTATAAGTAACCGCATAATTTGCGGGCTGCAAATATACGACTTTTTTCCCAATCTGCAAATACAACACCTTGATTTTGTTTGAAATACTTACTAAATTTGCCTTGCTAATGACGTACTCGGGCATTCGCATATGCCATGCTTGAGCCATTAATTTGACGAGAATGCTTGGTTTTCTGAATTTCACACTGACAGACCTCCTGGACATCGTGATGGTGGCAGTTATCATCTATCTGGCATTCAGATGGATAAAGGGTTCTAATGCCATCAATATCTTCATCGCCATCATCATAGTTCTGCTCGTCCAAATAGTGTCTTCCGCACTTGGAATGAAAATGCTATCGTCCATCCTCGGCACCCTCATCGATGTGGGCGCTGTGGCCATTATAGTGATATTTCAGCCGGAAATCAGGCGTTTCCTCAACAACATCGGCCGACACGCAGGGGACTCGCTCGAAAAGAGGCCAATGCTCAGACGGCTTTTGGTCAAGACCGAAGTCGAGTCTGTAGATGCCAAGTCTGTTACTTCCATCGCCCAGGCCTGTCAAGAAATGTCCGAACAGAAAACTGGAGCGCTTATCATAATAAGGCACAAAGATCTTCTCCAGTCGGTCATTGACACAGGGGATATCATTGACGCCGAGATAAGCAGTCGGCTGATTATGAATATTTTTTTCAAGAATTCGCCCCTTCACGACGGAGCTATGGTCATCGGTGACAACCGCATCATAGCAGCACGCTGAACTCTTCCGATTACGGAGAGGACAGACCTGCCGGCGCGACTCGGAATGAGACATAAAGCCGCGGTGGGAATATCAGAGCAGTGCGATGCAAGCGTAATCGTCGTAAGCGAGCAGACAGGGAAGATATCATACGTCAAAGGCGGAGATATTAAAACAGTAGATAGTATCAATAAACTCAAGCTACTATTATCGGAGAAAAGCGAATGAAAGACCATAGGCTTGAATCACAACTTGGATTTGACAAGATACGGAAAACCATCTCAGATCGCTGCATGACAGACTATGCTGCACAGAGAGTGGAGGAGGAAGAGTTTTCTACAAAGGAAGAGATCATAGCACAGAGGCTTGCCCTAACAGACGAAATGCGGCTAATTCTCATGTTTGAGGAGAACTTTCCGACAACGGGCTACATCGACACACTACCTTTCTTGGACGGACTCCAAAAAGCTGGCTCTTGCATAGATATATTATCACTAGCCAAGCTCAAAACCCTCACAGACACCCTAAGAAGGCTACTGCATTTCTTCAATAGTGTCAAGGATGGAATATACCCCAAGTTAAAGAAGCTTGTCTCCACCATAAACTCTTTTCCTGAGATTCAGCGAAGGATTGAGGCTATTCTGGATAAGTACGGGGAAGTCAAGGACTCCGCCTCGGACGCCTTGATGGACATAAGGAATTCACTGCGCAATAAAGAAAGCGTCATCTCCAAAAAGGCAGCCGCCATACTCAGACAGGCCCAGGATGCCGGAATAGCTGATGAAAGTGCCTCGGTCGGCATAAGGGACGGCAAATATCTCATCCCAATAAGCAGTTCATCCAAAAGAAAGATTCAGGGCTTCGTCTACGATGAGTCCGCATCTGGCAAGACTACTTTCATCGAACCGGCAGAAATCGTTGAACTTGAGAACGAAATCAGCAGCCTTCACTTCGAGGAGGCACGCGAAATACAGAGAATCCTGTATAACTTCACCGAGTTTCTACGCCCTTACCTGCCAGAATTGATGGCCGGAGCATCACTCATAGGAGAAATAGACTTTCTGATGGCCAAGGCCCAGACAGCACTTGACTTCATAGCCGGAATGCCTATAATATCCACCGACGGCAGTCTGTCCCTGAGAAAGGCAAGGCACCCTCTACTGGAAAAGGCTCTTGATGCCGAAGGAAAGAAAATCGTTCCTCTCACGGTTTCGCTTGACTCACGCAAACGTATCCTGCTCATATCCGGCCCTAATGCCGGAGGAAAGTCAGTGTGTCTGAAGACTGTGGGACTTCTCCAATATATGTTCCAATGGGGAATGCTAATACCAACATCAGAGACATCAGAACTTCCGATTTTCAGCAGGATTGCTGTCAGCATAGGAGACAACCAAAATATTGAGGATGACTTGAGTACCTATAGTTCGTTTCTCGCAGATATGCGCGACATGCTTACGACAGCGGACGAGCGCACGCTCGTACTCATAGATGAGTTCGGCTCGGGAACCGAGCCGGCCGCTGGCGGCGCCATAGCAGAAGCCATACTCAGCGAAATAGACCAGAGAGGGGTATACGGAGTCATCACCACCCACTATACAAACCTCAAGCTTTATGCCTCCGGCGCGGACACCCATGTCACCAATGGAGCCATGCTATACGACTCATCGAAAATAGCCCCAATGTTCAAGCTGGAAATAGGCCTGCCCGGCAACTCATTCGCTTTCGAACTTGCCCGCAAGATGCGCCTTCCGGAGAATATCGTCAAAGATGCAGAGACCAGGGCAGGAGAAGAATTCGTCGGCATAGAGCGCAACCTTCGCAAGATAGCCCGTAATCGAAGAGCACTTGACGAAAAATTGCAGAAAGTCAAAAATAGTGACAAGGCACTTACCGGACTCACAGAGAAGTATGCCAAGGAACTTGAGGATATAAAGAAACAGAAAGAGGAAATTCTTGCTTCTGCAAGGAAGGAGGCGGAAGAGATTGTTAAAGGAGCAGGTCGACAGGTCGAAAAGACCATTCGCGACATAAAGGAAGCACAGGCCGAAAAGGACCGTACCAAAGCCGCACGGCAGGAACTTCAAGGTTTCCTTGGAGCAATCAGGGAGAAAAAGGTTGTCGAGAAAAAAGCCAAGGACGAGTACATCGACCGTAAGATAGAGCAGCTCAGAAAAAGGAATTCAAAGAGCACAATCGCTGATGCCAAACCGGAAATAAAGAATGCTGGACCGCTGAAAGTAGGGGAAAAGGTACGCATAAAGGATAGCGGGATGGTGGGCGAACTCGCAAAAATAAGTGCCAAATCAGCCACGGTAATAGTAGGCAATATCAGCAGTACGCTGAGTCCATCACGCATAGAACGCATCTCATCCAACGAATTCCGCGATGCCTCCAGAAAGGCCTTCGCACCCGTCCAAAGCAAGATGGATAGTTCCATAACAGAACGCAAACTCAACTTCTCTCCAGAACTTGACATACGTGGAGAGAGGCTTTCAGACGCACTGAACATCGTGATGCACTACATTGATGACGCCATGATGCTCAACATAGGCAGTGTCCGCATCATTCACGGTAAAGGCACGGGAGTTCTACGCGAGGAAATCCAAAAGTATCTCCGTACCATCCCTGGTGTCAGCGTCAGTGACGAGGATGTCAGAAACGGAGGCGCCGGAGTAACTGTCGTAAAACTATGATGTACAGCAAGAATACCATCTGGAAGCAGGGAGAGGACGCCGCGGCAGCGTATCTTGAGAAGCACGGGCACAGAGTTCTGGCACGAAATTGGAGATATTCACATATTGAAATTGACATCATAAGCATCAAAGGCCAGGAACTTCACATCGTGGAAGTCAAAAGCCGGGAGATCCCGTCCAGTCAGGCCCCAGAAAGCCGGGTGGACGCACACAAGAGAAAAATGATGGTCAGCGGTGCAAGGGCTTTTCTTAAGCTAAATAGAGAGTCTCTGCCGGATGACCTTGAAGTCATCTTCGATGTGATCTCGGTGCTTATTGACGGAGAAATGTTTGAAATAGATTATTATCCACAAGCTTTTATTCCACTATATGCTTAATAACCACTCATATTGCATAATAATGGCCGGCGGATTCGGCTCCCGTTTCTGGCCAATCAGCAGAGCCGACAAACCGAAGCAGTTCCTGGACTTCACATCAGAGGGGAAGTCTTTCCTTCGCCTGACGTACGATAGGATGAAAGACATAGTGCCAGATGACAATATCCTGGTAGTCTCCCTCAGTAGATTCGAGGACCTCGTAAAGGAACAACTTCCGGAACTGAAAGAAGAGAACCTCCTGCTTGAGCCGTATAACCGCAACACCGCCCCATGTCTGGCGTATGCCAACTACACTATTCTCAAACGAGATCCTCTTGCCGTAACACTTGTAATGCCTTCCGACCAGATAATCGGAGACCACGAAGAGTTCAACCGTATTCTCGCCAACGCATTCAGTTATGCCGCTGGCACGAATGCACTTATAACAATAGGCGTAGTACCGACAAGACCAGACACCAACTTCGGATATATCCAGATGATGGACACGGATGTGAGCAAGGACCACCCTGTAAAAGTCAAGACATTCACAGAAAAGCCGGATGTCGAATTGGCAAAGGTGTTCATAGAAACAGGCGAGTTCCTGTGGAATACCGGTATTTTCATCTGGAAAGCGGCAGAGATCAAGAACGAATTAGAGAAACACATGCCGGAGATCACGCAGTTGTGGACCGGATGGCAGGAGAAGCTTGGTACTGACGAGGAACGGAGTTTCCTTGAAAGGATATATACCGATATGCCACGGGCCTCCATCGATTACGCTCTGATGGAGAAAACGGAAAACGCATGGGTGTACCCAGCCAAATTCAGTTGGGCTGACATCGGAAACTGGGACTCGCTATACGACTATCTTGCCACGCATGATGCCAACGACAACGCTATCAGCTTGAAGAACAAATGCCTCATTCAGGAGTGCAAACGCAATATCATTTATTCGGACAAGCCAAACAAACTTTTCGCCATGCGTGGACTTGAGGACTGCATAGTCATAGATACGAAAGACGTGCTGATGATATGTCCTCGCGATGTGAGCAAGCTTAAAGAATTCCTATCCAGCCTGGCTATGCCGGATTTTGAATCATTCAGATAAATAAAATCTCAGATTGGAAAATGGATTACTCAGAACTCCTATCAGATGACGTACATGGTTTTATGAGATCTCCAGTGAGGGAGATTTTCAAGAAAGTGAACCTCAACGACATATATTCTTTTGCTGGCGGATACCCCAACGGAAGCACTTTTCCCATTGAGGACATAAAGCAGATCTGCGCAGATGTACTCTCAAAATATGGAAGCATGGCCCTCCAATACGGGGCCACGCAGGGAGTTCCAGAACTTCGGCAAGCAGTAGCCAGAAGATACAATGTCCCGCTTAGTCGAGTGCAGATAACCACCTCATCCCAGCAAGGAATTGACATCTGTACTAGGATTCTTGTCAATCCAGGTGACGTCATCCTCACATCCAGCCCCACATACCTCGGAGCAATACAGTCATTCAAATCATATAGAGCAGACATCCAGCCGATGTCGGGATGGAAGGAGGATACTTGTGGAGTAAGCCATGAAACGCTCAAAAAGGCCAAGTTCTGCTACGTAATACCCGACTTCCAGAACCCAAGTGGGGAGACCATGACCATAACGGAAAGACAAGCGTTAGTGGACCTGTCCCGCAAATATGGATTTGTTATAGTAGAAGACAGCCCTTACAGAGAACTGCGGTATAGCGGAACTCCAGTAGAGACCATTTACTCTCTCGCGCCGGAACGCACAATCCACCTCGGCAGCTTCTCAAAGATATTTGCTCCTGGATTCAGGCTCGGTTGGGCAATAGGTCCAGAAGAACTACTTGATAGCATATATGTCTGCAAGCAGTCGCTCGACCTATGTCCGCCAGTACTGGACCAGTACCTGGCCGCTGAATTCATGAGCAGCGGTGCACTTGATAGGAACCTCAAGAAAAGCATAGCATACTACAAAGAAAAGCGCGATTACATGATCGCGCTCCTTGAGAAATATATGCCAGAAGGTGTAAGTTGGACTCACCCTGAAGGTGGGCTATTCCTATTCCTAACTCTTCCGGACAGTATTGATACCGTATCACTCTACGACAAAGCCCTCTCGGCAGGCGTGGCTTATGTGGCTGGTTCGTTTTTCTATCCGGACGGAAGTCACCGCAACACCATGCGGCTCAACTTCTCGTTCCTTGACAAGAACAAGATGGAAAACGGCATCAAGATACTATCAGAGGTCATCACTCACTGATAAGGCCCTGAAGGGTCATGGCATCTGCCCCAAGGGTAACTGTGATAAAGAAAGTATCCTTGGCATAAGACAATTCATATACTGCATCAGTAGGACGTCCGTGTTCCTCCAGATCAGCAAGCATATCGTCTGCAGTGTCAAAAACGCCACTCTGTTCTTTGCCGTCTTTAAACACCTTCACAGTCTTTAGCGTGCCAAGTCCAAGGATAGCATCTGGCTTGGCATACGATTTCCACACAGTTAATACCTGGTCCCAGGAAGACTCATTCAAGACGGCATCCACAGTCTTGACCTTTCCGTTCTTTTCATTGAGGAAGGCTTCAGCAACAAATTCATTTCCAAGTGGATCCACAGCTCTCTTGAAGAACAGACTCTTGTCCCGCTCTTCAGCAATAGTATACGTAAGTGAGACAAGGTCCGTATATGTGGCTCCAGGCCAACCTCTCAAGACAGACTCGTCAAGAGTAAGGTAGTTGTCCATGATAAGAAAGGAAAAGCTGCCACTTCCCAAGAAAAGCACAATCCTCGTATCTCCACCGGCATATTCAAAAGCCGTCATGAAAGTGGCGGACATAGAATAATTGTCGCCGAAGAAAGACCGGGCTTCATCGAAAGACCCTATAGTTCCAGAGCCATTCAAAGTCTTGTACTTGGCTGAAGCGAAATCACCTAATCCCAGTGATGCCGAACTGTCCATAAAGAAGTTCCACAAATCCTTTGAGTCATCACTATCCACAGGCTGTGCTACAATCCTATCAACAAGTCCATATCTATCAGCGGTGGCAATAATATTGAGATTATACTCTTTCTCCCCTACAACATATACGCCTTTGAGAATCGTGACAGAAGAATAGTCATCCTGAATACTCGTATTCTCCTTATATTTAGTTACAAAATCCTTGTATGGAGTATTGAGCTCATCTACAAATGCCTTATAATCAAATGTAATAGCCTTTGCTTCCGTTTTGGGGGTATCCTTTTTACAGGACAGCACAACCATCGGGACAAGCAAGATAGCCAAAAGAAAAGACCTTATTCTCATAATTATTTGATAAATTTAAGATAAACGGCTGCCACAGAGGTAACCGCAGCAGTCTCAGTACGCAAACGGCTCGGGCCGATATGGACAGGAGTCCACCCGAGTTGCATGGCAAGTCCCACTTCTTCTGCGGAGAAATCCCCCTCTGGTCCAATCAGTATGGAAATATCCGGTATCTGGTCTTCGGGAACAGTATACTCAGCAAGAGCCTCAACAATAGACTTACGTTGCGAGATGTCAAGTTCTTCATCACAGAATGCTATCAGACGAAGTTTCTCTTTCGGCACCTGTGCCAGATAAGTCTTGACACTAACAGGGGCCAAAAGCTGCGGCACAAATGCTTTGAGCGACTGCTTGGCTGCAGAGAGAATCAGCTTGAAAGTCCTTCCAGTATTAATGACTCGACGCTCGGAATGTTCTCCAAGCACAGGAACGATGGTGTCCACACCAATTTCTGTGGCCTTCTCCAGAAACCAGTCATATCTGGAGTTGTTCTTGGTGGGACTGACGGCCATCTGAAGACGATACGGATGACCTCCGAACGCCTCTGTATATGACTCTACCACAGCCTCAGCCTTCTTGGTATCAGCTGTAGTAAGACGGCACTGATATAGACCTCCTCTGCCGTCGATAATGTTAATGCTGTCACCTTCTCTGTGACGAAGCACTTTCACGCAATGTGCGGATTCCTCTGGGTCAAGCCTCACAACCCCGGCTTGAATGTCCCTTGAAAAAAACAGTTCCATTATCTAAAAAGTGTTCTGACCAGCTCGGGCACATCCCGGACACGAACAATCTCTATTCCCTCCGGGGAAGCATCGATACTGGAATATGATGATACAAAAATTCTCTTAAATCCAAGCCTTGCGGCTTCTGCAACCCTACGCTCGACCTGTGCAACAGGCCGGATTTCCCCACTAAGTCCTATTTCTGCAGTAAAGCACACGTCTGAAGGCAGAGCATGGTCGAAATTCGAAGACAGAACTGCACAAATAACCGCCAAGTCGCAAGCTGGGTCATTGACCCTGAGCCCACCCGCCATATTGAGAAACACATCCTTGGCGCCGAGCTTAAAGCCTGCTTTTTTCTCAAGCACGGCAAGAAGCATATTGAGCCGGCGTGTGTCAAAACCAGTAGCACTCCGCTGAGCAGTACCATATACAGCAGAACTTACCAAGGCCTGTACCTCGAAAAGCAGCGGTCTGGTTCCATCAATGGTAGCAGCTATCGCTGTCCCGCTCAACCCTTCTTCATGCATCGGGATCAGCAGTTCAGACGGATTGGCCACTTCTCTAAGCCCCGTACTTGTCATTTCAAACACAGACAGTTCAGAAGTGGAGCCAAAACGGTTCTTTATACTGCGGAGCAGCCTATATGAGCCTCTATTGTCTCCCTCAAACTGAAGAACCACATCCACTATATGTTCAAGAATCTTAGGACCGGCAATAAAGCCATCTTTGGTGATATGTCCTATGAGTATTACGGGGACACCGCTCTCTTTAGCAAACCACAGCAGACGCACCGCCACCTCCTTAATCTGGCTCACAGAGCCTGGTGCGGAATCCACCGAATCAGTGTACATAGTCTGTACGGAATCCACTATCATAAGGTCGGGGACCAACTCCTGTGCCTCACGGATAACTTCATCGATGCATGTCTGTGAATATACAAGACAGCCAGAATCCTTACCTCCGAGTCTTACAGCACGCATCTTGACCTGCGCGGCACTCTCTTCTCCAGACACATACAAGGTTCTCAACCCATCGCAATGAAGTGGAATCTGAAGACTAAGGGTAGACTTACCAATACCAGGCTCGCCGCCTATCAGCACCAAAGACCCCGGGACAATGCCACCTCCTAGCAACCTATCTACCTCCCCCATCCCAAGACTGATCCTTGTTTCGGAGCTTCCTGATATCTCACCCAGTTTCACCGGCCTAACAGCATCACGACCCGATGAAGTACTATGAAAAGAAGAAGACCGCCCAGATTTCTCTGCAGGAGCCTCCTGCATCGTGTTCCATTCTCCGCATGCAGGACACCGTCCCATCCACTTAGGACTTTCGTTGCCACATGAAGTACAATACCACAGCGTCTTAGTCTTTCCTGCCATAATTCTCAATATACATTTCTAGGGAGCCGGAAAAGTTCCATATCCTTTATCTCCCCACTCTCTATTTTGAAACGCAGCGCAGTGCGCTCAATGTGCCATCCCTGAAGTCCGGCAGCTCCAGGATTCATATATAGGAGCTTGCGGCTTCTGTCATTCATGATTTTCAATATATGCGAATGTCCGCATACGAAAACATCCGGCTTAAATGAGTCAATCAGAGCCAATGCACGCAAATCATAATGTCCAGGGGACCCGCCAATATGTGTCATCAGTATTTTCAATCCCTGCTCAGTCATCTCTTGAAACGAGGGATAAGAGCGTCTGATATCCTGTCCATCACAGTTGCCGTACACACCCACAAGAGGCTTAAACTCTGCAATCGAGTCTGCAAAGCCGATACCCCCACCGAAATCACCAGCGTGCCATATCACATCCACAGGCTCAAAGAATTTCTTGAATTCATCGGAAAAGACTCCGTGAGTATCGCTTATCAGACCGACAAACATACTACTGCTTCTGCGCCAAATGTTTCTCCCACGCCCATGCAGCGGCAAGAGTCTGATCTATACTCCTCTCGGCTTTCCACCCAAGCTTGGTCTCGGCAAGTGAGGGATCTGCCCATATCGCCACAACATCACCGGCGCGACGTGGAGCCATCTTCCAATTAAGTTTAACCCCATTGACCTTCTCGAATGAATTTATCAGTTCAAGAACTGATAGCGGACGGCCCGTGCCCACATTGAACACCTCATATTCCTGCTCCATCTTCCCATCCACCATCCTCCGTACAGCGCAGACATGAGCCTTAGCCAAATCCACAATATCAATATAGTCCCTAAGACACGTTCCGTCAGGAGTCGGATAGTCTCCGCCAAAAACAGAAAGGCACTCGCGCTTCCCAATAGCGGTCTGAGTAATAAACGGGACAAGGTTATTCGGCACGCCCCTTGGAAGTTCACCGATAAGGGCTGACGGATGCGCTCCGATGGGGTTAAAATAACGCAAGGCTATACCCTTGATTCCTTCGTATGCTTTCACACTGTCACTTAAAATATCCTCACATATCTGCTTGGTGTTCCCGTATGGAGAAGTGGCACTTTGTCTTGGAGTCTGCTCTGTAACTGGCTTCTTCTCTGCCTCCCCATATACAGTGGCGGAAGATGAAAACAAGACGTTACATCCCTTTACACGCGCGGCTTCAAGAATATTGATAAAAGAGTCAAGATTGTTGGAATAATACTTTAGAGGCTCTGACACAGACTCCCCTACTGCCTTAAAAGCAGCGAAGTGGATAACGGCATCAATATCGTGTTCTTCAAATAGTCTACGTACAGCTTCAGCGTCACAGAAATCCATTCTGACAAGAGGAATTTCTTTACCAAGTATCTGGCATACACCATGATAATTCGTCATATCACAGTTAGAGAAATTATCTGCAATAATGACATCATATCCCGCTGATACGAGTTCCACAGTAACATGGCTTCCAATAAATCCGGCACCTCCGGACACAAGTACAGTGCGTTTCATAATCTAATACTAACTACGTCCCGCGAATATAGTGAATTATTTGGAATTCTTCACGGAAGACTCGTGCGAAAACTCGCACCCGCAGAAAGTTTGATTATAGAATTTCCGTTCTCGAATAATTTCGGAGCGACGCGGCTGAAGACCGCCTTTCCGCCAGTTCATATCCCACCACAAAAGCGGACGTCCACTCTGCTCCCCAGCATGAGAGCAGGCATAGAAACCTGCCTTGTTCACTTGCTCTAAATCTTTCCACCTAGACGAGGCAAGAGAAGTAGTCAACACGTCAAAACCATTTTCACAAGCAAAAAAAGCCGCACGACAAAGCCGGAATCGAAAACATTCGAGACACCTCGCACCTCTTTCCGGTTCCCGCTCCAGCCCACGAATAGCATTAAACCATGCACGATGATCATACTCATCATCCACAGTTTCAACGCCAAGACTACGGCAGTACCTCTCAAGTTCCGAGCGACGCAGTTCGTATTCAGAGACTGGGACAATATTGGAATTACTGAAAAATACCGTTGGGCAGATGCCATTGGCAAGCAACGCCTCGATGATAGCTCCTGAGCATGGCGCACAACATGAATGAAGAAGCAGCCTTGTGCCAGGAGAAGGCAGTTTTAGATCTACCATTACCCTTTTCTCTTATGACATCCGGAATCACAGCAAGAACAGCACGAACCACCACATGTCCCCCCTTTCTTCCTAAAGAATGACAACGCGTAGCACACTAAAGACAACACCACCAATAGCACCATCAGGGTAGGGAGATTAATATGATATGCAAGGAACGCGCACACCCATGCCACGAGACACTGAAATACGACTTCTACCACTGCCCATTTGCCACCAAGTTCGCTCTTGACAGCGGTAATGGCTGCCACGCATGGCGTATACAAAAGGCAGAAAGCAAGTAGAGACACCGCCGACTTCCCAGTAAGCACCGCTGCCCCACCGAGGACCTGCAGCGTAGCCACAACACTCTCCTTGGCAAGAAATCCGGAAATCAGCGCAGTCACTATCCGCCAATCTCCCAGTCCAAGTGGAGCAAATACCGGAGCGATCACGCCAGCTATCATGGCCAACATACTATCCGCCGGCTCCACTAACCGGAGTCTAAAATCAAATGATTGAAGGAACCATATCACAATAGAAGCAATGAAAATCACACTAAATGCCCTCTGAAGAAAATCCTTAACCTTATCCCACAACAAACGGCCAACATTCTTCAATCCAGGCATACGGTAGTTTGGAAGTTCCATCACAAAAGGTGTCGTCGCCTCTCCGCGGTGCAGAAGTTTGGCGCACAAAGCTACCAGAACTCCCACCATTATTGCAGAAAGATACAGGACCACCAACACCAGACCTCCTTTCCCGGGGAAGAATGCACTAGTAAGGAATGCGTAGATCGGTATCTTGGCAGAACAACTTATAAAAGGTGTTAGAAGGATCGTCAATTTCCTATCTCTGGCAGAAGGAAGCGTCCTTGTAGCCATCACTGCAGGAACTGTACATCCAAAACCTATCAGCAGCGGAACGATACTTCTTCCACTCAAGCCCACCTTCCGAAGCAGTGTATCACTTATGAATGCAACCCTTGCCATATATCCACTATCTTCAAGCATAGATAGGAAAAAGAAAAGAATTACAATCACCGGAATAAAGCTTATCACCGTACCAACACCAGAGAAGATACCCCCACTGACTAACGATCTCACCGCCGGAGATACGCCCCAGCGTGCAAAAGCAGCATCACAAGCCCCTGAAAGCGAGGATATGCCACCCTCCAACAAATCCTGAAGCGGAGCACCAAGAACATCCACCGAGAGCCATATCACCAGTGACATCACAAGTACAAATATCGGAAGGGCAAGAAAACGATTGGTAAGAACGCTATCTATCCTCCTGCTTCTCTTATATTCCTTACTTATACGCGGCTTGACAACAGTCTTGGCGCACAACTTACCTATGAACGAGAATCTCATGTCCGCCATAGCGGCATTTCTATCAAGCCCCCTCTCATCCTCCATCTGAAGAATAATGTGCTCTATCATGTCCTTCTCGTTGGGAGAGAGATTCAACGCAGCTACTATCTGGTCATCCCCTTCCACAACTCTGTCGGCAGCGAAGCGAACCGGGATTCCTGCCGCCTTGGCGTGATCCTCAATCAGGTGCATTATTCCGTGAAGGCAGCGATGTACAGCACCATTCTTCCCGTCAGGGCTGCAAAGGTCCTGCCTTACTGGCTTCTCCTGATATTTGGCTATATGTACAGCATGCTCCACAAGTTCTTCTATTCCCTGATTGTTGGCAGCCGAGATAGGAACCACTGGAAGGCCAAGCAGGTCTTCCATCATATTCACACGCACGGAACCGCCATTGCCAGTAAGCTCGTCCATCATGTTCAAAGCAAGAACCATAGGGATATCAAGTTCCATAAGCTGCATGGTAAGATAGAGGTTACGCTCCATATTACCTGCATCCACGATATTAATTATGGCTTTCGGCTTGTCATTCAGTATGAAGTTCCTGGAAACAATCTCCTCGGCACTATATGGAGAAAGAGAATAAATACCCGGAAGGTCTGTCACACATGTATCTGGATTACCACGTATGACACCATCTTTACGGTCTACCGTAACTCCCGGGAAATTCCCCACATGTTGATTCGCTCCAGTAAGCTGGTTGAAGAGAGTAGTCTTCCCGCAATTCTGGTTTCCAACTAAAGCGAATGTCAGTTCTGTCCCCTTTGGAAGAGGATTTGAGTGATCTTTGGAATGGTACTTTCCGCCCTCTCCAAGACCAGGATGCGGGATCTGATTGGCTTCATCCACAGCCTCCGTATACGCTTCATCATCTTCCTCTCCGGAGCATACCTCTACCTTAATCATAGCAGCCTCCGCCTTTCGCAAAGTAAGGCTATAGCCATTAATCTGAAGTTCCATAGGGTCACCAAGAGGGGCATATTGCATCAGTTTAACCACATTGCCAGGAATCATTCCCATATCAAGAAAGTGCTGTCTGAGCGATCCACTTCCTCCAACCTCAAGAATCCTCGCCTTAGTGCCTATCTGTATCTTATCCAGCGTCATAATAGTTGTTTCTCAAATTCGGCACAAATATGCATAAAACCGAACATTATTTCAATCATTATTAGTAAGTATTATCACAAAATTACTATATTTGAGCCCGAGGTCGCTTATCCTCAATGCAATACAAATAAATAGATCAAATACCATCCTTATGAAAAGAACCTTTTTATTGTGCGTTTCCGCACTTGCTATCGCTTCTGCCGCAGTGCTAAGTGCCGCCATTAACGTGAACGCAGCAGAGTCGGCAATCAAGCCACAGTATTCCAACGACCCACCTGGTCCACAAGGCAACAGACACTCCCAAGCCGTTCAATGCGGAGTTGGAGGCTGGGTTATCAAGCCAGGCTGCTGCTTCGGAGATGAGAACTGCTTCATAATGGACCCTTGCAAGGGATCATCTTTCTCTTGTGACGGATTACACTACGTGGCCGCAGGAGGCTCCAAAGACGATATAATTGCTAATCCATAAGTCATTAATCGATATTACCATCTTAACTATTTATGAAACCATTATATTTTATCTCAATAGCTATATTAGCTTTGAGTTGCTCCAATCCCAAGTCTATCATTTCTGAAACTGACGCAAAAAAAATTGACCTTTTCGGCAGCACCAAAAAAGTTGACAACTTGTCACCCTACATAGATGACATCAGCGTCATTCGTTTGGAGGCAAATTCTGTGATTGTGCCGACCGCGAGCAAAATCCTTACCCTTGACGACAAGATCTTCTTGTTCTACGGTTCAGAGATACTTGAATTTGACCAAAAAGGAAATTACTGCCACACCATCGGGAAAATTGGTAACGGACCAGAAGAATTCATCCATCTTGGAGATGTCTGCGTAGATTCAAAACGTAAAGAGATTATAGGCGTTACAAGCAAAAATGAGATCATCAGATACAACTCAACAAGCGGCTCCTTTATAAAGAAAACCAAATTAGACATCAGTGGAAACACTGTAGACGGCATTCTTCCGCTCAAGAACGGAGGTATTGCTGCTTATTTCTCGAATCCATATAAAATAGAAGACAAGGAATATAGACTGTTGCACTTTAACGAAGACGGAAAGATCGTTAACAAAAGCATGGAAGCAAAAGATAGTGATTTCTGTATCTCAATGTCTTTTAAGCCAAGTGTCTTCCAAGGATATGACAACTCTTACTTCCTTTCATACGAGTTTGGCTCTTGCTATTCTTACATTGATAAGGACGGAGAAATAAATAGTTCTTTCTATATGGACTTTGGGAGCAAAGGGCTATCAAAAGACTACTTCAAGGATGTATCTGACCCATGGATGCTGGTTGGAGATGCCTTTGAAGACAAGAGAATCAAATGTCCAACCTCACTTATGACTAAAAATAACATCTACGTCTCTGCATTCGGAGAAAATAGTTCTGTATGGAACTTCATAACTGATGGGGAGAAAGGAATCCGTTGGCAATCCTCTTCTGCTGATCCTGTCCCACCTGTCTTCTTCTTAGCTGCGGACAAAGACTATTATTATTTCCTTTATCTGGAATATGGGCATAGCGAGACTACCGATCCACTCAAGAGGTACGTCATTGACAAAACCGGCCTTGAACTCAAGGACAATGATAATCCTGCAGTAATAAAAGTCAAGTTCAAAATATAATGACCATAAATGGGGCTGATATCAGCCCCATTTATTCTTTAACATACGACAAGAACTCAGCACGTACGCTCGCACTTTTACGGAAGGCCCCTGTAAGACAAGTCGTAGTCATCTCACCGCTCTTCCTTGCACCTCGGCTCTCCTTGCACATGTGCCTTCCGCGCATCATGAGCGCCATACCAAAAGGAGGATTCTCATCGCCCAATGCTTCGGTGAGCATCTCCACCACATCATGAACAAGTCTCTCTTGTACTTGCAGACGAGCAGCACAATAATCCACGACTCTCCCTATTTTGGAAAGGCCAAGAATGCGACCATGGGGATTAGGAAGATATGCAAACCAATACTCTCCAAAGAAAGTGCGGCAGTGATGTTCACAGAGTGAATAGAAAGTCCCGCTATCCACAACCATATTGTCGTATATTATCCCGTCTTGCCCATTTGGAAACGTGGTGATAAGAGGCTTCTGCCCTAAATCATAGCCTCTAAAAACCTCTTTGAACATCCGAAGCATCCTTTCTGGAGTGTCCTTAAGGCCTACTCGATATGGATCCTCACCTATATATTCAAACAACTCTCGAATGTTCTGTATAGCCTTTTCTTCTGTAATCATGGCAGAAAGTTAGTGATAAATGATTAATAAACAAAAAGCTGACAGAAAAACTTCTGCCAGCTTTTGTGCGGACGGTGAGACTCGAACTCACACAGGCCAACGCCCACTACCCCCTCAAAGTAGCGTGTCTACCATTTCACCACGTCCGCA
>ERZ808274.164-NODE-164-length-38172-cov-3.855261_pt1 | contig 38172 bp, 28 predicted proteins | sample MGYA00521277_ERZ808274 | MGnify/ENA primary metagenome ERZ808274 (study PRJEB31516, sample SAMN03275597) | gut metagenome | biome: mammalia-associated habitat; material: feces | host: Papio cynocephalus | place: Kenya | collected 2012-07-28 ... | reverse complement strand
AACGGGGAATTAACTTTGCGAAAATTCGGGGATTCAAAGTTACTGATTACAAATGGCATCAAATGGTAAAGAATTGAATTTGTCAAAATCAGAACTGAATAACTTGTCTTGTATCACACGATATTTTTCAAACTCTGATTCTGCAAAGCTCTTGGCAAATTCAGCAGAAACCTTTCCTGCGTCATGTAACACAGCATCACCGCCAGCTTCAAGAATAATGTCTATACGATTAGCCCAATCTTCCATAGTCATTGGAATATGACGATTTGCCATGCGCTCTGCTAAGTCAAGCACGGAGTTGACAAGTTTCCCCATATCTTCAAGTTCCACTTGTTTTAGATAGTTCTTTGCGATACTCACATCTGGCTTGACAATCTTTCCATCAGGTGCATTATCCCAAGTGGTCAGTCCCATATGCTCTTTCTCTGCATTGGCTCTTTCTACTATAAGTTCTGCTGCCGTATGTCCATGAACAGCATAGTGCATCTTATTCTGAACTTTTTTATAGAATAAGCGTGTGGTAGGTGCATCTTTATTGTAGTCTACTGCTGTAGCGTATATATCCGTGAGTTTTTGGTAAAATCTTCGTTCACTCAATCTAATCTCACGTATCTCCGCCAGCAAATGCTCAAAGTAGTCCTCACCGATAAACGAACCATTCTCCATACGTTTCTTATCTATGATATAGCCGCGCAAAGAGAACTGACGAATGACATAAGTACACCACTGGCGAAATTGAGTGGCACGGATAGAATTGACTCGATAACCAACAGAAATGATAGCGTCAAGATTGTAGAACTTTGTCATGTAGTTCTTACCATCTGTGGCAGTCGCCGAGTTTTTCTCGGTAACTGAGTCTTCAACAAGTTCTCCGCTCTTGAAGATATTCTTCAGATGCAATCCGATATTATCTGTTGAACAGTCAAAAAGCTGTGCCATAGCCTTTTGAGTAGCCCATACCGTTTCATCCTTATATAGCACTTGAACACCTTGTTCTTTTCCTTCTGCGACAAAAGTAAGAAACTCAGCCGTGCTGTTTCGTATTTCAAATTTCTTCGCCATAATTTATTCTTACAATACTACCGTTATTTAAACAGGCACATTGTTGTTTTTTAGTTAAAGCCAAGCAACCTGACGTAAGTAGAGTTTGCTTGGTACTGTATGGTTGATTCCTTGGTGACGACGGTGATAGTTATAATCGTCAATGAATCTCTTGATTCCAAAGAATAGGTCCGCTCCGTTTTCTTCCAGATTAATGTAAATATACTCGTATTTTATCGTTTTCCAAAATCCTTCTATCCAAATATTATCCTTGGCGCGGCCGTCCATGCTGACCTTCATTTCAGGGTGCTGAGCGTCAGTCCATTCCTTGCTTGTGAATTGGCAGCCATGATCAGAGTTGATTATCTCCGGAACTCAAGGCTTCTGCGGTACGCGAGAAATTAAGGACTTGACAGAACCGACAATTATTATTACATTCGCGGAGTTAGTTAGGTTCTCCAAGCGAAAAAGCAAGGCCTCTCGGAGTCGATGTATCGCAACTCAAATAACGAACCAAGTTCGCACGCAAGTAATGTTTTAAATAAGGCTGATTACAAAGTTGTAATCAGCCCCACTTTCATTATAACATTCTGTGCGAAATCAAGGCTTTTGCCTTACAAAGGATCAACGCCCCTTACTTTATCGCCAAGACGTAAACCGCAAATGTCTTTGCTGCCACAGAAGTACTTAAGACATCACCTGTGAATTCAAGAGGCTCCCCTACTGGAATGATTTTATTTGGTTCATCCAAAGTATTGTCTGCATCAGGGTCATCACTGTGATAAGTCACGAGTTCCACCCCTTCCAGCTTCTGCTTCTTCTTCAGCCCCGTGAAATTGAGAGTAATATTCTGCGCATCATCGGAAGTGTTAGCCACCTTAACATAGATGCGTTTCTTCTCTGCATCAAGGACACAGCTTGCAAAAAGGCCGTTTTGACCTTCAGCTCCAGAAACGCTACGTCCGTCCATGGTAAGGCTCAGCACATTTGTCCCCTTATATGTAGTATAGAGATTCTGCACATACCAGCTGCAAGTACGCATGCTGCGAAGATTGTCAAACCAGATGAGATCCGGCCTCCACTGCCATCCCTCCACGTGCGCGAAGAGAGGAGCATAGGTAGCCATGTGTACCACATCAGCATTTCTCTCAAGACCAGTCATGAATGCAGCCTCAAGCAATGAAGCCTCGAAGTGATTCCATTTCTTCCCGGCGCCATGGCAGGCATACTCGCCCGCAAAGACCTTCGGTCCGTTCCTGTCATAACTGTCGTACCTCGCCCCCTGAGAAAGGAACCAGGACTCTGGACGGTAGAAATGCTCGTCCACAAGGTCTGCGCCAATCTTTTTCATCTCCGGCCATAGGAAATCGAACTGATCACCCTCCGAATTCGGGCCTGAAGTCCCGACCAACTTAATCTCCGGATGGGCCTTGCGGATAGCATCCACAAAAGGCTTGAGATGGTCAATATATGTCTGATCCCACTGCTCATTGCCTATAGCAAGAAACTTAAGTCCAAATGGTTCTGGATGTCCCATCGATGCCCTCACTGAGCCCCATTGGCTATCAACAGAACCATTGGCGAACTCTATAAGGTCAAGAGCATCATCAATATATGGCTTAAGTTCGTCTATTCTCTGATGAGCACTCTCGCTATCATTTTGGAACTGACAGGCAAGCCCGCAGCTAAGCACCGGAAGAGGCTCAGCTCCAATCTCTTCAGACAGAAGGAAATACTCATAGAAGCCAAGACCATAAGACTGGTAATAGTCAGGGTAAAATCTATACTGGAACGTGTGCTGCCAACGGTTCTCGTTGAGCGGACGATTCTCTACAGGACCCACACTATTCTTCCACTGGTACCTTGTCTCAAGATCCGTTCCCTCCACGATACATCCGCCAGGGAAACGGAAAAGCCCGGGATGAAGGTCATACAGAGCCTGTGCAAGATCCTTCCTCAAACCATTCTCGTGTCCCATCCACGTATCCGTCGGGAAGAGAGAGACGTGCTCAATATCAATAGCATCACTTCCGACGAGGAAAATACGAAGCGTGGCCTTCGGATCGGTCACCTTGGAGGTCATCACTATCTCATATTTCTTCCACTGAGAAGATTCAATGCTGATTTCGGCAGTTGTGCTTGCCTGAACTTCATCCATAGATGCCCGATCAATGAACTCCACCTGTAAAGCACCCTTTGTACCAGGCTTCACCATTCTTGCCCATACGCTGAACCGGTAGGTCGCATCTTTTTTCAGTCCGATTCCGAAGAAACCCTCATTCTCCACCGCTGTGTATTTGTGAGGATGCCCTGAGCTCAAAAGCCTCAGATAATGAGGATTACGTTCAAACGGACCGTCATCACGCACCTCAACATTTCCTCCTACTCTCCAGCCCTGAAGATGGTTAGGGAATTCAAACGAACGGTTCTTCACCAATTCGGCATAAAGTCCCCCGTCAGCGGCAAAGTTGATATCCTCGATGAAGATACCATACATGGTCGGCTGTATCGGCGCACCAACCCGTCCCACATCAATGGAAAAATCATTTGTCTGTCCTGACAAAGAGATGGCTGCGACACTCGCCGCAAGCGAAAGTAAAGTTTTTTTTGTATTCATATATGATATAACTAACTAGATTCTACAATTCGACGACAGGCCAGCCGTCTTCCGTCCATCTCACCTCCCTAATAAGGAGTTTCGACTGGTAGTCGTAATCTTTATCGTATCCATGCATAAACATGTAGTCCGTTCCCCCGAAATCAACAACTGCACAATGTCCCACGCCAGGATAGCGATCATTTCCACTCACCACTACGGTTCCAGCACCATCCATTAGAGATCGCCCTTCCTTGTCCAAATAAGGGCCGTACACCTTATCCGAACGACCGACTACCACTTTATAGGTACTATTGGCTCCACGACAGCATAGGTCGTAAGAAGCAAAAAGGTAGTAATAGTTGCCATGCCTGAAGATAAACGGAGCTTCCACAGCACCGTTGCCTGCGTCAAAATCACTTCCTCTCTGATCTTTTTCAAGCCCATCATCCTTACCAGATATATCCTTTGTGGTCCCTTCGGGTCTTCTGCATATCGGATACCATTCCTGTGGTTCCGCCATTTTCATATATGTATCATCAAGTTTGAACATTTTCAAACCCCTCCAGAACGAGCCAAATGCAAGCCATCCAGTACCATTCTCGTCCACGATGACATTTGCGTCAATAGCGTTCCACTCATCTCTACCCGGAATAGACTCCACTATCATCCCATGATCCACCCACTTGTAATCAGGAGACTCAGGATTGAGCGTCTTGTTAGTTGCAACGCCGATTGCTGAAATATTGCGGCCGAATGCAGAATATGAATAATACACGTAATACATCCCATTTATGTATTGCACATCAGGAGCCCAAGGCATCCAACGAAATCCCTTCTCGGCAGCCCATTGTGGCGTGCTATCCAACACTGAACCCTCAAATCTCCATGCCTTCATGTCAGAAGACGACATGATTCCCATTCCAGTAGTGAACACATAATAGCGCCCGTCACAATATGCAGCGACAGGATCATGAGCATCGGGATATTCAAACACCTCGCCGACTTTTCTAGGCGTCGGCTGACCATGAAGCATGGCAATGCAAGCCAAAACTACTATAGAAGACAATACTAACTTTTTCATAAACTCACATCTAAATTAATTATTCTACTTTTGAAGAATGTCCTTTGGCCTAACATGAAACTCTTTTTGGAAACATTTGCTGAAATACTTGGGATCACTGAATCCCACCATATAAGCGATTTCAGACACGCTGACACTAGACTCGACACCTTTCTCCATAAGAGTTTTTGCAGTCTGAAGCCTATATCTGCGTATAAGGAGCGCAGGAGTAAGACCGATAAGGGAAGTTACTTTCTTGTAAAACGGAGTCATACTCATGCACATATTCTCGAGCAATTTGGGCACATTAAACTCCGGATCTGCATAATTGTTTTTTAGCACTTCAAGAAGATGTTCCATAAAAGCCTTGTCAGAACGGTCAATATTTACCTTAGCATACGAATTTTCAAGATCATACGACAACTCGTTCTGAAGCATCTTCCTTTCCGAAAGAATATTGTTAATCCTCACCTCAAGCATATCCTTATTGAAAGGCTTCACGAGGAAGCCGTTGACACCCTCTTGATAACTTTTCAATCTACTGTCATCATCGGAAAGAGCAGTCAGCATCAAAAAAGGAATATGACAAAGGTTATCATCTTCTCTTACCATCTTACAGAACTTAAGGCCATCGCAGACAGGCATCATCATATCGGATATTATCATGTCAGGGAAATGCTTCTTCGCCATTTCATATCCTATTTGTCCATTGGCCGCTTCAATGATTCTGAACTTGTATCGAAGGATACTTTTAATATATTTTCTCATATCATCGTTGTCCTCCACCACTAGAATCATTGGCATATCGTTGTCCTTTTCTTCATAATCAGACAAGTCTTCATTATTTCTGAAGGAATCATCAGAGACGAATTCCACCGGGATGACTAATCTAAATGAAGTTCCAATTTCTTTAGAGCTCTTCAGAGAGATGCGTCCCCCGAGTGCGAGAACAATATTTTTGACAAGATATAGTCCTATACCAGAGTTACCTTGGGTATTGCCACCGTACAGAGTGTTCTTCTCCGACTTATAATAGCAGTCAAATACTTTCTCTTTTTCCTCCTCGGAGATAACACTTCCACTATTCGTAATAGAGAAATACTGCACACCCTTATTGGCAGACAACCTGAACTGTGCGACATTCACTATGACATGTCCCCCGTCTGGCGTATACTTCATCGCATTCGACAACAAGTTGGATAATATCTTGAATATAGCATCTTTATCTGATATTATGATTCCGCTGACAAGCCTCAAATTCTTTTCGAAAACAATACGCCTCTGCTCGAAGGCACACAGGTAATCACGGAAAACCGTCTAATAAAGCCGTCACGTCCACATATTCCCTCTTTAAAACCAATTTGCCAGAATCCACTTTCCTAAGATCCAAGATCTGATTGACTAGCTCAAGAAGGTATTTGGAATTCTTGACTGCAATAGAGAGAAGCGACTTTTCCTCGTCATCTTTTATTTTAGAAGAGACCTCATCCAACGGTCCGATAATAAGCGAGAGCGGAGTCTTGAATTCATGAGTAATATTTGTATACATCATGAGTTTCTCCTTGTTTGACTGTTCCAGACAAGCGGAGTACTCCTCAAGTTTAGACTTCTGTTCTTCAAGAAGGGCATTCTGATGCTCCAAGGAAGCCTTTGATTCTGTCACGCGATCAATAGCCGATTTGAGCGCAGTCGTTTTCTCCTCAACCTGAAGTTCAAGCATCTTCTGTATCTTTGTTTTCTGCCTCATCTTCCCGAATACGATTAACCATACCGAACCGAGAGTGATAACAATCACAAGCACTCTGAAGAAGAAGGTTTGGACAAACTCTGGATGCACATCAATTTCCGCAACGCGGAATGGTTCTGACCATCCGCCATCATCTTTAGTACATTTCACCCAAAGTGTATAATTACCCGGCTTGATGTTACTAAACGGCAAGACGCCATCCTTTGAATAGCTCCATATAGTTCCTTCATCCCCAAGTTTGTAAGAAAAAGCAATTTTTTCTGAAAAAGACAAATCTAAAGTACTTAGAACAAGTTCAAAAGATGGATTGGGCGGATATATATCTATGACATCCGAGCACGGCCAAGGATTGAGCTCTCCATTGACAGATTCACCCACTATTCTCACTGCCCGATCATTTTTTCTGTGCGTAACATAGTCCGCTTCAAAGACTACAATACCATTTGAGGTACCGAAAGCAATTCTATTTCCAGATATGTCACAGACCGAATTCCTGTAACAGTTGAACGGAAGAAGCCCAAATCCGTTGTTGTAGTGGTCTGTTATCCCAGTATCTGGTCTATATCTGTATACTCCGTCCGAAGACCCAATCCATACATCACCAGAAGCATCAGTAATCAGGCTTGTAATCTTACCGACATTGATACCCTCACCCAGATTAATACGATAGAAGGCTCCGCCGGACATTTGATACAAATCTCCGTTATGGCTGCCGACATACACTTTTCCATCAGCAGCAACAGCGATAGAGCCTATTCTTTCCTGCTGACCATCAGACTGTTCAAGTCGTGACAGATACTGGATATCATACCGACCGTCATTTCTCGGGGCTGATATATCTACTTCGAAAAGACCATATCCACCTGCCAGCAGTGTCCTATTTCCCGTTATTGCAAGACTATATAGCCAGAGATTGCTCGCATCAGTCCAGAGTTCTATTCTCCGACATTCATGAGTTGATACATCAAAAGTGTACAATGCATCAAAAGAGCTGAACCATAACTGGTTATTCACATCGTCATAAACCATGTCAAGTATATGATCAGCGAGAATCTCCGAATTAGAGGTATTGTAATTAATAAAGACAGGATGCTCCAGCCCATCTTTCGGAATACACAGAAGTCCGTCATACCTCGTACCTATCCAATAATTTCCACTTTTGTCACGCTCTATTGACGATATGCTTTCCTGCAAAGTCCCCGATGTTTTTTCAAGTGAATAGAACCTGAAATCAGAAGAATTCTTGGACTTAACTGCAAGGCCCTTTCCGAGAATACCCACAAGCATATTTCCATTTTCATCTTCGAAACAGGAACTTATAACATTGGATTCACCATTCTCCACCACGAGCATATCCGTAAACATAACTTCTTTAGGAGTAATCCTATTCAGTCCACCAACGAGGGTGCCGACCCACATGGTTCCATCACGGTCCACGGTGATATGATTGATATAGTTGGAATTAATCGAACGGAAACGGCGGTCCTGCCTCATGTGCAAGAATCCACCAGATCGAGTGTACATATCGATTCCAGAAGTCGTGCCAATCAACAGATCCGAGGAGTTATTTAGAGCCAGGCAAGTGACATGGCTATCCATGATAGAACCCGGATCGCTATCAGAGTGCCGGAATGCAGAAAGTTTACCATTACTCATAGAGAAGCAGAATAGACCGTTTTCTGTTCCTATCCATAGATTGTCACCATGAGCAAGCAAGCTAGATACATTTTTTATCCCAGACAATGATGACAGAAGTTCAGTGGGTCTAAATCCTCCGTGACCGTCAAAAGCATAAAAAGCCACACCAGATAGTCCCCCGACAACTATTCCGTTCTGAAACAATGCCATACATCTTGGAGAAAAGTACCCAATGTCGCAAGTAACCACGTCCTCAACATATCCGTCTTGTCCAAACAATATTTTCGCTATGCCATGCGCTATCAAGACATATAGTTCATTACCATTTCCATTACACACAGATAGTACACGTGTGGAAAGTTCAGCGGGAAAATCACCTAATTCATCTGGACAGATAACGGACTTTTTCTTTTTGTCTATAATTGACATTCCTGAGTTGCTCGAGAGCCAGATTCTTCCCCACTTGTCTTCAGCAACATTATAGAAGAAATCATCATTGGTTTTAGTAAAAGGGCTATCCGACTTGGTGGAAAAATGCATGAAACGGTAACCATCAAACCGGTCAAGCCCATTGGATGTACACACCCACAGAAAGCCATCGGAATCCCTGAATGTAGACAACACGTACTCATCACACAAGCCATTCGACCGGGTGTAATATGAGTACAGGAAATTATCCGACCATTCGGCTCTGCACATAATGGAGGATAATAGGATGACAAAGGAAATAGTCAGACGTTTCAGCATATTAATAATCGGGGTTTGTATAGAGGCAAATATACAAATAATCGTGGTGTGGGACAATAATCCCACACCACTGACACAAAATTATTAAACCATTCTAATATCCTTCATTTTGGTTGAGGTTAGGGTTGTTATCCACATCAGATCTAGGAATAGGAAGCCACTCCTTACCTTTTGAGAAATTGTCCCTAAACTTGGTTGAACGAGCTTTGACTTCTTCAGTATATTTGTCATCGCTACCGAGACCCCATCTGCGAAGGTCAATGAATCTGTCATACTCGAAACAGATCTCCTTTTCACGCTCAATCCTAAGTCTTTTCATGAAAGCATCAACGCTGTTGAGACAATCCTTGTGAACACTCTCATCAAGAGGGTAGAGGTTGACACGCTCCCTTATCTGATTTACATACGATGCGGCTTCAGGAATGGCACTAGCACCACCGACCATGACAAGGCACTCAGCATAGCTTAGGAGAGTCTCGCCATACCTAAGAATTCTAATATCAATAGGATTATTTCCAAGAGCCACAGCGCCTGTAGAATAATAATCCACACAGTATTTACGGACACGGCACTGGTTTCCGTGGATGGAAGGATCCCATGAAGTGTACTTCTGATAAAGCACCTGACCAGGAAAATCATCGAACATCTCTGGATACATGATGTTGTCGCGAAGTCTGATATCATATCCACCGTCACGATCCAATTCGTCCTTATACATGTCCACGAGCCACTCATAAACGCTATAGTCTCCGAAACCACCTCCGAAACTTGGAGCAAAGAACTCATCACGTCGAGCAGTGAAACTGCAGACAGCACCATCATTTGCAATTCCCCAGAAACCACCCCAGGTATCGTTCCTATCAGAATTCTGAATCTCGAAAATGGACTCGCAGTTGTTGTTGGTTTCGTGCCTGAAGTTGTCGCTATAGTTTGGAGCAAGCTCGAACTGTCCGCTTTCAATCACCTTTTCGAAAGCCGCCTTAGCCTTTTCCCACTGACCGGAGTTCATATAGAGTTTGCCGAGGAAATCATAAGCAAACCACTTGGTAAAACGGCCGACCTCTGGCCATTTGGCAGGAAGATTCTCGGCTGCAAAGAGAAAATCTTTTTCGATGAAGTCAACAAGTTCTTCGAAAGTAGCTTCCTTTGGCTGGTCGCTAGGAGCGGAAATCCAGTCCACGATAGGAGCTTTCTTGTAAAGCATAGCGAGGTTGTAGTATGCCATTCCTCTCATGGCACGAGCTTGGGCTACAACCTGATTCTTTTTGGCCTCACTCTCCCACTCCACACGGTCAGCATAGACAATCACCTGGTTGCTGCGGAACACCGACTGGTAAAGATACGTCCATGAGTTGATATTCCATCTCTGGTCGTAATTGGTATACTTGAGATTGACATAACTGGCAAGGTCAGCATCAGGAGAAAGAGAATAGAATTCATCAGACTGTCCTGAAAGTTGGAATGCATTGAAACTGTTCCAATAGCAGTTATAAAGAGTATGATATACGCCTACTAGGCCAGCCTCCACGTCTTTTTGGGTATTCCATGAGTTCTCTGCCACGAGAGCATTCGGATTGCTTAAATCCAAAAGACTCGGGGAGCAAGACGTTCCGACAAAAGTAAAGGCAACGATTATTGGAATATATATCTTTTTCATTTCTTGTCCTTATTAGAATTTAGCATTTATAGAGAAAATAACAGACCTCGGGGATGGGTAAGTGCAGAAATCCATTCCAGGCTCAAACAGGGTTCCCTGGAAGTCAGGGTCATATCCACTATACTTGGTGAATGTAATCAAATTCTGGCCAGTAAGGGTAAAGTGAATGCTTTCGAAATACTTCTGAAGTGCAGGGACTTTAAGAGTATATCCTACTGAAATTGAACTGATTTTAAAGAAAGATCCATCCTCAAGCCATCTGTCAATATAGGTATATACATTTCTCTCGTCACCGTACAGCAGTCTCGGATTCTTAGCTCCCTTGTTGTCCGGTCTCCAGTAGTCATAGTTCTTCGGAGCACTGTTGCAGTCCTGGAAGCCTTCCATGTACCAACGGTTGAAGTTGAAAGCCTTATTACCGAATTTTCCGAATCCAATAAGACCGAAGTCCCAATTCTTATAGCTGGCAGAGAAGTTGATACCAGCTTCAAGCTTTGCCCACGGATTGCCGGCGACAACACGATCATCCGTAGTGATGACACCGTCATTGTTGGCATCTGCATACTTGAGATCACCAGGCTTGGCGTTTGGTTGGATAGGTTTTCCGTTTGGTCCGACATAGTTATCAACCTCTTCCTGAGATTGGAAGATGCCTAGAGTCTTAATCATATAGAACATACCAATAGGATCGCCGACTCTCGTTGTGGTATAGTCAGTGTACTGTTCTGTCTTTCCATAGCCAAAACTAAGAAGTTTGTTGGCAGTATGGCTCAAGTTGGCAGATACAGAGTATGAGAAGTCCTTGTTAGGTTGGTCCCTCCACGTCACATTGAACTCGAAACCGCTGTTGCGGATGGAAGCAGCATTAACATAAGGGTTTCCACCTCCATTACCGGTTGTACCAAGAAGATTGAGTGCGGTAAGTACATCATGAGAAGTAGAGTTGAAATACTCAGCGCTCATCTGTAATCTGTTGTTGAGAACAGAAAGGTCCACACCTGCATTTATCTGCTCAAGTCTTTCCCATGTAAGATTTTGGTTAGAGAGTTTCACCATAGTCTGACCATGTGTAATATCTCCCTGTCCACCACTGAACAAATACTGGGCGTAGTTGTTAATATACATCTGATAATCATAATAGCCCACATTCTGGCTACCGAGATTTCCCCAGTTTGCACGAATCTTTAGATCATCGACCCAGCCGACATTAAAGAAATTCTCTTTGCTAATTCGCCATGCAGCAGAAACTGACGGGAAGAAACCCCAGCGATATCCAGCTGCAAATCTTGAAGAGCCATCCATACGCCCGGTTGCAGAGAAAAGATATCTACCATCAAAGTCGTAGTTCAAACGTCCGAGGTATGAAATAAGTGCAGCCTCATATCTGTTTCCTGAAGCGGACGCACCTGATGTTCCAGCAGATACAGTGGTAAGGAACTCACCGCTGGCAGTAGTTATCAGGTTCTGCTGAGTAGCACTACTTGTCTGGAAACTGGTGTGCTGGTATGTAGTGCCGACTATTGCGTTTACTTTATTCTTGCCAAATTCCTTGTCGAAAGACAGCGTATTCTCTACAAGAAGAGTATTGTTCCTTGAGTGAGAAGCCGTAGCCGAACTTGAACCTGAAGCAGAGTTAAGAGCAACGGTATATCCTGATGTCCAAGAGTTTACAACATTATCAGAGATGTCAAGACCTACATTAAGTTTATATTTCAGCCATGGAAATATATTGGCCTCGGCAAAAGCCGTTCCCCTAATGAAAAGCGTTTCTGAACTCCTATCCCTGTTGTTGGACTGAGCCACTGGGTTGGCACCAAGAGCTCTCGCATGTATTTCGTTACCGATACCATAACCTCCCTCGTTACCATTCACCGGATCATATACAGGAATGGTAGGAATCATTCTGACCACATCTGCGATGGAGCCGCCAATTTTTCGAGCAGCACCGCCACCAGCGTTCCTTACATAAGTGCTTCCAAACAGCATATTCTCACCAATAGTGAAAATGCCGAGTTTGCTGCTTGTATTAACACGGAAAGTGTAACGCTCCATCAAGCGATTGATCGTAGTACCTGTATCATTCATATAATTGAAAGAGGTACGATAATTTCCAGTCTTGCTTCCACCGGACATGCTCAAGTCATAGTTCTGAGTAACACCAGTCTTGAAATATGCAGACTGCCAGTCAGTATCATAGTCCCAGTGATCCATTCTGCTGGTCACGCCTTCAACCCCCTCGGCGATAGCATTATCAAAAGCCTCATCGTAATATGCCTTCCACTCAGCTGCATTTGCCATCTTGAGCCTTTTCAACTGAGATACAGAAACTTGTGAGTTAAACTCAAACTTCGTCTTTCCTTCCTTTCCGCTTTTGGTGGTGATGATTACCACACCGTTAGCAGCTCTTGATCCATAGATTGCAGCAGCAGAAGCGTCTTTAAGAATCTGGATAGACTCAATATCGTTAACATTAAAATTAATATCATTGGAAGTAGGTAGTCCATCGATCACATAAAGAGGATCATTGTTGGTCAGGTTGCCAGTTCCGCGAATCTGAATCGAAGGGGTGCCTCCAATCTCTCCTGTAGAGCGCACACTCACACCAGCCGCTGCGCCCTGGAGAATATCACCGATGGAACCATTATTCTTATTCTTGAAATCTTCTGGTTTCACAACAGATACTGCACCTGTAAGATCTCTCTTCTTTACAGTTCCATATCCGATAGCAACTGCATCATCAAGAACCTCATTATCTTCTTCAAGAACAACATCTACCACGGCTTTGCCGTTGAGAGCAACATCCTTGGAGACATATCCTATACAAGAGAACTGGAGAACAGCTGAACCAGAAGCAAGTTTCGAGAGGCTATATAATCCGTTCTCATCAGTTACGGTACCATTGCTAGTACCTTTTTCAAATACAGAAGCACCGATAACGGGAAGCCCGGCCGGATCCGTTACGACACCACGTACACCCTGCGCATTGGATGCAAACGCAGAAAATGCAAATAAGGCCACTATTATTATAAGTGTCCTAGATACATTTAATTTTGATAAAAAATTTGGCATTTTGTTTTACTGTTTTTTAAACATACTTGATATTCTATGATATGTGGTCAGGAATACGGGCACAAATCTACAGAGTATTTTATTTTCGATAGAGTAAAATTTTTCCTTAGAAGTAGAATCATCATTTATTTTACCCTGAATAAAAAAGAGCACCCAAACAAAAAAAATTTTCCACGCAATAACAAGAAAGATATTTATTTTTGTTTCTTGTGGTACATGGAATATAACATTATTTAATAATCAAAATCAAAACAAATGAACAAATCCATTTATTTAGTGGCAACATTTGCCGTCATCGCATCATGCACAAATATTTCCCAAAGGAAAATAGGACAAATGACGGTACAGAACCCTTACGACAGGGTGTGCATCACCGATCAATCCACTATCACACATACCAAATATGGAGATGTGCAGGGTTACAAAGACGGAGACATATTTACATTCAAAGGGATCCAATATGCCAAGGCTGAAAGATTTATGCCACCTGTAGCGCCGGACAAGCATGAAGGGGTACTGAAATGTCGTCTATACGGACCGAAAGCGCCACAGAGCCAGACTTTCGACTGGACAGGCAACCAGCAGACCGATTATGCATTCGGCAACCAGTTTGTTAGGGAGCCTATGGATGAAGAAGGATGTCTTGTACTAAATGTGTGGACCAAAGGACTTAATGATGGAAAGAAACGTCCTGTATTCGTATGGATACATGGAGGAGGATATTCTACTGGTTCTGGACATGATCTTCCTTGCTATGAAGGACGTGCACTTGCAGAAAAAGGCGACATAGTAACCATTACACTTAACCATCGACTGAACCTACTTGGTTTCGCCGATCTATCAGGTCTCGGAGGATGCTTCGAAAACTCCGTAAACCTTGGACTCCAGGACATTGTTAAAGCCCTTGAGTGGGTTAGAGACAATATCGAGTATTTCGGAGGCGACCCATCTAATGTGACTATTGCCGGACAATCAGGAGGAGGCGGAAAGGTGAGCACCCTTTTAGCTATGCCTTCAGCCCACGGACTCTTCCATAAGGCCATTATTCAGAGCGGCTCAACAATAAAACAAGCTCTTCCAGAGAACACCCGCCCTGCAGGTCTGAGATTCGCTAAAGAACTTGGGTTAACTGCAGCCAATCCAGAAAAAGCAAAGGAGTACACCTACGAGGAACTGCTCGCTGCATACGAGAGGTCAAACAAAGTAGCAGACAGTCCTATTTCCGGACTTAGGCTTCTTGGGTCTCCTGTTGTGGACGGAGTCATCCTCCCACGTCATCCTTTTGACCCAACAGCTCCAGAAATCAGCAAGGATATCCCTGTCATCATTGGAACAGACTTCAATGAGTTCTCGTTTGAAAACACCCCACTCACAGAGCAGGAAGCACGGGATATTCTGACCTCAAAATATGGAGATGGTACAGACAAATATATTGAGACATTCAAGAGAGTCTACCCAGACAAGACTCCTCGCGAGATGGTATCCATTGATCTCATGTTCACACCTTCAGCCATAAGACAGTCATGTCTTAAAAGCGACCAGAACGGAGCTCCAGTATATTCATATCTCTTCACGTGGAAGCCTGAGACAAACTATCTTGGCGCGTCACACGGCATGGAACTACCATTCATGATGAATAATGTCATGCTACAGAGTGAAATGACAGGCAACACGCCAGAAGCACACATATTGGAGGACCTGATGAGTTCAGCATGGATTTCATTTGTCAAGACCGGAAACCCTAATACAAAAGGCCTTCCAGAATGGGTTCCTTTCACATCAAGCAAGCAGGCAACAATGATATTTGACAACAACTGCTACATCAGATACAACAATAACGATGTGAAAGAACTCTACGGGCTTACTGATATCAAATAATGACATCTATGACAAAGAAAACATTATTTACCGTATCTCTCATATCATCAATAGCGATTCCCGCTGCACTTTTGAGCGCTCTGGCCATCGGAACTGACAACAAGAATCTTCAGTCAAGACCAGAGGGTCCCTGTGACATATATGCCCAGGCAGGGACACCGTGCGTAGCTGCGCATAGTTCCACAAGAGCGCTCTACGCATCTTATGATGGCCCGCTATATCAGGTAATGAGGGAATCTGACAGAAAGACTCTTGACATCGGCGTAGTACCACCATCAGAATGGGATATGGGTGGCTACGCAGATGCTGAGGCCCAGGACAAATTCTGCGCCGGAACCACATGCTGGATCACCATTATATACGACCAGTCTGGCAAAGGCAACCATCTTGAGCAGGCCCCACGCGGAGCATTCATAGGAGCCGCACTCGGAGGATTCAATACTCTTCCAATTGCAGATATGGCGCCTATAACCCTCTCTGGTCACAAAGTCTACGGAGTGTATTTTATCCCAGGCATGGGGCTGAGGCAGAACGACACACACGGTGTAGCAGTTGACGATCAGGCAGAAGGTCAGTACTGGGTCATCAACGGGCACCATTATAACTCTGGATGTTGCTTTGACTATGGCAATGCCGAGACAGACTCGCGTGATGACGGTGATGGAACCATGGAGACTACCTATTACGGCAACCAACCTCTTTGGTTCCATGGGGAAGCTCCAGGGCCATGGATTATGACCGATCAGGAAAACAATCTTATCGGATGTGTCAACCCAGATCCTAACGACAAATATTGTGAGACTCTTGAGAGCATCAATTGGCGTTTTGTGACCGCCATGGCAGACGGAAAGCCAATGCACTGGCGCACTATGGGAGGCAATGCCCAAGAAGGCGACCTCAAGACTTTCTACGATGGAATACGACTCCAGAATGATAGGCATAGCTATGACGTAATGAGGAAGCAAGGTGCTATCGTACTTGGCAACGGAGGTGACAACAACAACTACTCGTCTGGTACTTTCTACGAAGGTGCAATGACCGCTCCGGGCACATACCCTACAGCAGAGACCAACCAGGCAATCCAGGCCAATATCGTCGCCGCAAAATATGACGTGCAGCGACTATCCATCAGCGCTTCAGACAAGACATCAGAGCCGAATGGACTTCAGACATTCTCCCCAGGGCGCAACGGCTCCGTAAACGTCAAATTTGTCAACACTACTGGAGTATCTATAACCGATTTGGAATTAAGTATCGAGACACCGAAATCATGGAAAAGCATTGTAAGGGGTACAGACGATAGCATTCAGAGAATCAGTTATGAGATACTTCCAGGACAAACGGTAGTCGTGCCGTTCACTGTAACTTCTGGAAAGAAATCATTCAACGGAGACCTCGTCGCCATTGCCAGGTGGACTTCCAATGGCAAGCTAATTAACGAAAGCGCTGTCCAGAAGGTTAGAAACGTTCCTGATATTCGAATAAATGAATTTAGGGTAAGTGATGGCACCAACCACACTAACTCCTTCATCGAACTCTACAACACAAGTTCAAACTCCATTGACATCTCAGGATGGAAACTTGCAATTCATGAAGCTACTCTTCCTATATTCAATACAATAACCATCGACAAGGGCACAAAACTTGCCCCAGGAAGTTTCTATCTCTTAGGCCTTTCTCCGTCAGGGCTTGCCGTCAATGCTTCTAAAGGAGACAAAACTATTTACGTAAGGAGCACTGAAGGAATGAAACCAGGTGACGAAATCGTCATCGGCAGCGGAGCAAAGTCAGAAAGACACACCATCGCATCCATCAAAAACCCTGATAGCAAAAATGCTGTGACTCCACCTATCTATGGCAGGGTAGTAAATGAGTTAGGCAAGCCAACAACTATCTGGCAGCCACTACCAGATGGTCCTGTCATAAAGATTCCAGCTGGATCAAATAATGTCCCGGTAGAATCCATGACAGGAGTCAAAGTCGGAGACAAACTGGCTATAGGATATGGGGCCAAATTCCCAGCCCCTACAGCTCAGAAATCAGAATACGAAATAGTCACCGTGACGGAAATAGGAAAGCCTGGAGTTCAGGCATGGCTTGCCTATGATGCAAAGAAAGGAGACACAAATATAAAAGTGTCTTCAGTAGATGATATTTCGGTGGGTGACGTCATTAGACTTGACATCGATAGCGAAGGACATGGAGTTGAATATGTGACCGTCACAGCAGTAGGTACAGCATCAAGCGTCTCTCCATCACGTGGACCTATGAGCCTTGAAGAGGCTGGAACAGGACTCACTATAAAGGAGCCGCTCAAATTTGACCATTCCGCAAATATCCCGTTCAGTTGCAGAGGAACAGGTATAAGTTTCGAGCCTGCCACAAAATATGATCACTACTCCAACGAGCCAGTACTCGCTCTTTGCTACGAGATCGTACTTTCTGAGCCACTCAAACGCAACCATCAGATGGAAGAAGTCATAATGAATAGCAACGTAAAGACTGCCGGCTATATAGATGAAATAGAGCCAGATCAGTATTTCGGAGGTCCTACACTCGGCATTCGCGGAAACATGACACTATATGACGATAGAGGTCATGTGGTAGATGCTTTGAACTGGGGTTCCGTTGTCAACCCGATGCTCTCAGAAGGCTTCCATGGACAGTCTGGACTTGACGAATATGGTAACTATGTACACCTTACTGTACCAGAGAAGACACCGGACAGAAGATTTGAAGACCCCAATTCTCCAGTGATGTTATCTTCAGACTTAAGTGCTGGAAGATACCCTGACGGAGTAGATTCTGATGACAATATCAAGGATTTCAGAATTCAGAAGACAGCAAACCTCCTAAAAGATGCTCATGCAGGAAGCGACACCATAGTGATTAAGGATGTCAATGGACTCAGAATCGGACAGCATTTCACGCTGGGTCGCGGAGCAGAGGCAGAAGAAATACAAATCGCCGTCATCGGAGAACTGGAAGAAGAGGTAGTTACCCTGAAATTCGGAAGTTGGACCAGAGTGATCCGCACGCCATATAGAACTCTTAAACTTGGCTCACCTATTATGAAGAACCACTCGGGAGGAGATCCTATGTCGGACCACAAGCCAACACCTGGAGCGCCTAACTGTTATTAAAAATACCTTCATAATAACACACAAAAAGAGGTCAACTTAATAGTTGACCTCTTAAATAATGTGGTGCTGGCAGGAGTTGAACCGGCGACACATGGATTTTCAGTCCATTGCTCTACCACCTGAGCTACAGCACCAATCATATGTTCCCGAATGGGATTGCAAAGGTAGTGATAATTTTTGAACCTGCAAATTTATTTCGACATATTTTCATAAATCTTCACTGCCGCGGCAAGATTTTTCAGTGCAGATGACAATATTTGTCGAGGACACGCTACGTTCAGACGCATATACCCGCGGAAGTTTGACACTTCCACAAAGTGAAAAAATTTGCAATTATTTGACAGCATTATATTTTTCCGTAACTTTCAAATAAAGTAGGTCAAAAAACAGTGGCAGATTCTTCAAGGGATGTATTCAGCAGTAAGGATGATGTTGCCGGAGAAGCTCCTTTGCGATAATCTCTCTGCCGCTACTACCAAGATTGTAGATGGCGACATGGGAATCTCTCATCAAATATTATATTCTGCAGAAACATCCTATTTCGCAAAATGAAAAATTTATTAATTTTGCGAAATAAAATAATACCAACATGAGACTTATAGAAAGGACTAGTTATCTGAAAAGGATGCTTGAGGTTGCGGGGACACCTGATATCAAGGTAATCACAGGCATCAGGCGTTCAGGTAAATCCAAGCTAATGGAGGCTTTCATTGACAGGAAGAAGAAAGTTACTCCAGAATGCAACATCATCCATATCAATTACAACCTGACGGATTTTGAGGGGCTGATGGAGTATCATAAGTTGTATGACTATGTGAATGGGAGGTACGTTTCGGGAGAACAAAATATAGTATGTATCGATGAAATACAGATGTGTTCTGGTTTTGAAAGGGCGATTAACAGCCTTCACGAAACCGGCAAATACGACCTATACATCACCGGTTCCAATGCGTTTTTGTTAAGCAGTGACTTGGCGACATTGTTCGCGGGAAGGTCGTATGAAATAGAAGTCTATCCGTTCTCGTTCAAGGAGTTTTGTGACTACTACGAGCCAGATGACATCTATAAGGCATTCGAGCGGTATTCATACGAGGGAGGAATGTCCGGTTCATACCTTTACAAGAGTCCTGACGACCGATTCAAATATATCCGTGCAGTGTTTGACACGTTGATAGTCAGAGATATCAAACAAAAGTATAAAATCAGAAATGTCCAGCTTCTCTCATCCATCAGCGACTTCTTGCTAGATAACGCATCCAACATAACATCAGTCAGGAACATCGCAGCCACTCTGATTGAAAAGAGAGTAAAGACCAACGACAAAACTGTAGGCAAATATATTGATTACCTGTGCAATGCTTTTGCTTTTTATAAAGTACGCAGATTCGATATCAGGGGAAAGAAATATCTTGCATCGCAGGACAAATACTATATTGCGGACCATTCATTCAAGTACGCCAAGCTCGGGACCAAGAATCTTGACTACGGAAGGGTGTATGAGAATATTGTAGCAATAGAACTTTTGAGACGTGGATATGAGGTGTATGTCGGTTTCCTGTACAAAAAGGAAATTGATTTTGTAGCTCTGAGGCAGAACGAGAAACTTTACATACAGGTCTCGGACGATATCTCAAACCCAGACACGTTTGACAGAGAGGTGATTCCCCTACTGAAAATCGAAGACGCATACCCAAAGATTGTATTGGCGAGAACACGTCACGACGCCTTCCAGCACGAGGGAGTTCAGATCATTGATATTGCAGACTGGCTTCTAGGCAAACCTCATAAACCTATTTCGCAATAATCACAAAATCCGATTTTTGCGAAATACGAAAATGGGTTGTAACAATTATGGGGTTGACCGATGAGACTTTTAGAATACGTTCATTCCGAACATACAAGAAAAGTCCCGACGTGCCTCTCGGCCGGTCAGGACTGACAAAAACGGAAAGACTGACCTTTCCTCTCTCAAGAGCAAGAACCTTCTGAAGCGGCGGGACAGGCTTAACTTTGCGGCCGGAATTCTCGCCTGAGGTCTTGAACGACCTCTGAGGGGGAAGAATTTCCGGTTGCTTGACATAGCTGGAGAACCCCAAAGCGACCATTGCAGAGCTTTCGTCAGTGCTCGAAATCAATACTTCAGCCGTTCAAAAGCAGCTCTCAAACCTATTGTCAAAAGGTTACATCACTAAAGATCCGGATTCAAACAGCTACCTTGTAATTGCTGTATCTACCACCAAATAAGGTGGTAAATTTTGTAAAGGTGGTAAGACTAATGCTTGCTCGTTAAGTTTCTCAGCGAGCTCCTGACGGGGTTTGCACCCTTCGTATAGAGAGCCGTGGCGAAGGATTTTTGAGCACTCCGCGAGGCCCACAAATTGCGTAGAATCAATAAATTATAAGAATTCTACCAACCAGTTTTGTCAATTATACCCCATCAGTCCATTGCTCTACCACCTGAGCTACAGCACCAATCGTATGTTCCCGAACGGGATTGCAAGCGTAGTGATAATTTTTGAACCTGAAAATTTATTTCGACATATTTTTATAAATCTTCACCGCCGCGGCAAGATTTTTCAGCGCAGATGACAATATTTGTCGAGGACACGCTACGTTTAGACGCATATATCCGGTCCCTTCCTCACCGAACATGGTACCGTCATTGAGGGCAAGATGGGCATAATCCACAAAGAGTTCCACCAACTGTTTCTGGTTAAGGCCAAGTTTTCGGCAGTCAAGCCATATCAGAAAAGATGCTTGCGGTCGTACAGGACAAATCTCTGGCAGATTAGATTTGAACCAGTCGCACACGAAATCAATGTTAGACTCCACATAAGAAAGCATCTCCCTCCTCCAAATGTCAGCCTCTGAAGAAGAATAAGCTGCTTTAGTAGCCACTATAGAGAAAAGACTCGGGTCGTCAAGTTCACAAGCACTGAGATATTTAAAGAACTTTTCGCGAAGAGTATCTGACTCAATTATGCAGTAAGAGCTTACCACACCTGCGATGTTGAAAGTCTTGGAAGGTGCCATAAAAGTCACGGCACACTCCGCGGCCTCTTCGCTTACCGAAGCGAAAGGAACATGAAGCCCTCCACCGAGCACCATCTCGGCGTGAATTTCATCAGAGACCACAACCACTCCCCTCTCCTTACATATATGTGCTAGTCTACGCAGACTCTCTCTTGAATGACAAACGCCACAAGGATTGTGCGGATTACAAAGAATCAGCATCTTGGTTCTTTCATCAATCAGTTTCTCCAACCCGTCGAGGTCCATCTCATAAGTCTTTAGCGACCCGTCCTCATTATATATAGGGGTCAGTGGATTGTTCACCACCTCGAAGCCGCAAGCCTGAGTGACATTTTTGAAAGGGTGATATACTGGAGGCTGTATTATCACCTTATCTCCGGGAGAGAGAAAACAGCGCTCGGCAAGGCCTATTCCCTTAACGATACCAGGAATATAGCATATATGCTCCGCTGGTACTGACCATCCATGAAGCCGCTCAACCCATGAAGAGATGATGGGGAAAAAGTCTTTCCCGTTCAAAGCATATCCTAGGACCGGATGTTCAAGTCTCTCACGAAGGGCATCCAGGATAAAGTCCGGAGTCTTGAAATCCATATCTGCCACCCATAGAGCATACAAATCACTCCGCCCGAAATGTTCCTCGAGCGAGTCATATTTATAGCAGGCCGTTCCACGCCTGTCTATCACCTGATCGAAATCATACATATAAAGTCAGAATAAATAAGCACAATCTTACAAAGATAAAAATTTTCCTATCTATGAACCCAATTTTTTCCAAGCAAACCAATAATTAAAATTCTTTTTTTTGTATCTTCGCGGCCAAGTTTAACTAAACCCTTTTTTATGTTTAGAAATGAAGAAACTACTTTATTCGATTGCAGCATTGCTGCTCTGCTCTCTTGCGCACTCGCAAGAGGCTGACAATCTCGGTAGTTACGCCGAGGTTAAGCTTATTTCGCGCCTTGATTTGAAACCATCTTACTATTTCGGCGATTCCGAAATGGGTTTCGACTTTGGCAATTCATTATTCTGTACAACATTCGAAGGCTCAGCGTCCGAGCATTTCTCATGGTTTGTATGTAACCAATGGGTAAGTTCCGACGGCATCAAATGGCCTTACCAAAATCTGGGACGTTCGGATGAAATCAACTGGCTAAACTACTGCTATGCCGACATTTCATTCGGAAATTGGACCCTCACTCTCGGAAAAGACTTCATCAGCACAGGTGGATTCGAGCTTGACGAGTGGGACTGGGATGTCTATTCGGCCGTTTCTTCTCCTTATTTCGATGGTCTGTCATGCTACCAGTGGGGAGGAAAACTGAGTTACACACTTCCTTCAGAGACCAACACTTTCAGTCTCCAGATGGTATCATCTCCTTACGGAGAGCATCCCTTCAGTAGTAACCTTTGGGCATATTCAGCGGAATGGAGGGCTGAATACGATCATTTCGCCACCATTTGGAGTTACTCCGCTCTCGAAAGCGAGAAAAATTCATTTGAAAAGGTCCTGACCCTTGGAACTCAAGTTTACCTCGGAGACTGGACACTCACTATTGATTACTTTAACAACGTAGGATTCTACACTGATGGAGACTGGAGCATAGCTCCGGGCGACACGTATCAGGCCCGCGTACAGTACGCTCCAAGCGAGAAATATGATGTTTCTTTGCGTTCAACATACACGACAGCGGACAAGAACGGCATTCTCCCGGAAAGTTATAAAGTGGCCGCAGTGGCACAGTTCTACCCTATCGTCGACTCTCAGTCTCTTCGCCTGCACGCAACTGCTGGATACGATTCCCTACTCGACAGTTTCAGCGTGATGTTAGGTGCAAAATACGAATTCAGTCTCAAACTCTGGTAGGAGATGGTTCAGTCAAATATTATTCTTTCGCTGCAGAATGTCAGCAAGTCATTGGGTGGCAAGACCATCCTTGACGACATCAGTCTTGATATACGTAAAGGAGAATTTGTCACGCTACTTGGTCCATCCGGATGTGGCAAGACCACGACTCTTAGGATTCTCGCCGGATTCCTATCCCCGGACAGTGGTGCCGTTCTGCTTGAGGGGAAGGACATTGCTTCGCTTCCGCCCTACAAGAGACCATTCAACACTGTATTCCAGAGGTATGCATTGTTCCCTCACCTTGATGTCTATGACAACATAGCTTTCGGCCTGAAACTCCAGAAAACCCCGGAAGATGAAATAGACAGGAAAGTCCGTAAGGTGCTCAAGATGGTAAGTATGACTGACTATGAGGATCGTGACGTGGAATCTCTTTCCGGTGGTCAGCAGCAGAGGGTTGCCATAGCAAGGGCACTTGTCAACCAGCCTCAGATACTTCTTCTTGACGAGCCGCTTGCAGCTCTTGATCTCAAGATGCGCAAGGATATGCAGATAGAGCTTAAAGAAATGCACAAGAAGCTCGGTATCACATTTATTTACGTTACTCATGATCAGGAGGAAGCACTTACCCTTTCTGATACCATTGTGGTGATGAATGAGGGCAAGATACAGCAGATTGGAACGCCTACTGATATATACAACGAGCCCCAGAATTCATTTGTGGCAGATTTTATCGGAGAGTCCAACATCCTCAACGGCAAGATGCTCATGGACCGCAAGGTAGAGTTCGCCGGACACGAGTTTGACTGTGTAGATGAAGGATTCGGAGAGAATGTCGATGTGGACGTGGTGATTCGTCCAGAAGACATATATATCATGAACCGCACCGAAGGCGCCCAATTCACCGCCAAGGTCAAGTCGTGCACTTTCAAGGGCGTGCATTACGAGATGTTTGTGGACACGGACACGGGATACGAACTTATGATTCAGGACTACAACGCATTCGCACCAGAGTCAGAAGTCGGTCTTATTATTCGTCCTAACGACATACAGGTCATGCACAAGGAGCGCAGTTTCAACTCTTTCGAGGCTGAAATTATCGACGAAAGCCATGTCGCTCTTCTCGGAGAGGAGTTTGAGTGCGAGCCTCAAACAGAGTTCAAGCCCGGAGACAAGGTAAAAGCCCGTGTGGATTTTGACAAGGTTGACCTCACCGACCATCAGGAAGACGGAAAGTTGTGGGGAGAAGTCCACTTCCTTCTCTATAAAGGAGACCACTACCACCTTACTATCCTTACCGATGAGGGAGATCATATCTGGGTAGACACCAATGATATTTGGGACAAGGGGGACCTTGTGGGTATCAATTTCGCACCAAAGGACATAAAGCTCTATAAAGCAAATGAATAAAAGAAGTTCGTGGGCTTTACCCTATTTCATCTTTCTGGTGATTTTCGTGGTACTGCCCCTGCTGCTTGTGCTCGTGTATGCACTTCAGGATGGAGCGGGGCACTTCACGCTAAGCAATATCACCAAGTTCTTCACTGACTCGGACGCCCTCAGCACATTTGCAGTATCCATAGAGATTGCCATAGAGACTACACTGCTATGCATACTCATCGGATACCCGGCGGCGTGGATTCTTTCCAACAAGGAATACAACCGCAGCGCTGTTACGATAGTGCTTTTCATTATGCCGATGTGGATCAATGCTCTCATGAGGACACTCGCTACTGCCGAGTTGTTCAACGTACTCGGCATCCAACTCGGGAAAGGCACTCTGCTATATGGAATGGTGTACGATTATCTACCTTTCATGATTTACCCTATCTATAATGTACTCAACAAGATGGACAAATCATACGCAGAGGCAGCGCAGGACCTTGGCGCCACTCCTTGGAAAGTATTCTGGAAGATAATTGTTCCCCTTTCCATGCCTGGAGTCACTAGTGGTGTACTGATGGTATTCATGCCTACCGTGAGCACGTTCGCCATCTCGGAATTTCTCACCAACAACAAGATTAAGCTTTTCGGTACTATCATTCAGGAGAATATCAACTCCTCTATGTGGAACTATGGCGCAGCCCTTGCACTTATCATGCTTGTAATCATAGGTGTGACAAGTCTTTTCCAGGGCAGTGATAAGGAAACGACAGAAGGAGGGCTAGTATAATGAAGAAATTTTTAGCTAAAACATACATCTGGATACTGCTTTTCCTCTTGTATGCCCCTATCTTTTTCATAGCCGTATTCTCATTTACCGAGAGTAAGGTACTGGGCAACTGGACAGGGTTCTCCACCAGACTGTACTCCAATCTCTTCACTGGAGACATGCAGGGAACAGGCACATTGATGTCTGCGGTAAAGAACACGCTCATCATAGCGCTTATTGCTGCCGGAGTATCTACAATACTCGGGACTCTCGCGGCAATAGGAATACACAACCTCCGCGGACGTAAGCGTGGAGCCATGACATTCCTCAACAATATCCCGATGATCAACCCTGATATCATCACCGGTGTGTCCCTCTTCCTGCTTTTCGTATTCCTTCATGTGACCCAAGGGTATGTGACTGTAATTCTGGCTCATATAACGTTCTGTACACCTTATGTCGTACTCAGCGTACTGCCGAAACTCACCAGCATGAACCCCAACATCTATGAAGCTGCACTGGATCTCGGAGCCACTCCCGCCCAGGCGCTTCGCAAGGTATTGGCACCTATGCTCCGCCCAGGCATGGTATCAGGATTCATATTGGCCTTCACCATGTCACTTGATGACTTTGCAGTCACATTCTTCACAAGAGGGACCATCGGACTAGACACATTGTCCACCTATATTTATGCAGACGCCCGTAAGGGAGGCCTTACGCCAGAGTTCAGGCCGCTGATCACGATAATGTTCCTCACGGTACTGATTCTCCTCATAATCATCAACATAAGACAAATCCGCAACACAAACAAACAAGACAAATAAAATGAAGAAGATTCTAGCCATTATCGCAGCGGCTGCCATGCTCTGCGCATGCTCCGAAGACAGGAGCCACATCCTCAAGGTCTACAACTGGGCCGACTACATTGACGAGGAACTCCTTGGAGAATTCGAACAGTGGTACGAGCAGGAAACAGGAGAACCTGTCAAGATAATCTACCAGACTTTCGATATCAACGAGACCATGCTCTCCAAGATCGAGCTAGGACACGAAGACTATGATGTCATCTGCCCTTCAGATTACATCATCGAAAGGATGCTTGAGAAAGACCTCCTCCTGCCTATCAACAAGGATTTCGGCAGCACCACCAATTACCTTGACGGAGTAGCTCCTTTTATGCAGGGACTCATGTCCAATGTCGAGGCTCACGGAAAGGATGCTAATGACTACGCTGTCCCTTATATGTGGGGAACCACCGGTATCATCTACAACCCGAAATATGTCACGGACGAAGAGGCACAGTCTTGGGAAGTACTAAGGAATCCTAAATTTGCAGGCAAGATCCTCATGAAGGATGCATTCAGAGATGTATATACTTCCCTACTCATAGCCATCAACAAGGACGCTATCGCTTCAGGCGAGAAAAGTATCAATTCCATAGCCCTCGATAGTTCCGACGAGTCTATCGCCAAGGTGGAAGCATACCTCAACTCATTCAAGGACGGAGTAGCTGGATGGGAAGCTGATTTCGGTAAAGAGCAGATGACAAAGGAGCGCGCCTGGATAAACCTCTCATGGAGCGGAGACGCACAGTGGGCTATTGACGAGGCTGCCGAGATGGGTGTTGAACTGAGATATGCCGTACCTAAGGAAGGCAGCACCGTATGGTTCGACGGATGGCTCATCCCTAAATATGCCAAGAATACCAAGGCTGCAAGCTACTTCATCAACTTCCTCTGCAAGCCGGAGAACGCCGTACGCAACATGGACGTAATCGGATATGTTAGCGCACTCGGCGGAGACGAGATTCTCTCGGAGATGGAGGATCCGGACTCATTCGGACCTCTGGATGCGACTTATTTCTTTGGCGAGAAGGCCGACAGCGTATGTCTCAACCCTGTAATGTACCCTGACGCATCCGTGATAGCAAGATGTGGCATGATGCATGATAGCGGAGATCGTACAGAGGCCCTTATGAAGATGTGGTCAAGAGTCAAAGGAGACAATGCCAATGTGTGGACATACGTACTCGTCGGAGGCGTAGTTGTAATTCTTGGCGCGCTCGTGGCAATAAGGCTGACATCTGGAAAGCGCAAGAAGCACGGAAGGCGCAAATAGTCCGACATTTGGCTTTGATAGATTTTATTGCTATCATTGTACAATAAATACTGTATTGTTATGACAAAGAAAGGGAAAATTTTCAGTTGGATAGGCGCAATCGTGGCTGTAGCACTTGCGATATTCTTCTATTTCAAGTTCTACTTTGTCTTCGGAGAAGGAGTCAAGGCAGGAGAGTTGAATCAGATCGTCTACAAGGGATGGGTCTGGAAAACATACGAGGGACGTCTTATCCAGACAGGTTTCAATAGCGCCACCAAGGGTGGCAATATCCAGTCCAATGAGTTCAACTTCTCTGTCACCGATAGGAACGTAGCCGACTCGCTGATGAGATGTAGCGGCAAATTCGTTGAACTCCATTACAAGGAATACAACGGGTGGCTCCCATGGAGAGGCATGCAGCATTATATCGTCGACAAGATAGTATCAGTACGCGATATTGAATCCACGTCAAGTGATATACCAATAGTAGTTACAGACTGACATGAACAAATTCGCATATTCCTTTTTAATCGCCACTTTTGTGGCGATTCCTTTTGCTAGTAAAGCACAGACTATCATTGACACTCACCCGGCAGGAAACCCACGCGCAAGGCTACTCACCGTGGAAGAAATCGCAGGTGCCAAGTCTTCAGCCATGTATCCATCCAGCACGAGGCTTTTCTGGGATGCAAACGGGGAATTGACCAAAACCATCAAGCGCGCTCCTGCGCCAGACTATACCCTTCCAGTCTCCGACAAGGAGGGCATAGTCTATGGACAGACTGTAAGCCGCAATGAATTCGGTGGCAACAGGTGGGTTATTCCTTCCCCTGACGGCAGCAGGCTTGCCGTATACCGCAAGGATGAATCAGGAGTCAGCCAATACCCAATATACGACATCAGGTCAAGAACTGGAGAGGCAAGAATGATTCGCTATCCTATGGCTGGCATGACATCAGAAAAGCTGTCATTATGCATCTGCAACAAATCAGGGAAGATTCTTTCCGAACTGAAAATCACCGATTACGACGACGAGCGCTATATCACCAATCCGACATGGTCTCCGGACGGAAAATATATCTTCGTCCAGGTCGTTGATAGGGTACAGCACAGAATGCGGCTTAACATGTACCGCACCGACAACGGAGACTTCGTCAGAACCATCCTCAGCGAGCGCAACAACAGTTGGATTGAGCCGCTTGACCCATTGTATTTCGTAAAGGACAGTTACGAATTCATATACCGTACGGACAACAGAGACGGTTTCCGCTCACTATACCTGTGCGACACCCTCGGCAAAGTCAAAAGACTGACAGAATGTAGCGCAGACGTGGCATACGTAGCTAATGATGGCAAATATGTATACTATACCTCCGCCGAAGTCTCCCCTATTGAGAACCACTTGTTCCGTCTGAAGATTCATGACAGTTTCGGACGACTCAAGCCTCAGAGACTTACCCCAGAGACTGGATGGCACCAGATAAATATGTCTGCCGACTGCAGCAAGTTCATTGACAGGTACAGCAGCCTCAATGTCCCAGGCGTAACGCAAGTTCGCTCCTCTGAGGGAAAACTCATAGAGCACATCGCATCGGCCACTGACCCGCTTGACGTATATGCCCAGTGTCAGGTCGAAATCGGCACAGTAAAATCCGCCGACGCCGTTACGGACAACTACTACCGTTTGTTCTACCCTCGCAACTACGATCCATCCAAGAAATACCCGCTAATCGTCTATGTATATGGCGGCCCGCACTCACAGCTGGTGACCAACAGTTGGCTTGGGAACGTCAGGATGTGGGAGATGCTGATGGCACAGAAAGGCTACTTCGTGTATGTTCAGGACAACCGTGGCACACAGAACCGCGGTGCAGCTTTCGAAAAAGCCATTAACAGAGAGTGCGGCAAAGCCGAGAGCGAAGACCAGATGGCCGGCATAGAGAGTCTGCTTGAAAGGTTTCCTTGTATTGACCGAAACAGAATAGGAGTACACGGCTGGAGTTACGGAGGATTCATGACCCTGACACTTGCCTGCGACCACCCTGGCTTCTTCAAAGTAGCCGTCGCTGGAGGGCCGGTCATTGACTGGAAATGGTACGAGGTGATGTACGGAGAGCGCTATATGGACAATCCTGACACCAACCCTGAAGGATTCGAATCCACTTCACTCATCGCCAAGGCATCCAACCTTACCGGAAGGGTGCTGATATGCCAAGGCGTAGAAGATGACACTGTAGTATGGCAGCACTCATTATCCTTTGTCCAGGCTGCGATAGAGGCAGGAAAAGCACTTGACTATTTCCCATATCCGCTTGACAAGCATAACATGACTGGCAAGGCCAGACTGCATCTGTATGAGAAGATAACTGACTATTTCGAGACATATTTATGAAACGACTGATAAGCATAATAATACTTGCCTCACTTGTATGCGCAGGAGCCTCCGCGCAGACCAAGAGTGAGACACGAAGTTATGAGAAGGCTGTCGCAAAGCCCACCATCAAGGCTTTTGACAAATTCCTGAAAAAGTACCCTTCCTCTGTATATGCCGCAGAGATTTCTGCGCGTAGGGACACCCTTCTGAGCATATCGCCATACTCTTTTGATGAAGCGGCAGATATCATCTCTGGCCTTATTCCCGGCGAAGGAGAGTTCAGGGCATTCGGGGAGAGGAAAAACACAGTAGATTACATCTATGCCATACGGCTTGACTCCGATGGAGCATTGACAGTATATTCCACCGTGAAAGCTGGCAGTTCATGGAAAGAACCGGAGTCTTCTGAATTTCCGCTAAACCTTGCAGACGGCATGCACATCACCGGATTTGCAGACTCATGTAGCACATTCCGTCTCAGAGACGAGTTTTACTTCACATTCAACCTGCTCGCAGATGACAAGCAATCTTCGCAGGCAAGCTTCATAAGTGCTTATTTCTGCCCTGACAACTATCTTTCTGGCAGCGTATCATTCACGGGAACAGCAGTTCCGTCCAAAGACAAGCCATACTGCATCAGAGGTAGGATAGATGACTTTGCAGCCGATACTTCAGCTCCGCAGATTAGGCTGCTGATGTCCAAATTGCAGAGTAATCCCCTACTTGAGAAAATTCCCGATAACGTGTACTACACCGAGCTCGCCATCCGGAAGTGGCAGGAAGAGAACCCTTCCGCACTCAAGGATGCCCGTCAGATACACTTTATTTCACTTCCAGAGGTTTGTTCACTCTCAGAGAAATTCACCACGGTAAAGGGGAAACAGCAGTCTGCCAAATACACAGCCGCAATCATAGACATCATGGGATATACTGTAATAGTGGTCAAGCAGAAGGCAGACGGAGCATATACCCTCGCATGGGCAGAACCGCAGTGCAAGGACAAGTATAAAGACAGACTGCTCAATAGCATCTACTTCACTAGTCCAACCACTCTTACCATAAACTATTATCATGGCAGCAGGACATTCAGCTATTCCCTCAACCTTTCAAGTCAGCAGCTCAAACGTTAAGGAGACTTATTGCATATAATTATAAAATTTTTTAATTTTGTAATATATGAGTCACAAACATAACATATTGCAAGTACAGTCTCTGAACTGGGTTTACTACCTTGCTATAGCACTCAACTTCGGATTTGTTATCCTTGAGGCGGCAGTTGGAATCGGTTGTCATTCGATGGGACTTATTTCAGACGCCGGCCACAAGCTGTTCGACGTTTTCAGTCTTGTGATTGCCCTTGTGGCATTCAAGATGGCATCCAGTCAGCCAAATAGCAGATTCACATACGGATACAAGAAGACATCAATACTGATTTCTCTTCTCAATGCCATTCTGCTACTCATCGCTGTGGGTATTATCATAGTCGAGAGTTTCGAAAAGTTCAACACTCCTTCCGAGGTTAGTGGATCGGCCATATCGTGGACTGCCGCTGTAGGAATATTGGTGAGCGGAGCAAGCGCACTTCTGCTGATGAAGTATCAGAAAAGGGATATCAATACCAGAGGCGCTTTTCTTCACATGGCCACAGATTCTCTTATTTCACTTGGAGTGGTCATCTCCGGAATAGTCATCGACCTTACAGGATGGTATCCTCTTGATCCGATTGTCAGCATTATAATAGCTTTCGTCATTATGCACAACACCGTACGGCTACTCACCGAGAGTTTCAGAATGAGTATAGATGCAATGCCTGACGGTGTGGACTACTATACGGTCATTGAGAATATCTGCTCCTGCGGCAATGTAGAGAGTGTACACGATCTTCACATCTGGTCGGTGAGCATAATGGAAAAGGCGCTTACGGCAAGGATCAAGCTCAAAGACTTCACCCAAAGCCGAGAGACAGTGGAACAAGTCAAATCCGTGCTTACGAAAGAAGGTATTGATCATATCACCATAGAAACATATTAAACAGACTGTTTTAATCATTCAAATACGGTTAGTTACAATGAAAGTATTTAAATTTTTTGTAGCGGCAGCAGCCGCTTGTGCCATGATGGTTTCATGTGGCACCGAGTCCGGAAGCATCTCCGGAAAATGGATTGTGAACAATGTAGGAGGAAAGGCCGTTTCTGACTGCGAAAACACTCCATACCTCACCTTTGACGAGAAAGAGAGCAGCGTCAACGGCTGTCTCGGAGTCAATCTCCTTATGGGCTCTTATTCTTATAAGGATGGAGCACTTTCTTTCTCCAATATGGGCTCTACCATGATGGCTGGACGTCCAGAAGATGCTGAAATAGAAAGAGCCCTCAATGAAGCCCTTGAGAACACAGCCAAAGCCAAGATTGACTCTGACACTCTCCAGCTCTGCGACAAGTCTGGCACCGTGCTCGTCACTCTGACCAAAGCTCCATCAGAAGAGCAAGTCGCCGCTCCATCAGAGGAGCACAACTGCACCGACTGTGAACAGGAGGAGCAGTGCAGCCACGAGGGCCAGGAAGAACAGTGCGAAAAGTGCGAGCAGAGCGAGAAGTAGCACTCTCCTTTTTTAATTTTCGGCATTTCTGACTATCTTTGTGAGATTAATGCAGGCTGCCCTTATGCGCCAGGCATAAGGGCAGCCTTTTTGTTTGCATAATAAACGCCCCGAATATGTTTGAAAATTTATCTGATAGACTCGAAAGGTCTTTCAAAATACTCAAAGGTGAAGGCAAAATCACCGAAGTCAATGTAGCAGAGACCCTCAAGGAAATACGTAGAGCACTGCTTGACGCCGATGTATCTTACAAGGTCGCCAAGGAATTCTGCGACAAGGTCAAGGCCAAAGCCATGGGTGCCAACGTGCTTACTGCCGTCAAGCCACAGCAGATGATGGTTAAGATCGTGCACGATGAGTTGGCAGACTTCATGGGCGCGGAGCACTCTGAAATCAACGTCAAGGGCTCCCCTGCCGTAGTTCTCATTGCAGGACTCAACGGCTCAGGAAAGACCACATTCAGTGGAAAGCTTGCACTCAACCTGAAGAGCAAGAAAGGGATGCGTGTTTTGCTTGCCGCCTGTGATACATTCAGGCCAGCAGCCATTGACCAGTTGAAGACCCTTGGAAGCCAGATAGGTGTAGAGGTGTTCAGCGAGGAGGGAGAAAAAGACCCTGTAAAGGTGGCAAAAGACGCCATTGCCAAGGCTCGCAGTGAAGGATATAGCGTAGTGATTGTAGATACCGCTGGACGCCTTGTAGTCGATCAGGAACTGATGGACGAGATTAAGGCTATCCACGACGCCATCAAGCCTACTGAAAGCCTATTCGTTGTGGACGCCATGACAGGACAGGATGCGGTAGAATCAGCTAAGGCATTCAACGAAGCTATCGACTACGATGGAGTTGTTCTCAGCAAGATGGATGGTGACACTCGCGGAGGTGCAGCCTTGTCCATTAAAGCTGTCACAGGGAAGCCTATCAAGTTTGTAAGCTCCGGCGAGAAGATGGAAGCACTTGACGTGTTCTATCCGGAACGAGTAGCAGACCGAATTCTCGGAATGGGAGATGTGGTTTCTCTCGTAGAAAAAGCCCAGGAGCAGTTTGACGAGCAGCAGGCCCGTGCACTGAAGAAAAAGATAGCCAAGAACCAGTTTACCCTTGTAGATTTCTACGATCAGCTAAAGCAGGTCCAGAAAATGGGCAACATGAAGGATATAATGGGCATGCTTCCTGGTATGGACAAGGCGCTCAAGGATGTCGATATTCCAGATGACGCTTTCAAGTCCACTGAAGCCATCATCCAATCCATGACGCTCTACGAAAAAGAACACCCTGAGTGCCTCAACAGCTCACGCCGTATTCGTATAGCTAAAGGGTCAGGAACTTCCATTGCGGAAGTCAACAAACTGCTCAAGCAGTTCGAGCAGACCCGCAAGATGATGAAGATGGCAGTAGACGGCTCTCTTCAGCAGAAGCTTCGCGCCATGAGACGATAATCTCACGACGCTTGGCTTAACGGCTTAAAATATCAATTTCATATCAGCATCTATCATCTCGGCAGACATCTCTTCTGGGATGAAATGCCATTCTCCAAGGATAGAACTATCCCCGACATTGGACTTATTCAGTTCTCCCACTTTCAGGATATAGTCGTAGATCATATTCCTTATTTCCGGATAGCGGGCAACGACCCTTCCCTCAGCCTCTACATCCTTAATTCCGGCACCTTCAGGAATAAGGTTGCCTCCACCATTGGCTCGATATGAAGTCATGGCAACATTATACCAAGCATTCATGTCGAACGGTTCCCCAGACGCAAGCGACTTTATGGCCACACGGCTTCCCTTAGGCTTGGTTACATCCACCGTATATACAAGTCCGGCAGCCGAATCAAAATTATAACTCCGTCCGACGAAAGACCACCTTTCCGAACCGGTACGGGCATCAGGAGAGGACTTAATACGAAGTACATGCTCTCCTGGAGTCTGAATCCATCCATCATACGAATACTCAAGATAGTTTTTGATTTCACTGCCGCGCATCTTTACAACAAACATCTGATTCTCATACGGATAGATAGTGAACATATCATTGAAGACAAGTTCTCCCGACTTTACGGTGCCGTTGAATGTAAGTGGTGCAGCGAAAGACATCTGAGCCTCTGGCACGGATATCTGTACCGTGTGAACCAGATTAATATAATCAGACATCCCCTTATATGCATCACGTGTGCGCATATCCATAGCAAGACTGCCGACTCTTTTATTGGTAAACTCACAAACTTTCTGGTAGTCTTCCTCAAAGTATGCTACCATGAAGTCATCCACCTTGCGCTTATCCATCCTTACTACCTTCGCATCAATATCCTTGGACCTCACCTTTCCCAGGAATTTATCCACGGTTATCTCCGCATACCCCACATTTCCGGCCTTTGAGCCGCTGTTCACCAATGCGCTACCGGAGTACTTAACAGAATACGGAGCATGATCATGAGCTGTCACTAACAGGTCCACCCCTTTAAGGGAATGAAGCAGATCAATACCCTGACTCTCAAGCACTTTTCCGTCTCCGCTACCAGTGCCTGAATGCACTGCAGCTATGACGACATCCGGCTTATGCTCAGCAACCACCTTATCCACCCACTCCTGCACACAAGGAATCAGCGACTTGAAATCCATTCCTTTCCACAATCCCTCCGAGAGCCATGCCTTCATATTGGCATTGGTAAAGCCAAGTACAGCTACCTTCATACCGGCTCTCTTATAAATATTATACGCCGGGAAATACGGCTTTCCGTCATCTACACGCACAGCATTGGCTCCCAGGAAAGGAATCCCATGGGCACAAAGCTCTGAGCATACCTTATCATAGACAGCATGGCCAGTCTCCACATCATGATTGCCCACAACTACGGCATCATACCCCATATATGATACAAGTCTCGGGAAAAGGTGCTCTCCAGTAGTATCCACATAATTGAAATAATAGGCCGCATTATCACCCTGGAGGCAGTCACCGGCATCAAGCAGAAGCACATTCTCACTTCCCACTTCAGCGCGAAGGCTGTCTACATAGTATTTGACAGACATAAGACTTGTCCTGTCCGGGGCACCGTTAATATAGTTCTTATTGAACCATGCTCCATGTACGTCACCAGTAGTCACTACATAAAGCCTACGCTCCTTGGCATCAAGCGAAACGGTCATCACGCTGGACAGCACTACCGCCAGCACGGCAAGTAAGTTACGAAACATTCTTTTCATGCCACAAAATTACAAAGAAATCCATACATTTGCACCATGGTAAAACTGTATACGGAAGTCCGGGTGGAACGCCGGAACGATATTAGCATCACCCTTTCAGACAGGATTTTGATGCTTGGGAGCTGCTTCAGCGATGAGATTGGAGACAAGCTTCTTGATGCCGGCTTTGAGGTATTATGTAACCCGTTCGGAACACTGTACAACCCGGCTTCTATAGCTTCTGCCATAGCCAGGCTTGATGCTTCGGGCACTCTTTTCACGGCAGGAGACTGCGTACAGATAGGAGCAGGAGACGGGCGGATATGCAGTTTCGAGCATCACAGTTCATTTGCGGCTCCCACACAGGAGGCTTTTCTTGAGAAAGCCAATGGAGCACTTCTAAGTTCAAGAGAATTCTGGAAGGCAGCGAATATCGTAATCATCACTCTCGGCACATCATTCATCTGGAAGCATGACGGGAAGGTAGTCTCCAACTGCCTCAAACGTCCCGCACGAGAATTTGATAGGTCCATGCTGACTCCCGACAAGACAGCGTCCCTCCTTAATGGCATAATAGACGCGCATCCTGACAAGAAATTCATTTTCACAGTCTCCCCCATCAGGCATCTCGGGGACGGGGCCCATGCCAACACAGTATCCAAAGCATCCCTGCATATTGCCCTCGAGCAAGTACTGGGAACTTATCCGGAACGCACGACCTATTTTCCAGCCTATGAGATCCTTCTGGACGAACTGCGCGACTACCGCTTCTATGCGACAGACCTTGTACATCCGCGCGACGTAAGTGTAGACATAATCTGGAGTCGGCTTAAAGAAAGCCTTATCCCAGAAAGCGAATACCGACGCCTTGAAGCAAACCTCAAGGCATCGGCAGCTGCCAGGCACATTCCGCACACTGAGCAATAAGAAGGTTAGTTATTTAGTTATTTAGTTATTTAGTTATTTGATTCTCGGTTTCTTGACATCTCCGGCTCCTTTGACAGCATAGTTGAAGTTGCCTACGCTCATATCAGAGAGATCAATCTCTCCTGCACCGCGAATGGTAGCACTAGCATTGCCAGCCCATCCGTCAGACACCTCGCAACTTCCGGCGCCATTTATCTGTATAGAAAGGGACTCGCAGTCAATGGTATCAATGCCAATATCTCCAGTTCCATTAATCACAAGACCCACATTGGCCGCTTTCAAAGACTCAAATTCTATGTCAGAAGCCCCGGACGACAGAAGATTAAAGTCCCCAAAAGACACAGAACCTTCAGCCGAGAAATCAACTGCACCGTTAAGGGTCACATCTGCCAGATCATTCGCACTTATTGCAATCTCAAGCTTCTTCACATTTTTTAGGGTTCTGCCGTCTTCTCTCAATATGATTAGGTGTCCCTCATCGTCAGAAATGACAGAAATGGCACCCAAAATACTTTCTCTCGTAACAATCTTCACAAAAGGATCCCCTTGAGTAAAAGTGATATCAGCAGGAATATCGCAACGGATACTATTAAACTCCTTCACATCATAAACCTTTTCAGCCATCTCTACGCTCTCCCCTACATTTCCGACATCCTGATGATCTTCTCCCTTATATGTAACAAATGCACAAGAAGACACGACAACTGCTAACATAACTGAGCCCAAATGACAAATAAATCTTTTCATATACAACACAATTATTACAACAACAAATCTTTAACTTCAAGCCCTAGCAGGGCTGCTCTGCTCTTGAAAGCAGGAACTTCTTCCTCAATAAACTTCCGCCTCTCAGAATTCCTTATAACATCAAGAGCGTCACTTGACACGAAGAACCCTATTCCCCGCTGATTGAAGATGACCCTCCTGTCTGAAAGGACTTCATAAGACCGCGCCACGGTATTTGGATTCACCCCAATATTTGCGCCCCATTCCCTCACTGAAGGGATGCGATCTCCTGGTTTGAATTCTCCAGAGAGTATCCTCTCGCAGATATTGTCCGATATCTGTATATAGATAGGCTTATTACTGTCAAACTCCATCATACCCTAGTGTTTAATGGTTTTAAGTCTAAAGAACAGACCGGCCATAACCACAACAATCTGTGCAAATGAGAGAATGTTGAGCCAGTTGTTCACCATTCTGACTATCTGCTCAGGACCGTCATAGTCGCAGATATTCTCCAATACAAGATTAAGGCTGTCCTCGTTTATAGATGCAGAGAAAAACAGACTAAAGAACACACCTATCACCATGCAAATAAGTATTGTCTTGGCCACTTTGGCCCTTTTGAAGCATACCGCACCAAGAGTAAAT
>ERZ808274.163-NODE-163-length-38363-cov-4.154615_pt1 | contig 38363 bp, 34 predicted proteins | sample MGYA00521277_ERZ808274 | MGnify/ENA primary metagenome ERZ808274 (study PRJEB31516, sample SAMN03275597) | gut metagenome | biome: mammalia-associated habitat; material: feces | host: Papio cynocephalus | place: Kenya | collected 2012-07-28 ... | reverse complement strand
TTCTTATGTGAAGCACGTGTCTGATGCGGCTCGATACGATTGCGATGCCGCGGTGGATATCAAAGACAAGAACCTTATGGTCAAGATCGTTTCCGCGATGTCCTTTGTAGAGAACGGTCTTAAGGCAAACCTGACGGATGTGATATCTGGCTGGGAGATGTATAGAAGAGACCGCCCTTGAAATGCAGGCAGCCTTGGGAGTGGCTGTAAATAAAAAACTCCCGACCTGTAAGAAATAGTACCACCCACCTCTTACACAAGAGCGTCACCGCGCAAAGCCGGGAGTAAGCCCCTCGTTTGCACGGTGACGCTTTGTGCGTATGGGTGGTACGAGGACAAAGGTAGCAATAATTTTTAATTCAACAGATATGAGGACACCTATTTCCTATTATGGAGGGAAACAGACGATGCTGAAGCACATAATCCCTCTCATACCGTCACATCGGCTTTACACGGAAGCCTTCTGTGGTGGTGCGGCCGTATTGTTCGCCAAGTCTCCTGCTGAGGCGGAGATTATAAATGACATCAATATGGAGCTTACAAACTTCTATTGGACGGCTCAGGTCTATTATCGGGACTTGAAGACGGAGATTGACAAGACCCTGCATAGCCGAGACCTTCACGCCCATGCGGCTCACATAAACGCCTATCCGGAATTCTTCTCCCCTGCCCAGCGTGCTTGGGCTGTCTGGGCATTGTGCAGGATGTCTTTCGCGTCAATGATGGACGGCTCCTTCGGATATGACTTCGGAGGCGGTATGCCGAAGAAAGTCCAGAACGCCAAGGATGAATTCACCGAGCAGATATGCCGACGGCTTGAGCATGTCACCATTGAGAACAGGAACGCCCTCGATGTGATTCAGACCTACGATTGTGATGACGCGTTCCATTTTGTCGATCCTCCGTACATCAATAGCGACTGTGGCCACTATGAGGGCGTGTTCTCGGACCGGAATATGGAAGAACTCCTCCGTCTGCTTGAGACGGTCAAAGGTAAGTTCATGCTTACGATGTTTCCCTATGAACCGATTGAGAAGTATGCCGAGAGAAACGGGTGGACAATTCATCGTATCGAGAGGACTATAAGCGCATCGAAAACCTCACGCAGGAAGCAAGAAGAATGGATGGTCTGCAACTATGAGGAACAGCATCAGCAGAACCTGTTCGAGCAGGTCGGGGGGGGGCGAATAACGGCCATTATTAGCCGTTTGAAAGGCATTCTAATGGTTATCTATATTGAGGACTAAATCTATCAAATATGAACAAATATCATCAAATTTTACATCGTATTCTGTTGGACGGAAAGATGCAGCAGAATAAGAAGGGAGCCATAAAATACCTGCTGAACCAGCAGCTGTCATTGACTCCGTATGACCTTCTTGACATATTCGAGGGTCATAACCTTGCAAGGAAGAAGCTGAGGAATGAACTGGACTTGTTTACTCACGGAGAACGGAATGTTGAGAAGTATCGGGAAGCCGGCATCTCGTGGTGGGATTATGTCGGTCCGATATTGGTGAACTCTTATCCGACCTATTTTGAAAAACTGCCGCCTCTTGTCGCCAGGATAAACAAGGAGAAGAGAAACAGCAAGAACTATGTCCTGTTCCTTGGTGCTACCGATGCGGAGAGCAACCAGGCTCCGTGCCTATCCCTTATCCAGTTCCAGATTGAGGATGGGGAGCTTGTCCTGTCGGCATATCAGCGCAGCTCAGATGCCAGCCTTGGGCTGCCGTCTGACATTTATCATCTGTATCTGATATCAAGACAGATTGACCTACCATTGAGGTCGATAACCCTGTTTTTGGGCAATGTCCACATCTATGAGAACAACCTGCCGAATACCGAACGGCTTTTGGCAGGAGAGGAGGTCAAATTTGAGCTGAATGTCTAATGGTGACGCACTCTATTGAAAAGGCTCTCAAAACGTGTTCAACTGACGTTTGAGAGCCTTTTCTGTTGGCGTGACGTGTGCGATTTTTCTGTCACATTTCGTTTTTGCGGTTTCGTGGTTGATTTTCATCGCATTTGGTTTTGAACTTCATCACGATTGGTTTTGCCGATTATATTTACATCCAGCGGTTTTCATTCTAAATCATTCTGCTTGAAATTTTATCTCATCCACACAGACAGCAAAAGAGAAATTGTCAGCGGAACCGAAACAATGATTCTTAACGAAATTCTCAGAAGCGGCAGCATCCACACGAAGCTCATGAATATCACCAAGTAACGAGAGGTCAACCTCCGTCCACCTGTCCATAACAAAAGTCTTTCCACCACGATAATCGCCAAGAGCGATAATCTGCTCGCCAGTCTTCTTCCCATCAATATCATAGCCGATAAAAGAGACCTCGAAGAAGTCCCCTTCCACAAATCCAGGCTTGCTATAGAACCCTATATGCATACGCTGCCAGTTGCGGGCAGTATTATTGACATATAGGGACTGAATCTTGTGGGATACTCCTTTCTCAAATACAAGCGCAGGATGCTGCCCCTCGTGCATCATCGGATCGTAGAACCACACAGAGTAGGCAGATGTACCGGCAGCACCATTAAGAAGTGTTGCATCATAGTCTTTATCTCCAGTAATGGCTGTATTAATCACACCCTTGACGTCATCAGGGTAACCGACAAACTCACCTTCAAGGTCAGGTTTGACAGCGCCATCAGAAAGCATTACACCAGAAAGATATGAGTAATAATAATTCACCGCGAACGTCGCTCCAAACTCTGTATATGTGGAGTCACCATTGGCAGTAGGAGCATTGTTATTCTTCCCTACCTTGAAGGAATGATTATCAAAGGAGATACTCCGATAATTCTGTGACGGCTCCTGCTTTCCGCATGAAGCCAACACGACACCAAATACGCTCAGAAGAGCCAAAACTCTTTTAGTCATAACACTATTGATTTGTATAATCATTAATTTCAGGTATTTCTCCTGTCCAACTTCCCCTAATATGATGAGGTTGAAGAGAGCTGTCAGAAAGGTTAAAATCGTCCTCAAAATCAAATTTTATAGTATATTGACCTCCATTGGACGAAATAGTCATAGTGCCACCCACTATTGGAGCGAGAGCCTTAGGGTAATAGTCATTGCCACTCTGCTCATAACGAATATAGCATGACGGCTCTGCGTCAGAGAAACCTATTTTTCCAGGGGTTACCGTCCACGGCTCCACGTCTGCGGACACTTTGTATGTCCCTACAGGCAAGGCCGAAGAACTACCCATACCGGCAATGAAGTCAATATTGAGGACCTCAAGTTCATTTGCAAGCACAATACCATAATTGATAGTACCATTGCCCATGAAATCACCATAATAGTTGGCGGTAGAGCACTTGAGCGGCACCATATTGACATCTTCCTCGAGAGTGGTCTGCGGCTCTATCAGCATCGAGCGTTCCTCCACCGTTCCTGTCCAGGATGCCTTGACAGAATATCCGTCAGAGTCAGAAAGGTCGCAATCAATACTATATGTTCCATCTTCATTATTGGCTATTTTCACCACGCCATCTACGATGGTGCAGAAACGAGACTTATAGTTCTTGTCTATCTGCATGCAGAATGTTCCGAGAGCCTGACTTCCAAACCATACGCCAGGGTAGAATACTCCAGGTTTGTAATCCATCCTTGTACCTACCTTATACGTTCCGGCAATGTCACCTCCTTTCTCTGTGTAAAGGTCAAGTTGGATCTTGTGACCAGGACCGGACGGGTACATACCTTCGTTTGCAATCTTGTCTGTGTCGAAACAGCGCAAAATATAGTTGTCGTATTCCTCGTTGCTGCTATAGAGTTCTCTGGTAACCCGATGCAGGTCTATATCGAGATTGGCATTGATATGGGTATTGTCCAGTTCCTCTCCTTCCCCGCTCTTGTCCGCGAGCACAATCTCCCCTTCATACACAAATTGCATCGCAACCCCTGCCGTTGTCACAACATCTGCGGTCACGCAGTATCCATTGGACGTATGCTTGACGGATATCGTACCATCCGCGAAAAGGACATTCTCGATACGAGACCTGTCACCAACTTTCTCCTTATTGACAGTAGCAAAAGTCAAGGTAGGGTTAAAGGTATAATTAGCGCGATGCTCACTCAACTTATATATTCCCTCCGGAACCACAGGATTGGTATGATCCGCACTAACATCCCCCCAGAGATCAAAATACATCACATATTCACCCTCGTTCATGGGAGCAAGGTAGTCCTGCTGTTCGCCGATATAGCCTATTTCTCCAGAAGAAACTATGAAATAATAGTCTGCGAAGCCCTCTTTCCAGAAGTCCCCAAAATAGATACCATCTTGGAACTTATGCAAATCTACTGCACTCACAGGCTCCGGAGACGGTGATTCAGTCTTGTGACATGACACAGTTGCCATACACACGAACGCACCAATAAACGCTCCCATAATTCGGGAGAATCTTTCAGAAATCATAATACTATCAAAAACTAACTAACCAACATAAGGGCCTATACAACGACAGACCCCATTTTCTAAAGATATCCGCGCCTGTTAGCGGACAATTTCGGCCGGCCCGGTAAGAAACACCCCAGTAAACGGAGACCCACTGCATGACGGCGGGCAGAACTCCACCTCAAGACTGGCTATACGTGCATGGAGAGCCACTGAAACAGTCTTCTTCGAATCCGGTTTCTTCAGCCACGAGGCGATGGCGCTGGCTGTAAGCCCTGTACCACAGGCAAGAGTCTCAGCTTCGACGCCCTTTTCGAAAGTACGCACCTTTAGAGAACCGTCATCAAGGATCTGCACGAAATTGGCATTGACCCCCTGTGGAGCAAATGTCTCGTCCAGCCTATATCGTTTTCCGACACTCTCAATGTCAAGAGAATCAACATCTGGCACAAATTTCACGAAATGCCTGGTACCGGTATTAAGAAACCACCCGTCAAGAGAAGGTCTATACTCGGTGCAGTCTATCATCCCAAGGCGAACGCTTGATACATCCCCAATACGAGATAATATCTTCCCTGTATGCACACCATCCGCAGCAACAAACCTGAACATCCCACCATCCGAAGGCCTTATACCACAGAAATCAGCAAACGCCACAATGCAGCGTCCGCCATTTCCGCACATCATACCTGAGGACCCATCCGGATTGTAAAACTCCATGCTGAAATCATATCCGTCAGCATCGGAAAGAATCATCAGACCATCTGCACCCACACGCCCATCCGCAGCCAGAAAGCCTTTTGAGCGATCACATAAGATGCTGATGACCCTCTTGTCTCTATATCTTTCTACTCCACCAGCACGCCCATCCAACACCACAAAATCATTACCCGCGCCAGAATACTTATATAACTCCACCATTACTTTATCTCAACATATCTTCAAGCGTCACCGAACCGGAAGTCTTCTCGTCACGATATTTCACTATCACCGGACAATAAAGAGATACTCCTGAGCCAGCAGATACGCCATGTCTTACTGGGCGGCTTCCTGACACGACCACTGCCCCACGAGGCACCACCACTCGTCCATCCGCATTGCGCGGAACGAATTCTCCTGTGGTAGCGTCAAATATAGCTGTAGAGCTGGTAATGATGACACCAGAAGCTATCACAGCCCCCTCCTGGACTATTGTACCCTCATATATTCCGCAGTTGCCACCGACAAAAGCACCGTCCTCAATGATGGTCGGCATGGCCCCAGCTGGTTCAAGAACCCCGCCGATCTGGGTGGCAGCCGAAATATGTATATGCTTTCCTATCTGAGCACATGAACCGATAGTCACGTGGCTGTCCACCATAGTACCCTCGTCTACATACGCACCCACATTAATATAAGAAGGAGGCATCACAATAGCCCCACCAGCGACAAACGCTCCCCTACGAATACTTGTCCCACCAGGAACAATCCTCACGCCGTCTTCAGCGCTGAAACTCCGGACCGGGTATGTATTCTTGTCAAAGAAAGAGAACTGCCCCTCGCTCATGTCACAAATAGTGCCGAAGCGGAAACCGGAGAGGATCACTTCCTTAACCCACTTGTTGACTATCCATTCATCTCCCTTTTTCTCAGCTACCCTGATTTCTCCCTTTTCAAGGCCTCGGATGACCTCTTCAAATTTTTCCAATGTTATCTCCATAGTTCTGCAATTATCTGTGACATAAGTGTTCTTGTAGATTCACCAGCCCTGACAAGTGGAAGTCTGACTTCATCCTCCATGAGCCCAAGAATGCTCATTGCAGCCTTGGCTGGAATCGGATTAGACTCCACAAAGCAGGCCTTGAAAAGCGGCGTAAGACGATGATGGAGCCTCCTTGCAGTGACTATATCATTGGCACTCAATGCATTCACCATATTCACAACCTCTTTTGGTGCTATATTGGAAGCAACACTGATAACGCCTTGCGCGCCAGTGGCCATGAAAGCAAGTGTCATATCATCATCTCCACTTAGAACAGAGAACCCTTCTGGAGCAGAACGTATAATGGCACTGACCTGAGAATAATTCCCAGAAGCCTCTTTCGTGGCAATAATATTAGGGCAGTCGGAGGCAAGCCTGAGGCAGGTGTCAGCACTCATGTTAGCTCCTGTCCTACCTGGAACGTTATAAATAACTATAGGCTTGTCTGTGAACTCGCTTATTGTCTTAAAGTACTGATACTGCCCTTCTTGCGTAGGCTTATTGTAGAATGGGACCACCACAAGCAGAGCATCGGATAACTTTTCCACCATAGATATGTTCTCAAGAGTTGCGCCCAGAGAATTGGAGCCGCAACCCACCACCAAAGGCAGCGTCCCAGCACATTCATGGGTTATCTCAAGAAGCCTTAATTTCTCATCGCGGGTCAGCGTAGGCGTCTCACCGGTAGTGGCTAGCGGCACCAGGAAATGGACCCCAGCCTCAACCTGTCGACTGACACATTTCCGGTACGCATCAAAATCAACCTCCGTTCCCTTGAACGGGGTCAGGAGTGCCGTTCCGCACCCCTCAAGATGGAGTCTTGTCATAATATCAGATCCTTGAATTCATACACACCATTGACACTATCTGCAAGGGTGGCAGCATACACTGCCCCTTCAGCAAAACCCTCACGAGAGAATGCCTCATGAGTAAACGAAAGCTTATCAACACCTGAAAGGAACTCTACGGTATGAATCCCCGGCACTTCCCCGACGCGATGAGCCTCTATCTCCGGCTTCACTTCCAAATGACGCTCCACAATATCAGCAAGGCTCTTTGCCGTACCACTTGGTGCGTCAAGTTTATGAATATGATGAGTTTCATCCACCTTAGGGACATAACCATGTCCTTTCATAACATCACAGGCACGCTGCACCGCAGCAAAAAGAGCATTTACCCCAATAGAGAAATTAGATGCCCACACAAGGGTCTTGCCCTCTTTACGAAAAGATGCAAAAACCTCATCCTTAATATCATACCAGCCAGTAGTTCCCACCACGGCAGCTTTAAACTTACGCGCGATTTCAGGATAATTACTCCTAAATGCCTCAGGTGTGGTAAAATCCACACATATACTCTCTGCTGCCACATCATCTGGCACAGAGCATACGTCATCAGTAGCACCGGCAAGCTCAATTCCATGCCTCGCCAAAGACGTCTCCACCATGTGCCCCATCTTTCCGTATCCGCTAATCAATACTTTCATATATCCTTATATACTGCTTTATTGCTATTTCAATATCACTCTTCAGTATGTACTCGTTGTCTCTATGAGCCACCGTAATTGAACCAGGGCCACATATCATCTTATGCTTGAAGTTACTCAGATGCGGAGCATCACTTCCGAAAGAGACCGTCTTGGATGGTATACCAGGCACCGTATAATACTGCAAAGGACTATCTCCCCCACGTGCACTAACTCTTACACATTCCGTCGCCACACCATCCATATATTCAACCACTGCCTCATCTGAAGCAAAAGTCGTCCTGAAATACAGACGGCAGTCAAGCCTAGGACTGAGTATATTCTGAGGATTGTCGCTATGCAGAAGACCCACATTCCACGTAGTATCCCCGAGAAGAACATCCTTCGGGAAATCAGAGACCTCAAGATCATTCATAAACCGCACGAACATATCTACAGCGCTTCGGCCGTATTGCGGATACCCAGAATGAAAAGCCTCTCCCATGAAACTCAAATCAAAGGACTTTGTTCCCTTGGATGCTGATACCATACAATTGTCGGTAGGCTCACCCACCACTAGAAACGGCGCCCTGAAATCCGTTTTAGCAAAGGCCTTAGCCCCGAAAGAACCTGTTTCCTCACCGCTGAGCAGAAGCAGTCCAAATCCGACACATCCACTCTGGGAAAGAGCCCGGCATGCCGAATACATGGCATAAATCTGTCCCTTGGCATCACAACTTCCCCTACCACGGACCTCATCACCGCTAAAACTCGGCGCAATGTATGGTGGTACAGTGTCCATGTGTGTACAGAACACTATCTTCGGCACGCCCCAGCAAAAAAGCAAATTTAGGCTACCGTCACCGACCTCATAGACATGGACCGACTCTGCCTTCAACTCGGAAGAGAGCCATAAAGCGAACTCCCGCTCCCGCCCGGAAGTGGAGTCGAAAGAAAGCATTTCCCGAAACAGTTCCATACTATAGAAGAATGTCTCTTATTATTCCAGTAGCGGCAAGTCTCGTACCTTCTCCCGCTCCTTTTATTACAAGAGGAGACGAATACTCGCTCGCTATCACTATCACGTTTTCCGTGCCACTGATATGGTAGAAAGGACTGTCAATATCCACAAGCCTCATCTTTATCTCTGCGCGATAGCCAAGTCGTGCGGACGGATCCCGGTGAAGGGAAGCCACGAAACGCTGTCGTTTTCCGATAGCATCAAGCTCATCTTCACGGCGTTCGAACACCGGTTCATATTCTGCAAGCAGACGATAGAATGTGTCTATATCACAATCAAAGAACTCCCTGCCCAACATAGGCTCTATATGTACGTCACTTTCTTCCAAAGGGACAGAAGCCTCGCGTGCCAGAATTAGGAGTTTGCGGAGCACATCCTTTCCACCCAAATCCACCCGAGGGTCTTTCTCTGTAAGGCCCTCATTCTGCGCTTTTCTAAGAATAGCGGCAAGACTGTCACTCCTCCTTCCGTCATAGCCTGTGATAATGTAGTTCATCGTACAAGAAATCACAGCCTCAATAGACTCAATACTATCACTGCAGTTGGCCCCTCCGGCTATCGACTCGAGCACAGGCATTGAATTTCCGACAGTAGTGTCATACCTAAAGAAAGCCCCGTTTTCCCTAGCGGACGACTTTAGTGCCGCATATTGGACAAACGGAACGGCAAGGGAACGCCTATTAGATGTAACCACATTGATACCCGAGCGAAAAAGTTCATCGTATTTCCTATATAGTCTCTCATCGTCAGTGCAATCCACAAACACAGACCTACGAGGGGCTACAGCACACACAGCTACGATATATGCATCACCAGCAGCATCCTCACCTTCAAGAAGTCTGCGTGCAATGGATGGTGCCGAAATACCACGCATATCTATGGCAAACTTACGGCTGTTAGAGACACCCACTATCCGAATATTCTTTCCCAGACGTTCAGCCACTCTCTCACTGCTTCGCTCTATCATATCTACTAATTCACGTCCCACAGCACCATATCCAGCGATAAACACATTGATAGAGCTGACAGCACGAGACTCGAAGAACTCCCGATGTACGGCGCAGACGGCCTCACGGACCACCATGCTGCGGACTTTCACATTAAAGACTGAGCCCTCTCCATAAACTTCTCCAAGAGCCTTTATACCAGCCTCTTCCAGCGCAGACATAATCCTTCCAGAAACAGAACGCCTACTTGATACAGACTCGCCCACCAAGCTCAAGACGGAGACCCCGTCCTGAACATCCAGACTAGTCACCCCACACCAATGCTCTTTAACGGACAGTGCATTGTCACAAACAATCGTACCAGGATGACGTGGATCGAACGTATTTCTGATGTTTATGGCTATCCCAGCCGTCATAGCAGGAAATACGGTAGGCGCATAAAGGACTTTGGCACCACCGGACGCCAGGCTTAAGGCCGCCTCATAAGACATCCTGTCCACTGTCTGAGCTGCGGGTACAACCTTGGGATTGGCCGTCATAATACCTGGGACATCGGTCCATATTTCGAGTCTATCCGCAGAAAGTGCAGCCGCATACAATGCGGCACTATAGTCCGACCCTCCGCGCCCAAGAGTAGTCATATTGCCATCCATATCCGAAGCAATAAACCCTGGAGCCACAAAAAGCTCGATGTCAGGATGTGTCGTAATCTCCGATTTTATAGCCGCATAACTTAGTGCCTCCACCACCTTTCCGTTCATACAGCGTATGAGCTTTCTAGAGTCACACCATCTGGTAGATACAGAATCACACCGGCACTTGGCAGCAATAATTCTTGTAGAAAGGATTTCCCCGAAGCACACATAATTCTCTTTTGCAGCACAACGCAACTGACCGAAGATCTCATCCACTTCCGCAAGCATCCCAACCCTTTCCTCGCCCGTAAACAACCTATGTACAATGGCACGATGCCTCTCGCATAGGCTATTCATAAGAACTTCTCTCCGTGCATCATCCTCACACTCTGCCATTTCTATCAGCGCATCAGTAGCTCCTTTGACTGCCGAGCACACAAGCACCACATGGCCTTTCTGCAGTGCATCGGCCACGATGTCCAGCACTCCGGAAATCCTTGTAGCATCCGCTACCGAACTACCGCCAAATTTCAAAACCTGCATCATTGGCGTCTGATTCTAGCACCAAGAGCATTGAGACGGGATTCTATATTCTCATATCCACGGTCTATCTGCTCAATATTGTCTATTACTGATGTTCCACTCGCCGACATGGCCGCCAGAAGCATAGCTATACCTGCACGAATATCAGGAGATGTCATTCTGCCCGCCCGAAGCGACATCTTGTGGTCATGTCCGATAATCACTGCACGATGAGGGTCACACAATATAATCTGGGCACCCATATCTATCAATTTGTCCACGAAGAAGAGCCTGCTTTCAAACATCTTCTGATGTATGAGGACACTGCCTTTGCACTGCGTAGCCACTACCAGCATCACGCTGAGAAGGTCTGGCGTAAGCCCGGGCCAAGGAGCATCGGCAAGAGTCATTATGGAGCCATCGATAAATGACTCTATCTCGTAACTGGCCTGTGATGGAATATAGATATCGTCACCCCTCTGTTCAAGCCTTACGCCAAGACGGCGAAAACTCTCGGGAATAATACCGAGATTGTCCCATGAAACATTCTTAATGGTCAGCTCGCTCTGCGTAATTGCAGCCATCCCGATGAAGGATCCCACTTCTATCATGTCAGGGAGCACCGTATGCTCTGTCCCATGAAGTTCCTTCACGCCTGTTATGGTAAGCAGATTGGAGCCAATTCCCTTGATGTCAGCCCCCATGCAGACAAGCATCTTGCAAAGTTGCTGAACGTAAGGTTCGCACGCTGCATTATAGATGGTGGTAACTCCCTGCGCAAGGCAGGCTGCCATCACTATATTTGCAGTACCTGTCACAGAAGCCTCATCTAAGAGCATATAACATCCTTTCATACTCCGGCCTGAAGACAAGCTGTAGGCGTGCCTGTCAGTATCATAAGCACATGTGGCACCGAGTTTCATAAAGCCGTCGATGTGCGTATCCACGCGACGCCGTCCGATTTTATCTCCTCCGGGCTTAGGGAAATACGCTTGCCCGAATCTTGTCAGCAGCGGTCCCACGACCATGACAGACCCGCGCAGCTGAGCACAACTCTGGACAAATTCCTGACTACGGATGTAGAACTCATTGACATGGCTCGCGGTAAACCTATATTTCCCTTTGTCAATTCGTTGCACATCAACGCCCATACTCTCCAGTAGCGCAATCAGATTCTTGACATCCAGTATCTCTGGTATATTGGAAATAGTGACAGGTTCGGCTGTCAGCAGGACTGCGCTAATTACCTCCAGGGCTTCGTTTTTGGCTCCTTGAGGACAAATACTTCCGCTGAGACGATGCCCGCCTTCTATCACAAAAGAACTCATGAGTAATACTATATGTGTTCAACTTCGGGGTGAAGTTCCACTCCGAAGCGGGATTTAACCGTATCAATTATCTTTCTTTCTAGCGAGAGAATATCTTCTGCAGATGCATTTCCACTTGCGTTGACAATGACAAGCGGCTGTTTCTCATACACTTGCGCACCACCTTCCCTTTCACCTTTGAGGCCGCAACTCTCTATCATCCACGCAGCGGGAATCTTCACACGGCCATCCTCAAGCACATAGTGCGGAGCACTACCGTCAGGGGAAATAGAGGCAAACTGCTCAGAGCTAACCACTGGATTCTTGAAAAAACTTCCTGCACTGCCAACCTCAAGCGGATCCGGAAGTTTAGCTCTTCTGAGTTTCATCACGGCCTCTCGCACTTCCATGGGGTTCGAAGGTTCATTCCCTCCAAGAGCTTCCATTATCCCTTTGTAGCCCGTCTTTGGAGCCGGCACACGACTTAGCCTGAACAGCACGCTGGTCACCACATACCGTCCCTTGTTGGCCTCCTCCTTGAACATAGAACTCCGGTACCCATAATGGCACTCTTGCGCAGTGAATTTAACTCTCTTCTTCTCTTTCAGGTCGAAACATACAACGCCTGAGACAATATCTTTCACCTCAACACCGTATGCACCTATGTTCTGTACTACCGCAGCACCTACTTCACCGGGAATCATGGAAAGATTTTCCGCACCCCAGAGTCCATGACGGCATGTTTCTTCCACAAAATTGTCAAAATTCACTCCAGCACCCACCATCACCGGAACTTCATCAAATCCCACATCCACGTATTTGATAAATTCGATATTGGAATGTAGCACTGTGCCAGGAAAATCCTTAGTAAAAAGCAGGTTGCTACCCTCCCCTATATGAAGTATAGGTCGAGGAAGTTTGTCGAAGTTAAGGCCCTCAAGTTCTTTGACGTTCTCGTACTCCACAAAACACTCGCAGGACACCTTCATACGAAAAGTGTTCTGCGAGCTTAAGTCATATTTTAGTTTGATTCTCACTAGGCAGGACTATTTCTCCTTATATGTGGAAGCGAGGTACAACTCGTCCATCTGTGAATCGTCAATCTTAGAAGGAGAATCTATCATCACGTCACGTCCCTGATTGTTCTTAGGGAAGGCGATGTAGTCGCGAATGGTCTCCTGACCGCCGAAGAGGGCACATACACGGTCGAAGCCGAATGCCAGTCCTCCGTGAGGCGGAGCACCAAACTTGAACGCATTGATAATGAAACCGAATTTGTATTCCGCATCCTCCTTGCTGATGCCGAGAACTTCAAACATACGACTCTGCATGGCAGCATCGTGTATACGGATGGAACCTCCTCCAAGTTCAGTTCCGTTGAGCACAAAGTCGTAGGCATTGGCACATACCCTCTCAAGATCCTCTTTCTTGTCTGAATAGAACCACTTTTCGTGCTCCAGCTTAGGTGCAGTGAAAGGATGATGCATGGCATAGAACCTCTGGTCCTCTTCACTCCATTCAAGAAGAGGGAAATCCACAATCCACAAAGGAGCGAACACGTGAGGATCACGATAGCCCAGACGATTACCCATCTCAATACGCAGGACGCCAAGCTGAGTCTGTGTCTTGCGCTTCGGTCCGCACAACACTAGAAGAAGATCTCCATTGTCTGCACCGCAAGCTTTCCCGACCTCAACAAGTTTGTCGGCAGAGAAGAACTTGTCTACACTTGACTTGACGCTGCCATCGGCGTTGAATTTTATATACACGAGCCCCTTGGCACCTACCTGTGGACGTTTTACCCACTCGGTAAGCTCATCCAGCTGCTTGCGCGTATATTCTGCACACCCCTTGACACAGATTGCCCCCACATACTCCGAACTATCAAACACACTGAACCCACAGCCTTTAACCATCTGGCTGATATCATTGATCTCCATGCCGAAACGGACATCAGGCTTGTCGGAACCGTACCTGTCCATGGCATCATACCAGCTCATACGCGGAAGCGGATTCGGAATATCCACGCCGAGAGCATTCTTAAACATTTGGCGCATCATACCCTCGAAGGTCTCAAGGACATCTTCCTGCTCCACAAAACTCATCTCACAGTCTATCTGCGTAAACTCAGGCTGACGATCCGCCCTAAGGTCCTCATCACGGAAGCATCTCACAATCTGGAAATACCTATCATAGCCAGACACCATAAGAAGCTGCTTAAACGTCTGAGGAGACTGCGGAAGCGCATAGAAAGTACCAGGATTCATACGGGAAGGTACTACGAAGTCGCGGGCTCCCTCAGGGGTAGACTTTATCAAGTATGGAGTCTCTATCTCCATGAATCCTTTGGAATCAAGATATGTGCGAATCTCTTGAGCAAGTCTATGGCGAAGCGCAAGAGCCCTCTGAAGTGGAGGTCTACGCAGATCCAGATAACGGTATTTCGCACGAAGATCCTCACCACCATCGCTCTCTTCTTCTATGGTGAACGGAGGCGTGACAGACTTGTTAAGGATATTGATACTCTCAAGCTTGATTTCTATCTCTCCAGTAGGGATCTTGACATTCTTGCTGGAACGCTCCACTACTTCACCTGTAGCCTGTATCACAAATTCACGGCCCAAAGAGGCGGCCACAGCCACAAGCTCAGGGGCAGCATCACTCTCAACCACAAGCTGCGTGATACCATAACGGTCACGCAGGTCTATGAATGTCATTCCGCCAAGTTTGCGGGATTTCTGAACCCATCCCGCAAGGGTTACTTTTTTACCTTTGTCGGAGAGCCTCAGTTCCCCGCAAGTATTGGTTCTATACATATATAATGCAATGTTGTTTTCCAAATAACAAACATACACATTTTTTTACGATTTTCAGTATTTTTGCGGCACAAAAAGACATTGCACATGAAGTCTGTTGCTATAATCGGAGCCGGAGCCGCCGGATGTTTCTGCGCTATTTCCTCTAAGCGCAGACACCCTGACTGGAACATTGAAGTTCTGGAAGCAGGATCTGTCCCCATGACAAAATTGGCACTCACAGGCGGAGGAAGGTGCAATATCACCAATACATTCGAGCATGTGCGCAGTCTTAAGGAAGTCTACCCAAGAGGAAGTTCTCTGATGAAAAGACTCTTAAAGGAATTCTCTCAGAATGATCTGCTCGCATGGTTCGGAAATGAGGGCATCCGGTTCACGGCCCAGGAAGACGGTTGCGTATTTCCATGCTCTCAAGATGCCATGCAGATAGTCGGATGCTTGTTTTCTCTGATGGATCGGGATGGAGTAAGGTTGAGATGTGGCACAAGGGTAACGGGAATTGTCCCGGATGGTGAGCAATTCAGACTTCATCTCCAGTCAGGAAAGGAGTTATGCTACGACAAAGTAGCATTGTGCATAGGAGGAAGCAGTTCGGCTTTTCTCGAGAAGATGCTTCCAGATGGCATTGAAATAGTTCGAACCGTTCCGTCGTTATTTACCTTTCGTACGGGAGATGACGGTCTGAAGGGACTCATGGGCACAGTCGTAAAGGCTGTCAGGCTTACCATTCCAGGAAGCGGTTTTGGTTCGGAAGGAATTCTCCTAATCACAGACTGGGGTCTCAGCGGACCGGCAGCTCTCAAGCTTTCCTCTTATGCCGCCCGGTACCTTTATGAACACCAATATCGCTCTTCCCTTGTCATAAATTGGACTGCCGAGAGTGAGATCCGAATACGAGAGCAACTCAGCAACATAGGGGCACAGAACAGTAGGAAACACGTATCCTCCGTAGGGCTACCTAATCTCACATCAAGACTATGGGCATATTTGTGTGCAAAGGCTGGCCTGAAGACGGATCTAAAATGGAGTGAACTTCAGGGAAAGCCTCTCAATAGGCTTGTGTCCACGCTAATCGCTGACGAATGTGCCATCACCGGAAGAGCCTCCTTCAAGGAAGAATTCGTAACCTGCGGTGGTGTAGCACTTGGCGAGGTAAGTCCTCAGACACTGGAAAGCAGGAAATACCCAGGACTGTTTTTTGCCGGAGAAGTTCTGGATATCGATGCCGTGACAGGAGGGTTCAACCTCCAGGCCGCATGGAGCACCGCCCATGCCATTTCAGAGCATTTGTGATTTTTTTCCTATCTTTGCCGCTTGTACATAAACCAAATCTGTTCGTGATGAGAAAAATAATAGACGAAATTTGCGGCCAATATACACTTCCACAGGAAGTTAAGGCCATGGGAGTTTACCCTTATTATAGGCCAATCTCCTCAGGGCAGGACCCCGTGGTCACTATGGCCGATGGATCCAGAGTCCTGATGTTCGGCTCCAACTCATATCTTGGACTTTCGGATGATCCGAGACTAAAGGAAGCTGCTATCGCGGCTATCAGAAAATATGGAACAAGTTGCTCTGGCAGTCGTTTCCTCAACGGGACACTTGACATACACGAAGAGCTTGAAGCCAAGCTTGCGAAGTTCGTTGGCAAAGACGCAGCCGTAACATATAGCACTGGATTTCAAGTCAATCTCGGCGTAGTAAGTTGCCTTGGATTTAGGGGTGGATATACTTTTCTCGATGCTCTTGACCATGCATGCATCATAGACGGCAGCAGACTCGGATTCGCAGAAGTCCGCAAGTTTGCACACAATGATATGGAAGCCCTTGAGGCCAAGTTGAAACTTGTACCGGCAGACGCACCAAAGTTAATTGTGGTAGACGGTGTGTATTCCATGGAAGGAGACATTGCTCCGATACCCAAGATGGTGGAATTGTGCGAGAAATACAACGCATCCATAATGATAGACGATGCCCACGGACTCGGTGTCATAGGCGAGAATGGTTCTGGAACTGCTAGCCATTTTGGACTTACGGATAAGGTAGACCTGATTATGGGAACATTCTCCAAGAGCTTCGGCTCTTTAGGAGGATTTATCTCTGGTGACGAGACCATCATAAACTATCTCAAGCACAACTCTCGAAGCCTCATCTTCAGTGCCTCCATGACGCCAGCAGCAGTAGCAGCTGCATCAAGAGCGCTTGATATAATGATAGAAGAGCCGGAGCGCAGAGAGAAACTATGGAAGGTCACCCATCACGCTCAAAAGGCTTTCAAGGAGAACGGATTCGACACAGGGCACACTCAGTCCCCTATCATTCCTCTATTTGTCAGAGACACCATCAAGGCAATGAAAATCGTCCGTATGGCATACGAAAAGGGCGTATTCATCACTCCGGTAATCGCTCCGGCTGTTCCAGAGAAAGATGTACTAATCCGATTTGCGCTCATGGCCACCCATACCTGCGAGCAGGTGGATGAAGCCGTCGAGAAACTCACATCCATTTTCAAGGAAACTGGAGTAATAGAATAATATGGTTATCCTCATTACTGGCATCACTTCCGGATTCGGCAGAGCCATGGCAAAACGACTCGCCGCTGACGGGCACAAAGTCTACGGGACACACAGAAAAGACGTGGAGCATATCCCTGGCGTCTCCTACATCAAGGTCGAAGCCACGGATGATGCGCAAGTCGAAGCAGCCGTCAAACAGGTTATAGACGATGAAGGGCGCATTGATATTTTCATCAACAATGCCGGCATGGGCATCGGCGGACCGCTTGAGTTTAGCAGTCTCGAAGATGCCCGTCGCCAAATGGACGTCAATTGGATGGGCATGGTAAGATTCTTGCATTTTGTCCTTCCTCAGATGAGGGCACAAAAGTCTGGTATGATAATATGCTTCAGCTCAATAGGCGGGCTCATCGGACTGCCATACCAAGGTTTGTACTCCGCCTCCAAATACGCCATTGAAGGGTATTGTGAAGCTCTGCGACTGGAGGTTAAGAATTTCGGAATCAATGTAGTGGTAATAGAGCCGGGAGATTTCTCCACTAATTTCACCGCCCAACGGAAATGCGTAAGTGGAACCGATGCCGCTGCTGCCTACCCATCATACGAGCGTTCCCTCAAAGGTATAGAGAAAGATGAGAGGACTGGACTGAAACCGGACTTTCTCGCAGATAAAATTTCCAAAATTGTACGCAAGAAGTCTCCGAGGTACAACTATATCATTGCCTCTCCGCTTCAGAAACTTTCGGTAATCGCCAAAGCCATACTTCCGCGCAGGCTTTTCTATTGGATACTATCCAAATACTACAATTTGTAACCCGATTAGCGATGAACAAAAGCGTCAGTTTGACCCAACTGTTTCTCATCTTCTTCAAGATGGGAGCTTTCACTATCGGTGGTGGATATGCTATGATTCCACTTATCGAGAAAGAGCTTACCAAAAGGGAATGGATTTCAGAAGAGGAACTTCAGGATATTGTGGTATTGGCACAGAGCGCGCCAGGACTTCTCGCCGTGAATATGGCCATATACAGCGGCTATAGGCTTGGCGGACTGAAGGGAAGCATCGTGGCTTCTCTTGGAGCAGTGCTCCCTTCGTTTGTCATTATTCTCGTCATAGCCATGGCGTTTACCTCATTCAAAAACAGCAAGATAGTGGCAAGCATTTTTCAAGGAGTCAGGCCGGTAGCCGTAGCCCTTATACTTGTCCCAGCAGCCAATATGGCCAAGTCTGGGTGCAAAGCATGGTGGGCATGGCTTGTCGCTGCACTAACCCTATTCGCAGTGGCTTTCATGAAAGTATCACCAATATGGATTATTCTCGTGACCATCGTTCTCGCCTCGGGAATCGCTATGCTTAATAGAAGGAGAGGGAAATAATGGGAATTCTACTATGGCAACTGTTTTCGACTTTCTTCATAATAGGCCTCTTCAACTTCGGGGGTGGAGGCGCCATGCTATCTCTAATACAAACGGAAGTCGTGAGCAATCATGCATGGATAAGCGAACAGGCTTTCACCGATATCGTGGCCATATCCCAATCCACGCCAGGGCCTATCGGCATCAACTGCGCCACTTATGTGGGTTATCAAGTGATGCACGATGCAGGATATAGTAATCTTATTGCCATCCTAGGTTCAGCATCCACCACATTCGCCCTTGTGCTGCCGTCTTTCTTGTTGTTTTTCGGCATCATCAAAATATTCAACAAGTTCCATGACCACCCCGTATTTATCTCTGTGATGACTGGACTGAAACCTGTGGTAGCAGGGATGATAGGCGCAGCTGCACTCATCCTCATATTTAGAATTCGGTTTGGATGGAACACATTAGATATCAGCGTGCTGACAGAAAATTTCCCCGACTGGAAAGCATGGGCGATGTTTGCCATATCATTCGTGTTGGCCTATACTAAAAAGGTAGGGCCCATCGCTCTTCTTCTCTCCTCTGGAGTCATCGGGCTGCTTATCTACTGAATTCAGTCCCCCTCAATGGATTCATACTCGCATGCAAATCTGATACTTAAGCTGCGGTATGCGTGTCTCGCCACTGTTTCGGGGTGAGGCCGGTGGATTTTTTGAATAGAGAGATGAAGTAGGAGATGTCTTCGATGCCGCATGCAGATGCGACATCAGAGATTGGTGTGTCGCGATCTGATAGGAGAATCTTCTTGGCTATATCTATCCTGACTTCAGACACAAGCGCGCTGCTGCTCCCTCCTGTCTGGGATTTAATCTGTCGGTTGAGGTTCGCTCTGGTGGTGCATAGTTTGTCGGCCACTTCCTGAAGATCGATACTTCCGCCACCTTCAATCTGCCGGCGGATTTCTTCCTTGAACCTTTCCGTGACATCGCTTCCCACAAGTTTTGTCCGTGATACGGGCTTTTTCTTTGCATTTTCCAGTTTGCAGGACAGGTCTTCAAGGGCTTCCTTGGCTGACTTATTCTTGCGGAGGAGAAACCAGACGGCCACTGCCAGAAGTGCCGTGGCGATGATGCCTCCGGCCAATATCCTGCGTTTTCCATGAAGGTGGAAATCTCGCTCGCTGCTCAACTGCTCGTTGCGGTAGCGTGCGTTGTATTCATTGAGGCCGCGGTTCATCTCGCTATCGTAGATGGAATCCTTGATGTGCGTGTATTCAGTCAAGTGCTCCATAGCCGCTGCTGGGTCCTCAGAAGAAAGGGCCTTACTGAGTCCAAGATGCGAGTGGCTCATGTTGTAGGCATCGCCTTTGCTTCTAAACACTTCGAGCGCATCCCGATAGTACCTGATTGCATTGTTGGTGTCCCTATCCTTAAGCGAAATGTCACCGAGTTGGTTGCAACTTATGGCCCAGGACTGGAGGTTCCCGACCTTTTCGAGTTCTGGCAGTGCTTCAAGCAATGATGTCCGGGCGTCTTCAAACTGTCCGAGGGCTATCTGGGCCGCTGCCATCTGTGACAGTCTTATAGCCGCCTTGTCCTTGAGCCCCATCGCTTTGTTTATGTCGTAAGCTCGCCGTGAATATTCCAGACTCTTGTCGTCTTCCCCGAGGCTATGATAGAGCTCTGCCGCCATTCCGCAGCGTACCGCCAGTTTGAGGGAATCTTTCTGCTTCTCGCAGATCAGAATTGCTTCTGTTATGTATTTAATCCCTTCCGAGGATTGCTTAGAGGCCAGGCAAATACCTGCGAGAGTGTTGAGCGAGTAGGCAATGCGGCTTTCATCTTCGAGCCTTCGCGCCGCTTCGAGAGTCTGCCGGGCATATTCGAGAGAGCGGCGATAGTCAGATTTGCGGAAATACGCTATGGACAAGACATTGCTGCAGTCACAAGCAACCTCCTCTAGTCCTCTCTTATGGCTTGCATCAAGAGCCTTTCTAGCATACGAGAGAGCATCGTCATAACGCTGCGCATCATAATACCATTCGGACGCCCAATACCATGTCAGAGCCTTGACGCTGTCGGCACTGCTGCCTGATATAATCTCTACTGGCCCGTCTGTAAAATCGTCTTCATCTAAAAATCGGAAGATCTCCTTCGCAGTCTGTACGGCTAGCGTCCCTTTCTGATGGTCGAATGCCGTGATAAGTGAGTCCATACTCTGCGAAAAAGTAGTTGTGACAGAGATGGACAGAATAATATATGTAACAAGCAAGTGTAATCGCATAACGGAATGCCCCTGTCCAGTCAGAGAACATTCTGCTAATATACGAATTTTTTATATGCTGGTTCTTACCACGTCATATTGACATTGAAGCGGTACATCTTGACAAGTTCAAACTTGATGCTGGATGAGTTGTTTTCTCAACAAGGTATAACACCAGATAGACTATAATATTGTTCCAAAAAACACTATATTTGCTTTACACGACACACATAATTATATGCTATAATGAATCGAACGCCTATTCTTTTCTTCTTCATTATCATAGATATAATTATTCTCCAGTAATTTATGGTGCGCAAAAAGGCGACGAGTCATACACCCTCTTCATTTGTGCAAAATATTACGACAAATCTGCCGGAAAGATGATGACAGAAAGCCTGATATGCACTGATTATCCTACCACTGACGACAATACTACAGAATCCAAATACGATCTTGACATTTATCCGGAACTGGTTGGATACCCGTTACACAAAGAGTACCTCTCCATATATGTTCCAGCTCTAGAAAATCCATCTAATCCAGAGGCCGTCGAAAACTATTTTCTCTATATCGGAGGTCCTTTTAAGGGTGAATATCATTACTCATTCGATCCAGCCGATGAACATCATGTCCTCAACGCCAGCATACTTGAAAACCCTGATCCTACCGAAAGCTATATAGAAGTCACAAGGCTGAACAAAGAGACCGAGACCTTCTACTTCTCCACCCTGAAAGATTATCTCAATATACGAGAATCCTCAGATTTGAGCGCCGCATATCTGAGAGACAACATCTATACAAACATCAAAGGCGCCGTAGGTTACTTCGGCTGCAAAACCGTCAAAAAACTGATGTGGTCTTCAGATCCCAGAGGTGATGACCCTTTCTATTACGACCCCAAAGATCCTTGGACAGCCTCAAATTATAATTAGTATCAATGAAAACTTTCTTCTCTACCATTATATTCTTACTCTCATCAGTCTGCTCATACGGACAGATGATTGCAGATACCACAAAAGCCGTATGGAACGACTCAATTCCAGAGACCATCAAAACATACCATAGGAAAACATCACGCGAAATAGGCAAATTGAGTTCCGACATAAAGGAGATACGTGGCATTGTCAGTCCGCTTGGAGAAGGAGACCCTGTCAAATGGGCTCAAACACTCCCAGGTATTACAACAGGAGCCGACGAAACGGTTACCATGTATGTACGCGGAGGCAATGCGAGCAACAGCCTTGTCTCCCTTGATGGAATTCCTCTATATGGATACTCGCACATTCTTGGGCTTACCACTATGGTTCCTATGTCCATTCTGTCCTCCTCAACTCTAATCAAGGGTGGATTTGAAGGAGCTAACGGAAACTTCTCTGCGGCTCACCTGAAAATGCAGACAAGGACTCCACAAGAAGGATTTAAGGCAGAGGCTTCCATAAACTCTTTTCTCACAGCAGCCAAAAACATTCTTCCATCTCTTATCGGAGGCATAGAAAAGTTCAAGGCAGGAGTAGGGGACACATATGGTAAGATACGTTATAGTTTTAAGGAAACTATGTATCTCGAATTGTCCGGTCTGAAGAGCATCGATAACTACAATATGTCTTTGCATGAAGACTCCTCGGAAAGTTTCGGGTGGGGCAACTCCATCGCATTTCAATATCCAGCCTGAAAGGACACGCCAGGTATCAGTTGGCCTAAACTTTCCCATTGGGAAACACAGTCTCTGGGCAACGTTTTTTGATAAATCCCAAGACAACATTCCTTTCTTCAAATACGCCCAAAGCCTATTCTCAGGAGTTTTGTCAAAATGGGAGAATTATGCCGAATGGGGCAATGGCAAATCACGCGGAGGGGAATTCCTATACGAATACGAAAACAAGGATTTCTACACATGAATTGCCTATACTCTTTCCAAGACTACAAGATTCGGATTTCCAAGCATTAACAACGGAAACGAGTTCCATTCCAGATTTGACAGAACACACGTTATGAACGCTATATTCCAATGGAGGGGGATAAGTGCAACATTATCCTTTCAGAGCGGGAATTGGGAAAATGGAGCACCAGACGATTACGAATTCAGCGTATTTCCAGGCGAAACATTTGAAGGAGAGTATTTCTATGGATACAATCATTATAGAATGCCGATGGTGTTTAGGCTCGATCTTGGCTGGAACAAAATAATAAAAAACGGACGGTGGACACACGACATTAGGGTAGGTATCTGTAATGTAACCAACCACTTCAACCCGTTCATGCTATATTATGACGCAGCCATAGAGCAGTTCAAGGCTATCTCTTTGCTCCCAATAATGCCAAATTTCTGTTATAGGATAGGTTTCTAACATACATTACCACAGCCACCTGAACGATAAATTGCTATATTTGCAAGTATGAAGAGATTATTATCCATCATACTTGCTTTGGTGCTATGCAGCGAGGCGGCTTTTGCGGACAGAAGTGAAGATGTTATTGCGAGAATCGTTCCGCAACCCAAGCAGGTAGAGACATCCAAGGGCAACTTCAACTTCAGAGGAGCTGCATTCCGATGCGAACAGACCCTTGATGCCGCAAGTATTGACTTACTCAAACGTTTTTCCGCAAGGGTTTCTCTAGTCAGCGGCAAGTCGTGCCCATTTTCATCCACAGGAGGGTTGTCAGATGCCGTTAGCAATGGTTCTGCGAAAGGTGTTATCTTCCTGAAAGATGACAATACTCCGGATGGAAGTTATCGGATAGAAGCCACTACGAGGATGTGTGTAGTGAGAGCCGCCGGATTCGATGGACTCAAGAATGCGATATCGACCCTAATGCAATTGTTGCCAGAATCAGTTTACACCACAGGCAATGGCTCTGCCGACAAATGGACCATTCCAGCATGCACCATTACGGATACTCCAGGAAGCCCCCAAAGAGCACTGACCGTGGATTGCGCAAAGGCTTTCCGCGACATCAAAGAGTTGAAAGGAGTAGTAGATCTGGCCGTACGATACAAGTTCAATACTATCCGCATGGTTCTATCTTCTGAAGATAGGTGGCGCTTCAAAGGTGAAAAGTCTTCTGCATTCGCGCAAGTAAGCATTTTTTATGATAGTGGCAACGAAAAAAGCATCTACACACCATCTGATGTATCAGAACTGAGGAAATACGCTGAACGGAACGGAGTCATGCTGATTCCAGAACTAGTAAGGCCATCCAAGATACTCCAGTATATAGAATTCTCTGACATCCCAGACATCAGTATAGAAGAAATCGCCCAAACCTTTGGATATGAGCCGTCTCTAATACCAGCAGAGGCCGTATCAGAAGATATAAGCGATGTTGATATAAAGAATCTTGCCGAGAAGGTATGGAAATAACAATGACTCACGAAATAGACACTACCATGTATGATTTGGCAATAATCGGCGGCGGTCCAGCAGGATATGTCGCAGCGGAAAGAGCCGGGGCAGCCGGGCTCAGTGTAATTCTTTTCGAGAAGAACTCTCTTGGGGGAGTATGCCTCAACGAAGGATGCATTCCTACTAAAACCCTTCTCTATAGCGCCAAAGTATATAACTACGCGCTGCATGGAGACAGATACGGTGTATCTATAGACAATGCGAAAGCCGACTTCTCTGAGATAATGGCTAGGAAAAACAAGGTCGTAAAGAAGCTGGTAACAGGCGTGAAATCTGCCATGAAATCGGCAGGAGTAGAGGTCCGCAGCGAATCCGCCCACATCTTGGGCGGCTCCGAAGGGAGATTTTCCGTAAGCAGCGAATCCGGTGATATTGAATGCAGGAAACTGCTTATATGCACTGGATCAATGGCGGTTGTCCCTCCTATTCCAGGACTTAGCGAGGCTAACGATATAATCTTGACAAACAAAGAGATACTTTCTCTTGACAAGCAGCCAGAAAGCCTTATAATAATTGGCGGAGGGGTTATCGGTATGGAATTCGCTTCTTTCTTCAACACACTCGGAACACAAGTCACCGTCATCGAGATGATGCCAAAGATTCTTGGCCCTATGGATAGCGAAATCAGCGAAATGCTGCTGAAAGCATACTCCAAGAAAGGGATTGAGTTCAAACTCGGATGTAAGGTTACCGGAATTAACGGGACCACCGTATCATACACAGATGCGGATGGAAACGAGTGCAATGCCGAAGGAGAGAGAATTCTTTTGAGTGTGGGAAGACGCGCGGTATTGGACGGTTACGGTCTTGAAAGCCTTGGAGTGGAGACAAAGCGTGGCATTGTTGTGAACGAAAAAATGCAGACTTCTGTACCAGGAGTTTATGCTGCAGGTGATGTGACGGGCTTTTCCATGCTTGCCCACACGGCCTCAAGGGAAGGCGAAGTGGCGGTAAACGACATCCTCGGAAAAGAAGATAACATGAATTATAGCGCCATTCCCGGGGTCGTCTATACAAATCCTGAAGTTGCAGGCGTGGGTCTGACCGAGGAGCAAGCGAAGGAAAAAGGAGGATACGTGGTCAAGAAACTCCCGATGAATTTCTCTGGAAGATTTGTTGCAGAGAATGAGAGAGAAAACGGACTCTGCAAGATAATTACAGAAGAGAAGAGTGGAAAAGTTGCGGGCGTACACATGATAGGCAATCCATGCTCCGAAATTATCCAAAGCGCATGCATAGCCATTGAGACAGGAATGACCGTAGAACAGCTGACCAAGGTAGTATTCCCTCATCCTACGGTTTCAGAAATCATTAAGGAAACAGCATTCACGTTTTAATATGAAAAGATTATTGTTAGTTATCACTTTGGCGGCCGCACTATCGCCAATGGCGCAAGGAGAGCCACAAGAGGCTAGACTCCTGCGCTTCCCAGCAGTAGGAGCAGACAAGATCGTTTTCTCTTACGCTGGAGACCTCTACAGCGTGGGTATTGAAGGAGGTCAAGCGGTCAGGCTCACATCACACGTGGGATACGAATGTTTCCCAAGAATCTCTCCGGACGGAAAGACAATAGCTTTCACCGGACAGTACGATGGCAATACAGAAGTCTACTCCATTCCTATAGAAGGAGGTGAACCACAGCGACTTACATACTCAGCGCTCGTCTCTCGCGACCAGGTGGGAGAACGTATGGGGCCAAATAATATTGTGATGGGATGGACTCTGGACGGGAAACAAATCATCTATCGCAGCAAGCAATACAACTTCAGCGGACTTCGGGGTCGCATCTGCAAAGTATCCTCAGAGGGTGGCCTTCCAGAAATCATCCCAGCCAGCGAAGGCGGCTTTTGCTCTTATTCTCCAGATGGAAAGAAACTTGCAATGAACAGGATGTTCCGCGAGTTCCGAACATGGAAATATTACCGCGGCGGGCAGGCAGATGATATCTGGGTCAATACGATAGGTACCAACAAGATAGAAAAGATCACAGACAACGATGCCCAGGACATCTTCCCAATGTGGATAGGCAAGGAAATATACTATCTTTCCGACCGCGACAGGACAATGAATCTTTTCGTGTATGATACTTCCACCAAGCAGACGCGCAAGGTCACAGATTTCACCGAATATGACTGCAAATTCCCTTCATATTCACAAGATTACATAGTATTCGAGAATGGTGGATACATCTACAAATATGATGTAAAAAAAGGAGGCAAGGCCCAGAAGGTCAATATCACCCTATCCTCAGACGATATATATAGCAGGCCCGAATTCCGCACCGGCATCACTGGCAGCATAGCTTCTGCAGACATTGCCCCAGATGGAAGCCGCATACTCATCGAGATGAGAGGTGACATTTTCTCCCTCCCTGCAGAGAATGGTCCCGTATACAACCTAACCCGGTCACCGGAATCGCATGAAAGGTCAGTGTCATGGAGTCCAGACGGACGCACCATAGCATGGCTCTCTGACAAGAACGGTGAATATCAGGTCTACACAGCTCCATCAGACAATTTCGAAAACTCTCGCCGCCTTACAGATTTCAAGAACGGTTACCCAAGCGGCCTGGTATGGAGCCCGGATAGCAAAACTATCTACTTTACCACTGATGCCAGAGAACTCTATAGCCTTGATGCAGCCAGCGGACGTCTTGAACTCCTATTAAAGGGGAGCGTAAGCGGCATACGGAGCTTTACAGTCTCCGACGACTCATCATGGGCAGCCTACGTCACGTCTCTTGACAATAGGACTAACGCCGTATTCCTCTACGACCTCAAGGCCCGCAAGAGTTATCAGGTTACAGATCGCTGGTATGATGCTTCCACACCCGTGTTCTCTAACGATGGTAAGTATCTTTTCTTCAGTGCGGCTACAGAATATCAGTCCAACTACTCAAGGGTAGAATGGAATGCCTCATACAACGTGAGCAGCAGGCTCTTCATCCTTCCTCTTGCCGCAGATACTCCTAACCCAGTGGCACAAAAATCAGATGAATACACTCCAAAGAGTGAAGGCGAAGTGAAGACTAAGGAAAAGAAGACTGAGGACAAGCAAGCGATGAAAGTCGACACTAAGGATATGGCAATGCGTATTACCATGCTTCCTCTCAATTCTGAAAGAGGGTCTTTGAGTGCTGTGGTAGCGGTGGACGACAATGTCTACTTCAGATCATCGAAGGGAATGCGCAAGCTGAACCTCAAGACCATGCAGGTAGACGATAGCCCGATGCCTGTCTTTATGGCCATCACCCCAGACTATAAGAAAGTGCTCGTACGCACCGCTGGGCATTTCAAGGTTATCAACTTCGGCTCCGCACCGGGAAAAGGGCCTTCTGTTCCTGATGATGACCTATATATGACTATTGACCATAAGGCCGAATGGAAACAGATTTTCGATGAGAGCTGGCGTATTACCCGCGACGGATTCTATGTGGAGAATATGCATGGCGCAGACTGGAATCACGTGTATGAAAAATACGCGCAGATGCTTCCGTACGTCAACCATCGCGATGACCTAAGCTACCTTATCGGAGAAATGCTCGGAGAACTGAACGTGGGACATGCGTACATCACCTCTGGCGAAAAGCCTGAAATTCCTCGTATCGCTACGGGTCTTCTCGGCGCCCGCTACTCCAAGGACAGCCGTACCGGGGCTTTCAGGATCGAGAAGATATTCAGTGGAGCCACATGGGACAAGAGCCTACGCTCCCCTCTCACAGAGCCAGGAGTATACGTAAAAGTCGGGGACTATATCACGGAAGTAGACGGAATCCCTGCTTCTGATCTGAAGGATCCAGGTGAAGCGTTGGTCGGCCGCGCTGAAAAGGTAGTGGCACTCAAGGTGGCTTCTTCAGCATCTGGAAAGAACGAGAGAACCGTATATGTCAGGACTATTGCAGATGAATCTCAACTTGCATACTACGAGTGGGTTCAGCGCAATATGGACATAGTAGACAAGCTTTCCAACGGAGAAATAGGGTACATTCACATCCCGGACATGAGCACAGAGGGACTAGATATGTTCACCAAGATGTATTACAAACAGCTCGACAAGAAAGCCCTTATCATAGATGACCGAATGAACGGAGGTGGCAATGTATCTCCAATGATTCTCGAGAGACTACAGAGAGAAGTCTACCGCATCAGCATGTACCGCAACGGAGCAAATGAACCTGTCCCTAACGAGGCATTCTATGGTCCAAAAGTATGCCTTATTGATAAGTATTCATCTTCCGATGGTGACCTTTTCCCTTACGGATTCCGTAAACTTGGCCTCGGGAAACTTATCGGTACTCGCTCATGGGGCGGCATCGTTGGCATAAGTGGCTCCAAGAACTTCGTGGATGGACAGGATATGCGCACTCCGTTCTTCACATCCTACTCGACTGAAGGCGAATGGATTATTGAAGGACATGGAGTAGATCCAGACATCGTAGTTGACATCAATCCATTTGATGATTACAGCGGCAAGGATGCCCAACTGGAGAAGGCTGTGGAAGTGCTGAAAGCAGAACTCAAGAACTATAAGCCGCTTCCTCCTACACCTGCAGCTCCGGTGAAGAACTAATATTTACCGAAATTTAGAGAGAAAGGGTGACTAAAAGTCAATGGACTGATAGTCACCCTTCTTGTTATTATGGGAAGAGATAGAACGGTCTTCCGAGAATACTCACTTGATAGTCAAAACCACCTTCTTAAGATCTTTCTCTGCAGATGAAGAACCATAGAGAATCTCATAACGCCCGGATTTCTGTACAAGGTCATCAATCTTCTCGTCATAATATGAGAATGACGCAGGAGTCAATTTGATACTGACAGAAGTTCTACCGCCGGCAGGAACGGACACTCTTTGAAATCCCTTCAGAGACTTTAACGGAGCCTGAGTATCACCGAGCCTACGCACATACACCTGCACCACTTCATCAGCCATCATGCTTCCTTTATTCGAAAGAGGAATAGTAATGGTTACATCGCTTCCTAAATTGACAGTCTTCTCGGAAAGGGTTGCCTTTCCGTATTGGAAATCACCATATCCAAGTCCATATCCGAAAGGATAAAGCGGCTCACCCTTGAAATACCTATAGGTACGGCCATCCATATCATAATTCTGGAAATCAGGAAGTTGTGATGTAGACTTATAGAATGTCACAGGGAGTTTTCCGGAAGGAGACACTTTTCCACTTACAATATCTCCCACAGCAGTACCCCCAGCCTGTCCGCCATACCATGCACACACGAGGGCATCGTAGTCCTTCTCATTGGCCTCAAGAGCCACGGCACTTCCAGAACAAAGAATAAACACGACAGGCTTTCCTGTAGAATGAAGGGCCTTAAGCACCTTTCCCTGCACCTCTGGGAGCTCGATTCGCTCACGGTCTCCACCACGGAATCCATCTATCTGCACCCTCATCTCCTCTCCCTCGACAAACGGAGACAAACCACCTACGAAGAAGATGATATCAGCTTGAGAAGAGCGTTTGGCAAGAGCCTCAAGAGCCTCTGGTGTGTAATTGTCGGAAGACATTGGCTTGATGGAACCCATCTCATCCTGTTGCTTCTTCCTAAGGGCTGCGGCCTCCTCATCAGACAGGCCTACGAAAACTTCCGTATTAAGACCTCTAACTGCACGCGGATCCACGAACACAAATCCTTCCACCAGATCGCATCCACGCTCATAGCTCACCTGGGCGTCAGGATATGCAGCCTTTATTCCATCAAGAATGGTCACCACGGATGAAGGGATTCCATTGTAATTCCCGAGCATCATTTTCTCGTCATCAGCATTTGGTCCCACTACAGCAATGCGCTTCACCTTGGACGGCGCAGCTGGGAGGACTCCGTCGTTCTTGAGAAGTACGACAGACTCCCGAGCCACCTTGAGGGCGTGGTCCTTGTGCTCCTGGCAGTCAACATTAGAATAAGGAATTCCACTCCATGGGACTCTTGACGCAGGATCAAAAACCCCAAGTTCGAAAAATCCGCCCAGTATTCTCCTAATGGAGACATCTATATCTTCTTCAGTAATGAGTCCGTCCTGATAAGCCTCAATAAGAGCAACATACGAGTTTCCACATTCTATGTCCGTACCTTTCTTCACAGCATCGGCAGATGCGTCGGCAGCAGTAGTGTGAGTACCATGATGGGACTTGATATAGAAATCATTTATTGCACCGCAGTCAGATACCACAATTCCATCATATTTCCACCGCCCACGAAGTACATCATTAAGAAGGAAATTGCTTGCACAACACGGATCTCCCGCATAACTGTTATATGCTCCCATGAACTCCCTTACGCCAGCATCTACGGCCAAAGTCCTGAACGCAGGCAGATATGTCTCCCACAGGTCACGGGCCGATACAGTAACATCAAAACTGTGTCTATTCCACTCCGGGCCGCTGTGTACCGCAAAATGCTTGGCACAAGCATGTGTCTTATAATAATGTGGGTCATCGCCTTGAAGGCCACGTACAGTAGCGGCGCCCATTACGGATGTAAGATAAGGGTCTTCTCCGTATGTCTCCTGACCGCGTCCCCATCTCGGATCACGGAAAATATTGATATTAGGCGTCCAGAAAGTGAGTCCGTAATATTTCTTATGCTCATTCTTCCGGATGGCATCATAATACTTAGCCCTGGCTTCATCCGAGACATAAGTAAATGTCTGAAGGTGAGTCTCAGGGTCAAAGGTAGCTGCCATACCAATAGCCTGCGGATACACCGTAGCAAGGCCGGCTCGAGCCACTCCATGAAGAGCTTCATTCCACCAGTCATAGTCAGGAATACCTAGACGCGGAACCCCCTTCGAACTATTCATCATAAGACCGAGCTTCTCGTGAAGCGTAAGCCTTGAAAGAAGATCTTCAACACGTTCCGCTCGCGGACGGTCAGGATCAAGATAAGGGATCTTCTCCTGCGCCGGCAAGGAGAGTCCCGTACATATTAGCACAATAGCTGCACATGCTGTAATCCTTCTTCTACTCATCGTAATTAGTGTTTTGGAATTAGTATATAAATGTATTAGCGGATAAGCAAATATAATAATATTTCCTGTCTAGAGCGAAGAATCGGAACACACTTTCCATTTATCCACCATTATCGGCAGTTTGTCATCATGACAATATCACCCCTCTTCGTTTTACGAAAACCTTAGAACTCTATCGGCTCCAGATATCACCGCTTCACGGTGAGATACAAAAATAACAGTCACGCCAGACCTTCCATCTGGAGAGTCAGATGCATTCCTTACCATGACACGGAGATTATCCATCAGCGCGGCTTCCGTCTGAGGGTCAAGAGAAGACGTAGCCTCATCCAGAAGCAGGACTCCTCCTGGCCTCAATAGTGCCCTTGCAATGGCTATCCTCTGGCACTGTCCCTCACTTAAGCCACTTCCAGACTCTCCACAGATAGTATCCAACCCATCTGGGAGGTCATATACAAAATCAGATACAGCCGTGTGTAATGCCCACCTTATCATCTCCTCCGAAGCGGATGGAGACGCAAGCAGAAGATTGGAACGAATAGTGCCACTCATTAGAGAGTTTCCTTGAGGAACGTACCGAAAATTACCTCTGGTACACTTCCCGGCTAAGCGCGAACCGTTCTCGTCATATATCACTACCTTGCCGGAATTCGGTCGCAGAAGACCGAGCATCATCCGCACCATAGTACTCTTCCCCGCTCCCGTAGGACCAGCAATAACTGTCATAGACCCCGGACGGAAATCGAATGAGAACCCGTGCAGAACCTTCGCGCATGCAGTATGATTATCTCCCGACGCCACATTAGGGTATGAAAAATCCACATCTTCGAACTTCACCCCTACCGCAGAGTCTCCTCTCCACTCTTCAGCATCTTCCTCAAGTGGCAGTTCCTCAAGTTCCATAAGTCTTTCTATGGAAGTCAGCGCATGAATAAAGGCTGGCAATTCTCGCGAGAGATCCGCCACAGGGCGTTGCACCTGTCCCACAAGCTGAAGAAACGCTGTCATCATACCGAAAGTCACGGCACCACTTCTGATACCAAGAATACCCCAGAGAAATGCCGCTGCATATCCGCCCATGAAGCCAAGAGACATAAATCCGCGAGCCACAGCATTGTAATTGAGCCGAGCTACTGTTCTCCCTCTCAATCTATCCTGTAAAGCCCCAAGAGAAGCAACCACACGCGCCGTTCCCACTAGTGTAAGTGCCACCACCCGGTTCTGGAGATTTTCCTGCACCAACTGCTGGATATCACTGTCCAAGGACCTTATATCAGCAGTCAACTCCCTGAGTTTCAAGAAGAACAATCTTGAGCCTATCACGGCCGCAACCATAATCACTATCAGCACCCAAGCTAGACCGGAAGCCATCATAAGAAGATATGCCGACGCTGCCATGAGTTGAACTGCCGTTACAGCCACACCTGGAATATGCACGCATAGCAACTCTGAAATTACCCTAATGTCTTCTTCAAGACGATTTACAGCATCCCCACTGCTAAGCGTCTCCCGTCCTGACCACTCACTTGACATCACTCGGGAGAAAAGAGTCTCACGGAGTTTCAGCTGTACCCTTAATAGTCCATATTTCTCACAATATGAATATGACACCCCACAGACAAGCTGGACAGCCATAATTGCAATCATCAGCGTTATGCCCAATGATAAAGACGTGGCAGATGTCCCCGTAACAATGTCCACAAGTTCCTTGCACACCCACACGAAAGACAGGGACGCAGCAATGCGCACCACCCCTAGCAGGACGCATAAACATACCCACTTTCTGGATGGACCGGACAATTTGTACAGCCCATTAATACAAGAACGCAGACTTCTCACTATGGTTCAACCAATCCAGCCTCAGTCCATGACTTGGCAAGGCTTGCAGCATCTTTCGATGCCACCTCTGGAGCCACATCATATTCGTCCAAGAGCAAGGCAGTCATGTCTTCAACCGTAAAGTCCTTCCCCACCACAGACTCCCATAGATAGGCTGCTGTGGGATTAAGAGAAACGATCTTACTGAAATTGACCTGGCTCAAACCCTCACCTACAACCACCGTATTACCGCAAATCGTGCGAAGCACAAAACCGTCTTTAATCTTCATATTCAAGTATTATCTGTTGATTCTTCTATATATTCCAAGGAGATAACGTCGCACTGGAAGAAGTTTCCTCCAAAGTCTTCCCTTTCCTGGTTTTATATGCCTTCCGTCCTCTCGCACTATCCATATCACTTTCCCTATCACATCCTTACGCCAGAAAGACTCCGTACCACGAATATTCCCATCACCCATCATGACCAAGGAATCCCCATCCGACGAGATAATCCTATGCATGACATACCTTCCGGGAAGGCTCACCAACACTATATCGCCTACAGAGACCTCATCACATTTTTTCAGCACCACGCTATCCTTTCCATCACGGATATACGGGAGCATACTATTTCCGCGAGCCCTTATCACCACCTCTTTCCCCTCGTTAAGAAAAGCCTCAACCTTGGAAAGAAGAATATCGTTGGGCAGCTGAATCGTGTTCATTGTCCACAAACAGTTGAATGACACAATATGGCCGCCTCTGAATCCGGCCGACAGTCAAGGACGTACATAGGGACAAGAGACACGAGTTTAGAGAGTGTGGCATGAATGCCATCGGCGGTGCCTGGAACAGCTCGGAATGCCGAGCAGGAAGAGAACATGGAAGCATAAGCTTCTACTAAAGGCAAACGCCTTATCTTGTTGTCAGGACTCTGGCTGATACGGACCACAGCGCCAAGCGGAGCACCTAAATTCCTGTAGCACGGAGTCTTCCCACTCCATGGAGAGCCAAAAATCCAGACTTCGCCATCGATTATTCTGATGATAGGATTGTCATCATTCAATAATTCGCTTCCGGGCACAAACTCTCTCCAAAGCCGGCTATGCGTGCTCTTTCCTGTTCCGCTCTTTCCAAGAAAGGCATAACCTTTTCCGTCACAAAGCGTAACAGAAGAATGTATCTCCAGTGTGTCTAGGGCTGCCGTTGATATGGCAAACAGAAGCATCAGCGCATTGTCTATTGCAAAAGAAAGCGCATGCCGGGAATGCTCTATCATTTCCATGCGCGCTTTCACAAAGTCAATAGAGGCCTCCATCACCGCCACTATCGGAGAATCTGCCTCTGGGGCCATTTCTACTATCCACCCGCCTCCATTACGGTAGAAAGACATCCTTGGATAGCCTTTTTCGCGTACTTCGTATACCATCTCTCCCTTCTCTATGATAGAGAGTGGAGCGAACTCAAGAGAACAGACAGGAGCCACAGAGGAGATAGTCTTAAAAGGATCGTACTTTGAGCACGCATCCCAGACAACAGACTCTTCAGGAGCTTTCAGTTCAACAATGTGCCCTGCAATGCAAAATCTATTCACCATAATCATGCCCCTTTTATGACAGTTTTGGTACCAGTTATAAAATAGTTCCAAAAGAACTTGATCGAGTCAAGAGGGAAAATGCGCGCATGCCTAAAGAAGTCCCCGGAATTGATAAAGAACGACTCCATTTTTCTGATGAGGTAAGGATCGTTGCGCCTATCCCGACGCTGACGTTTCTTGCCAAAGTTACCAACTTTCTCCATAAATCCCCACAGCCTATCAGCCTTAGCCTCATATCTCGGCTCATACAAAGGAGCTTCATCTGGAGGAAGCGCAAGATATTTTACAAGAAAAGCGACAAATGCCTTCCATTCAGTCATAAGCCCCATATCAGAGAGCCTCCTCTCAAGAAGCGGAACATCAATTCGTCCACAGTGAGTGTGCAGAACTCTTGCCCAATCGCACAATTGCCTCAAGCCTAGTCCTCCACAATAAAAATGCTGGAGCAAGTGCGCGAAAATAAAAAGCGCATCGAAATCAATCGACGGCACACGCACCTGTACGCCACAACATTCCCACGCTCGGCATCCTCCACTCCTGAAAAGCTCTGCTTGGGCATAATCAAGGACATCATTCACCTTATTGCCAAGACTCGTATGTACGGTCCCGTGAAGTTCCACTTCAAGATCACCAATAAATGCCCCGAAGTGCATCTTGTCCGAGTCTTCGCTCTCAAGTTTTTCTGAAATGGATGCCAGTGCAGTCTTGGCTGACTCATACTGCTCGGGCTGTACTATCAAATCAATATCCCCTGGCATCCTTCCCTGGGGATGAATATAGCATTGAGCTACAGCTTGTCCTTTGACTAGAATAACTGGAATCCCAGCCTCATCAAAAAGAGATACGACACGAGAAAGTGTAGTGTTTACAACAGCATTACGCCTCTCCACAGACACGAGAAGAGACATTAGCCTCATGGACATATCTCGCGGCACAAAGCCCGAAGGGCACAAGGCAGCACCGTCCGTTACTAGTCCGGCTACGGTCTGCTCCATGGAGAGCTTATATACCTTCTTCCAATCGGAGTCTGACACCTCAAGAGCGCCCATCTCCGGGGTCTTTCCCCATAGGCCGCTCCTAAGAAGGTCAAAAAACAGATTCTCCGAGAGAGTCATTACTCATCAGATTACGACCGCGCCGTCCACGGGAACCACTATTCCCGTTATATAGGACGCCATGTCACTTGATAGGAAAAGAAAGGCGTTGGCAATATCCTCAGGCTCACACATTCTCCCCATAGGAATACGCGCAATAAGCGGCTTTATCATCGCTTCAGGAAGATTAGCCACCATGTCGGTACGGGTAATGCCTGGCGCTACAGCATTGACTCTTATACCATATTTGGCAAGTTCACGTGCAAGCGACTTGGTCATGCCGTTGACTGCAAATTTGGAGGTAGGATAGAGACAGCCTGAAGGCTGACCATAAATGCTGACCACAGAACTTGTATTCACTATCACTCCGCCACCGTGCTCCTTCATTATTTTGGCTGCAGCTCGAGCGCAAATAAATACAGCCTTAATGTTCAGGTCCAGAATCTTGTCTGCCTCCTCATCAGTATAGTCCACAAGCGGAGTACTCTGGGAGATTCCAGCATTATTGGCCAGAATATCGAAGCGACCGAACTTCTCAAACACGCTCTTGAACGCATTCTCCACAGAAAAGGTATCTGTAAGTGAAGGTGCTATGGCGAATACGTCTGCCGCAGGCATTTCATCCTTTATCTTTGCAAGAGCAGCATCTGCCGTGCTCTGCTTTGAGCCACAAAGTACTACAGTAGCTCCGGCTTCAAGATATTTTCTTACTATTGCGTAACCAATGCCGCGAGTACCCCCGGTAACAACTGCGACCTTCCCTTTAAGTGATATTTCCATACTATTCAATTGTCCATTCAACTCCATCCTTTGTATCCTTGACCTTGATACCGAGGGCGCCAAGAGAGTCCCTGATGTGGTCTGAAGTATTCCAGTCCTTCGCAGCCTTGGCAGCAGCTCTCTGCTCAAGCACCATATCCATCAGACCGGCAATCACTTTTCCAGACGCACCTTCAGATACTTCCTCATCCACAAGACCAAGCACACCGAATACAATATCGTCATATATCTGCACAAGCGCAGAGAGGTCCGCCTGACTCAATTTCAACTGGCCAGACTTTGCGGAATTGATTATACGCACTGACTCGGAAATACCGGCAAGAGCCATCGGTGTATTGAGATCATCACACAAAGCGTCATATATGGTATTCCATACTGTTTTGATTTCTTCAGAATCCGCACCGCAAGTCTGAGGAGCTACACTCTCAAGAAGTTCTCCATACTGGTAATGAGGCATACTCTTTCCTGCCATGGAATAAAGATCCCGAGCCGCCTGCATCACCCTCTTCAAACCCTTTTCAGCCGCTTGAAGTGCCTCGTTAGAGAAATCAAGTGTTCCGCGATAATGTGCCTGGAGGATGAAGAACCTCACCGTCATCGGACTATATGCCTGTGTAAGCTTGGGATGATCCCCACTGAAAAGCTGAGGAAGAGTGATGAAGTTCCCTAGCGACTTACCCATTTTCTGCCCGTTGATGGTAATCATATTATTATGCACCCAATAGTGCACTCCCTGAGTGCCACGCGATGCCTGATTCTGAGCTATCTCGCACTCATGATGAGGGAACATAAGATCCATTCCGCCTCCATGAATATCGAACTCACGGCCAAGATATTTCTCTCCCATCACCGAGCACTCAAGATGCCACCCGGGGAAACCTTCTCCCCATGGGGAATTCCATCTCATGATGTGCTCAGGCTCGGCCTTCTTCCAAAGTGCGAAATCGTATGGCGCGCGCTTATCGCCCTGACCGTCAAGACTTCGAGTCCCTTCCTTGGTATCTTCAAGATTACGTCCGGAGAGCACGCCATAGTGATAGTCATGGTTGTATTTTTCGACATCAAAATAGATGCTTCCATTGCTCTCGTAGGCATAGCCGGCATCCAGAATGCGTTGGACTGCCTCGATCTGCTCCAGAATGTGTCCCGAGGCACGAGGCTCTATGGATGGAGGAGCCACATTGAGTTGTCTCATGGCCTCATGATAGCGCAGTGTATATGTCTGCACCACCTCCATAGGCTCAAGCTGCTCAAGCCTTGCCTTCTTGGCTATCTTATCCTCACCAGCATCGGCATCATGCTCAAGGTGCCCTACATCAGTGATGTTGCGCACATAGCGTACCTTATATCCGAGATGGCGAAGAAACTTACTTAAAACATCGTATGTCACACCAGGACGCGCGTGTCCTAAATGAGCATCACCATAAACGGTAGGACCGCACACATACATACCCACATGTCCAGGATTAATAGGCACGAAGAGTTCTTTTCGACGGGTTAGTGTATTCGTGAGCCAGAGATCTCTCATAATTTCATCTATCAATAAAAACGGGTCGGAACATTCCGACCCTTCCGTGCCTCGGATGAGACTCGAACTCACACGGACATTGCTGTCCAAGGGATTTTAAGTCCCTCGTGTCTACCATTCCACCACCAAGGCAT